>ENA-UOOI01001809-UOOI01001809.1-fermentation-metagenome-genome-assembly--contig:-NODE-1809-length-20556-cov-5.831618_pt1 | contig 20556 bp, 22 predicted proteins | sample MGYA00245779_ERZ724027 | MGnify/ENA primary metagenome ERZ724027 (study PRJEB28704, sample SAMN03018318) | fermentation metagenome | biome: anthropogenic terrestrial biome; feature: soil; material...
CTTGTGGATGAGATGGTGGGGAATCAGAAGGTGGTCCAGGCTTTTGGATACGGTGACAGGGCGATGGAACGATTTGACGAAGTGAATAGAAAATTACAGAAGGTGAGTCTGAAGGCAATTTTCTTTTCTTCCGTTACAAATCCTACCACCCGGTTTGTCAATAGTCTTGTTTATGCCGGGGTTGGCATTGTGGGAGCGTTTACCGCCATACACGGAGCAATTTCCGTAGGGCAGCTTTCAGCTTTTTTGAGCTATGCAAATCAGTACACAAAGCCATTCAACGAAATTTCCAGTGTAGTGACGGAGCTGCAGAATGCATTTGCTTGTGCCAGACGTGTTTTTGATTTTATAGAAGAGACTCCAGAGGTTCCGGATGCGGCTGGCGCGGCTGTTTTAAGGAAAGAAGATGGGAATCTTAGTCTAAAAGATGTTTCCTTTTCCTACAACAAGAACGTACCACTTTTGAAGCATCTGAATCTGGAAACTAAGCCGGGACAGAAAATAGCAATTGTGGGACCAACCGGCTGCGGTAAAACCACATTGATTAATCTGCTGATGCGCTTTTATGATGTGGATGCCGGACAGATTATCCTCAGCGGCCATGACATCAGAGAGGTAACCCGGGACAGTCTCCGCGGAAACTACGGCATGGTGCTGCAGGAAACGTGGCTGAAAGCAGGGACGGTAGCAGAAAATATTGCCTATGGACGGCTTCATACTCCCCAGGAGGAAATAGTAGCTGCGGCAAAAGCTGCACATGCTCATAGTTTTATTAGAAGAATGGAAGATGGCTATGATACATTTATTCAGGAGGATGGCGGAAACCTCTCTCAGGGACAGAAACAGCTTCTATGTATTGCAAGGGTTATGCTGAACCTTCCACCTATGCTGATTCTCGACGAAGCAACCTCTTCTATTGATACACGGACAGAAATCAAGATTCAGGAAGCTTTCCAGCATATGATGGAAGGGCGGACCAGCTTTATTGTGGCCCACCGGCTATCTACCATCCGTGAGGCGGATGTCATATTAGTCATGAAAGACGGGAACATCATCGAACAGGGCAGGCATGAAGAATTACTGGCCCGGGGAGGGTTCTACAAAAAATTATATGAGAGTCAATTTGCACATTGATGTGGGCGGTCATTAAAGGGGTCAGACCCTTTTGCAGCCGGTTTTCAGAATATTCTGAAAACCGAACGTGAAAGGGGAAGGCTTTTTTCTTTATACCTTTCTAAAATGTAAAATACGCTTGACAAGAAATGTAAAGTAAACTATACTAAAAATGTAAAGTGAACTGTACGCTATAAACATTTTCGAGGAGGGATATTTTTGGAAAACTGTATTCAAGAACTGAGAAAGGAGCGTAAAATCACACAGAATGAACTGGCTGATGCAGTCGAAGTGACACGGCAGACGATTATTTCTCTGGAGAGCGGCAGATACAATGCATCGCTTATTTTGGCACATAAGATTGCGCAGTATTTTGATATGACAATTGAAGATATTTTTATATTTAACTTGGAGGAGGAAAATATATGCTAATACAAACATTGAGTCAGGGCGCAAAGACAGATGAGGAGTACAAGAATAAACTTATTTCTGGGATAAAGCGGGATAGAGTATTATGTATATTTGGTGTGGTTACAATTATAGTTGCCCTGCTCTGGATGATGACGGACAACGGGGTTCAGGGATCCTTTTTGTGCGGGGTGTTCACAGGGACAGGAGCAGTTATATTCTTTTTTGCACTTAAGCACATACTGAAGACGAAAAAAATGTTGAAAAATGAAAAGCTGCTGCATGCGGAACGCCTGAAAGAATCGGATGAAAGAAATCATATGATTGCAGAGAAAGCTATGTACTGGGCCGGGGTGATTATCATGGGAGTATGCTATGTGGTCATGCTGGTGTCTGGCTTTTTCAACATGGCAGTATTTTGGTCAGTGTGGGGAATGGTGATGACATATTGTATTTTGGCGGCAGTCCTTAAAAAATATTTTGAAAAAAAGTTGTAGAGTGGTCAGACTCTTTTACACCCATAATTTTCAGAATATTCTGAAAACCGGCCGCAAAAGGGTCTGACCCCTTTTCTAATTCAAAGCTTCATGTTCTTGTTTGAGTTCGGCAAAGCATTCCTGGGCAGTCCAGAACTGGTTGGTGGGGGTCAGGATCGCTTTGTAGGGAAATGGGCCGGCACCGCTCTTTCTTAGGGCGGCCAGTGCCTGATTCAGGCGGCTGTCGTTGAAGAAAGCAAAGACAATCATGGTGTCTGGAAGCTCTTCACCGGTGTAACTGCCTTCAGCGGAGACGGCATCTTTTTTGCCGGCCAGCACGCCGAGGGGCTGGTGGTAATCTTCCTGCTTTATGTACTTTAGCCGCACATGGAGCGGAAACAGTGCCATTTCGATTTTCAGTCGTTTTTCTTTATCTGGAACATAGAATATTAATATGGTTTCTTTCAAAGCTTGGTCCTCCCTATTTTCTGTAAGTATGATACCTGCAGATTGCTCCGCACTTTGTGCTCCCACAATCCTGGTATCTTAGTATTGTAGTATATTTTGGAAAAGAAAAAAAGGGGTGGCTGTGATAAAAATCCTTATTGACAAATATATTTCAAAAAGATATATTTGTATTAACACAATAGTACAATGAGAGGAGGGGCATTATGATAGAGATTAAAAATCTGACTAAAATTTATAAATTAAACAAAAAACAAATGAAGGAATCCAAGACCACAGATACCTTAAAGACTGCTGTGGATAACTTAAGTCTTACTGCAAGGCCAGGGGAGATATATGGGCTTTTGGGACCTAACGGTGCCGGCAAGACCACTACTCTGCGCTGTATTTCCACAATTATCAAGCCTACAAGGGGGGAGATATTTGTGTCTGGGCATGAGGTGAAGAGAGAACCTGAGAAGGTGAGAGAGAAGATTGGCTTTCTGACAGGGGATATTAAGCTGGATCCTCAATTTTCAGTGGATTATATGTTTAACTTTTTTGGCAGGCTCCATCATATTCAGGAAGATAAACTTGCGGCCAGGAAGGAAGAATTGTTTACCTATTTTGGAATTAAGGATTTCTCCCATAAAAAGATAAAGGAACTGTCCACGGGGATGGCCCAGAAGGCCGCTATTGCAGTGTGCCTGGTGCATGATCCGGAAATTATCATTTTCGATGAACCTACGAATGGGCTGGATGTTATTACAGCCAGAAGTGTGACCGACTATTTAAAAAAACTTAAAGCTGAGGGAAAGCTGGTGATTATATCTACCCATGTTATGTCCGAGGCGGAGAAAATCTGCGACAGGATAGGAGTAATTATTGACGGGCAAAAAGTGGCGGAGGGGACACTTGGTCAGATACTTCATGATACAAATGCAGAGGACTTGGAAGATGCTTTCTTTGAACTTTACAGACACCAAAAAGGAGGAAAGTAAAATGAGCGGAATCAAACTTATATGTGGAAAAGAACTGGACAGAGTGTTCCGGGACAGAAAGATGATCTTCTCTGTTTTCTTTCTTCCGGTCATCATTATGGTTGGGATTATGTCACTGGTGGGAAATTTAAGCAACAATGCCCAGAAGGATGTAGAGGCTCACACCTCCATTGTTTATATTCAAAATTCCCCTGTCGGATTTCCTCAGTTTCTAAAAGCAGCAGACAGGGATTGTAAAATTTATGAGATGAGCGACTGGGAAAAAGCAACAGAAATGATTAAGAACGGAGATGCAGATTTACTGATTAAATTTCCGGAAAATTTTGTGGATATGGTATCTGGTTATAAGCAGGGAGATGTCATTCCCCAGATAAAGACATACTATAATCCTTCAGAGGACTATTCCCGCGCCGCATATGACACTATTTCAACAGGAGTACTAGAAGCATATCGCCAGAGTCTTTTGTCTCAAAGAGTAGATAATATGGAAGGACTGACGGTATTTACAGTAAATTCGGATAACCCGGATATGGTGATTCAGGATGAAGAAAAAGCCGGCGGCAAGATTCTGGGCATGATGCTCCCGTATTTCGTGACCATCCTATTATTTGCCGGGGCTATGGGGATCGGAACAGATATGGTAGCGGGAGAAAAAGAGCGGGGAACTATGGCAAGTCTTCTGGTTTCTCCAATAAAGAGAAGCTCCATTGTATTGGGAAAAGTAATTGCCCTGATGATTATTTCCGGTGTTTCCTCAGTTATTTATGTGGGAGCGTTGGTTGCGTTCATGCCGCAGATGATAGGGGGGGCGGATCTGGGGATGAATCTTACATTAAACCCGAAACAGATTGCCATGCTGGCCGTTTTGCTTGTTGCAATCGCCTTTTTGTATTCTGCAATCATTGTTCTGGTTTCCGTGTTTGCCAGGACAACGAAAGAAGCCAGTTCCTATGTAATGCCCGTTTATATGTTGATTCTTGTTCTGGGGATGACCACAATGTTTACAACAAAGACTCCCGGTGAGTGGGTGTATGCGGTGCCGATTTATAATACTTCCCTGGCTCTGCAGGGTATACTGACCCAGGAGGTTACAACGATGCAGTATGGAGTAACCCTGGGGATGACACTTGTATTTGGTGCAGTTTTAATTGGAGTCATAGGAAAAGCATTTGAAAGTGAAAAAGTAATGTCAATTTAGGCACAGTTTATCACGTGCCGTGGAATGCCTGCATAGAGTAAAAGTGAGAGAGACTTTTGCTCTGTTGCGGGCATTTTTTGTGCAATAGGAAACCAGGTGAAAATATGAGACTATGTGAATTAAGAGAAAAAGAAGTAATTAATGTGTGCGACTGCAAGCGGCTTGGCTGTGTTGTAGATGTGGCAATAGACATTAAGGATGGCAGGGTAGAAGCTATTATTATACCGGGTCCGGCAAAGATATGCGGTTTTCTGGGCACGGACAGCGAATATGTCATTCCCTGGGAATGTATAAAGAAGATCGGACCGGACATCATATTAGTAGAAATCCGGGAGGAAAAGTTTTTGCAAAAGTACTAGATATTGTGTATAATGGGGTGAAAGATTAGAAGAAAGGCGGAATATATTATGAAATGCCCTTATTGTGGACATCCTGATACCAAGGTAATTGATTCCAGGCCGGCGGAGGATAACAGTTCAATCCGCAGGAGGCGTTCTTGTGATGAGTGCGGAAAGCGTTTCACGACTTATGAAAAGATTGAAACTATTCCGCTGATTGTAATCAAGAAGGACAACAACAGGGAGCAGTATGACCGTTCTAAGATTGAATCAGGAATTCTAAGAGCCTGCTATAAGAGACCCGTTCCGGCAGACAAAATTCAGAAGACGATAGATGCGGTGGAACTGGAAATCTTTAACAGGGAAGAAAAAGAGATTCCCAGCAGCCTGATCGGCGAGATTGTCATGGACAAGCTAAAGGAGCTGGATCCGGTTGCTTATGTCAGATTTGCCTCTGTATACAGAGAATTTAAGGATGTGAATACATTTATGTCAGAGCTGAAGAAATTTCTGGCATAAAAAGCTTGTCAAAGAGCCACAAATCCTATAAAATAAAAGTCGACAATTTAATAATGAAGGTTATGTTTGAAGAAGGAGACAATTATGAGAAGAAGAGTAGCACAGACAATTCTGGTACTCACAGTAGCTGCAGCTATTGCACTGGGCGGGTGCTCAGGTGATAAGAAGGCGGCACCGTCAACTACTGAGAATAAGCTTTCAGGAAACCCGGTCGAAGGTGGAAGTATTAAGGTTGGTATTTCCCAGGATTTGGACAGTCTTGACCCACACAAAGCAGTTGCGGCAGGAACGAAAGAGGTTTTATTTAACATTTATGAAGGCTTAGTAAAGCCGGATAAGAGTGGTAATTTAGTCGAAGCCGTAGCGAGTAGTTATGAAATTTCTGATGATGCAAGGGTATATACGTTTACTTTGCGTGATGGAGTAAAGTTTCATAATGGGAATGGCGTGACGGTGGAAGATGTGAAATATTCAATAGACAGATGCGCTGATACGTCAAATGGGGATCCATTGGTATCAGCGTATTCTATTATTGACAGTGTGAATATCCTGGACGATAAAACAGTGGAGATACGTCTGAAAGAACCAAATACAGAGTTCCTCGCCTATATGACGACCGCGATTATCCCGAAAGATTATGATGCCCTTGAGACGGCACCTGTGGGGACTGGCCCCTTTAAGTTTGTCTCACGCAGTCCTCAGGAAAATGTTATTCTAGAAAAGAATGAGGACTATTGGGGAGAAAAAGCACATTTAGACAAGGTTGAATTTAAGATTGTGGCAGATGCGGATATGCTGGTGACTAATTTAAAGGGCGGTTCCATTGATATGGCAATGCGGCTGACATCCGGTCAGGCGGCAGAACTTAAAAGCGGGTTCCATATTGAAGAGGGAACCATGAACCTGGTTCAGGCCCTGTATCTGAACAATGCTGTAAAGCCACTGGATGACGAAAAGGTAAGAAAGGCACTGAGCTATGCAATCAATCCGAATGAAATCATGGATATCGTGTCAGACGGAAAAGGCGTGCGCATTGGAACCAGTATGTATCCGGGACTTAAGAAGTACTATGATGATGAATACGCAAATTATTATGAGCAGGACTATGACAAGGCAAAGAAGTTATTAAAGGAGGCGGGATACCCGGATGGCTTCGACTTGGAGATCACAGTGAGCTCAGCAGATCAGCCACATGTGGATACTGCCCAGGTAATTGCAGAAGAATTGAAAAATATCGGTGTTAATGTGAAAATTAAGCCGATTGAATGGGAATCTTGGCTGGAGGATGTTTATGCGAACCACCACTACCAGTCCACTGTAGTCGGTGTGGATGCTGCAAACTTATCCGCCCGGGCAATGCTTGAGAGGTTCACAACAGGTAATTCCGGAAACTTTATCAATTTCAGTGATGCAGAGTATGACAAGATATTTAAAGAGGCAATTTCTGCCACAGATGAAGCAAAGCAGACAGAACTTTATAAACAATTGGAAGAGATACTCATTGACAAGGCCGCTAATGTATATATTCAGGATCTTGCAAATTTGGTTGCAGTCAGCGATAAATATGACGGATATGTATTCTATCCCTTATATGTACAGGACATGTCCACAATATATATGATAGAGTAGAAAAAGGGGTCTGACCCTTTTGCCCGCCATTTTCCGAATTGTTGGAAACAATTCGAAAAACGGGCCTCAAAAGGGTCAGACCCCGTTTTAAAAGGAGGCAGGTATGAAATTTGTTATCAGAAAATTATCAGGTCTTATAATCACATTATTAATTGTCAGCATACTTGCCTTTCTTGCTTTTGAGGTGATTCCGGGAGATCCTGCCAGGAGTATTCTGGGCACAGAGGCTACGGAGAGCAAAGTCCAGGCTTTGCGGGAGGAGATGGGCTTAAACCGTCCCCTGCCGCAGCGCTATGGACGGTGGGTTAAAGATTTTGTTGGGGGAGATATGGGTATTTCTTACTCCTACCAAACTCCTGTGAGGGAGATGATTGGAGATAAGATTCCAATCACTCTTACACTGACGGCGATTGCATTTTTATTTATTCTTTTATTTTCTACACCAATCAGTATACTGTGTGTGAGGTATGAAAACAAATTTATAGACAAGCTATTCACGATTTTGAATCAGATTACTATGTCGGTTCCGCCGTTCTTTATAGGAATTATCTTCACAGTGCTGTTTGGACTGGTGTTCAGACTTTTTACTCCGGGCGGCTATGTGTCTTATGAAGAGAGTGTAAGCGGTTTTTTTAAGTATCTTATATTGCCCGGAATTGCAATTGCGCTGCCCAAGGCGGCTATGACGATAAAATTATTTCGCAATTCCCTACTGGCAGAGATGAGACAGGACTATGTGCGTACGGCGCAGAGCAGGGGAAATAATCCTTGGCGGGTGCTGGTGCGGCATGTACTGCGCAACGGTATCTCTCCTGTAGTTACCTTCCTTGGGATGGCAATTGCGGATATGATTGCAAACAGTATCGTTATAGAGCAGGTGTTTGGCATACCGGGACTTGGCCGGACATTGATTTCTTCTATCTCAAAGAGGGACTACCCTGTGGTGGAAGCAATTATTGTTCTAATTGCCGCGGTGATTCTGGTAGTTAATGTGCTGGTAGACTTGCTGTATCAGAAATTGGACAGGCGTATTGAAGTGTAGGGGCATGAAATTGAAGCAGTTGAGAATAAGAAAAAGGAAATTGGGAAAAACTGGTTATAACTTTGTATTTGGTCTGGTCCTTACAGCTGTGATGGTGGGTCTTATTATACTGGGATTCTTCTGGTCCCCCTATGATCCAGAGGCCATGCAGGGGTCTCTCAAACTGAGTGGTCCCGCACTGGCCCATGTTTTTGGTACGGATCAGTTTGGACGGGATGTGTTCAGCCGGATACTGGTGGGTGCCGGCAACACATTGATTGTGGCGCTGGGAACCATTGTAATCGGCGGGGGAGTTGGAATTCTGGCAGGAGCAGTGACCGGATATTTCGGAGGATGGCTGGATGAGATATTGATGCGGGTAAATGACGCCCTGGCAGCATTTCCCAGTGTGCTTCTGGCGTTAGTGATCATCAGTGTATGGGGAACAGGAAAATACAAAGTCATGCTGGCACTGGGCATTGCATTTATCCCCAGCTTTGCCAGAATTGTACGGGGAGAGTTCTTACGCTGCCGGGAAGAGGATTATATAGTCAGCGCCAGGCTCATAGGCGTGTCTGCCCCCAGAATTTTGTTTGTTCATATCCTGCCGAATATTATGCCGGCGCTTTTATCCGCACTGGCTATCGGATTTAACAATGCTGTGGTACAGGAGGCCGGGATGAGCTATCTTGGAATCGGTGTACAGCCGCCGGATGCAAGCTTGGGATTGATGCTGTCGGAGTCCCAGACATATCTGGCAAGCGGGCCCTGGTGTGCAATTTTCCCGGGAATCTTTTTGATACTTTTGATACTTGGGGTAAATATGCTCGGGGAAGGCATTCTGGACAGGTTCGGGGGTGGAAGATAATGCTTAAAGTAGAGAATCTGTCCATTTATTTTGAGGACAACGGAAAAATACAGGAGGCTGTGAGGGACATCTCGTTTCAGATGCAGGACAGAGAAATCCTTGGAATTGTGGGGGAGTCCGGCTCCGGGAAAACGATGACGGCTTTGACTATAGCAGGTCTCACAAAGGAACATGAGATTTTGGAAAGAGGAAGTATTTTGCTGGACGATACTGATTTGCTGAAATTGCCCCCGGCGGAAATGAGGAAAATCCAGGGCAAGGATATCAGTATGATATTCCAGGAGCCTATGACCGCACTGAACCCGACGATGAAAATTGGAAAGCAAGTAGAGGAAGCTTTGATTCTTCACACGGTGCTTTCCAAAACGGAGCGCAGGAAAACAGTTATACGTGCTTTGGAGGATGCAGAGCTGGATTATCCCGATTTGCTGTACGGAAAATATCCACACGAGTTATCCGGCGGAATGCGTCAGAGGGTTATGATTGCGGCGGCGATTGTATGTAAGCCAAAGCTTTTAATTGCAGATGAGCCGACGACTGCGCTGGATGTAGGAACACAGGAGAGTATATTAAAATTGCTGAAAAAGCTGAATAGAAAGTATGACATGGGGATTCTGTTCATTTCACACAATCTGAGAGTAGTAAATGAGCTGTGCAGCCGTGTACTGGTGATGAAAGACGGTGTAATACTGGAGGAAGGTATGACCCGGGAAATATTTGAGAATCCCCGGACAGAGTATACAAAGGAACTGATTGCTGCAATTCCGGGGCACACCAGAAGTACTGCTTTTTATGAACTTTTATGTGCAGAGGCAGGTGAGTAAGATGGCGGAAAAGATTCTGGAAGTAAAGCATCTGAATGCATTTTATAGAGAAGGAAGACAAAGGAAACAAGTACTGGAAGATGTTTCTTTCACATTACATGAAGGAGAAGCTGTGGGTCTGGCAGGACAAAGCGGCAGCGGAAAAACCACTCTGTGTAAATGTGTCCTTGGTCTGCTAAAGGATTATGAAGGAGAAATTGTTCATTATACAAAACGTCCCCAGATGATATTTCAGGACCCCTTTAGGTCTTTAAATCCAAGAAAGACTATCGGATGGATTCTGGAAGAACCCTTGAGAATTCAGGGGGGATATTCAAAGGATGAACGCCGCAGGAAAGCGGAGGAAATGCTGAAACAGGTACATCTTCTGCCGGAAATCTATGCCCGATACCCAAGAGAATTAAGCGGGGGGCAAAGGCAGCGTGCAAGCATTGCGCTGTCACTTATGACGGGAACAAGGCTGATTTTAGCAGATGAGCCTTTGTCTGCACTGGATGTGACCGTACAGGCTCAGATTATTGAGCTCCTTCGCGAACTGCAGGAAAAGGAAAAAATATGTTACCTGTTTGTATCCCATGATTTGGATGTAGTGAGTATGCTGTGCAGCAGGGTACTCTTTTTAAAAGATGGAGAAGTGAAGGAATATGCGGACATATAAGTTGACTGTAGTGTATGACGGCACAAGGTATCAGGGCTGGCAGAGACAAAAGACAACAGAGATGACTATACAGGAGGTATTGGAAACGGCAATCACTCAGGTGGCAGGCCGGGAAACAAAAATAGACGGCTCCGGCAGGACAGACGGGGGTGTACATGCAAAGGGCCAGACTGCAAGTGTGACTCTGCCGGGTAAGGTAGCAGAAAATGAATTTCGTCTGAAACTAAATGCGGTGCTGCCCGAGGATGTCAGGGTCAAAGAAATGCTTCTTATGAAAAATGGCTTCCACGCGCGGCAAAATGCCAAAGGCAAGCGATATGAATATTTTGTGGATACCCGGGAGAAACCGGATGTTTTCACAAGAAAATACTGCTATCATTATCCTTATAAATTAAACATTTCTGCCATGAAGGAAGCGGCGGGATATTTGACAGGCACACATGATTTTGCAGGATTTACAGATAAAAAAGATGAAATATCCACAATCCGGACAATTTATGATATAATCATTGAGAAACAGGGCGACAAGGTACGGATGGAATATTGTGGGACAGGCTTTATGTACCATATGGTCCGCATTTTGACAGGGACGCTGCTGGAGATCGGCATCGGTAAGAGAGCACCGAAAGAAGCCGCGAAGGCCCTGGAGGCCGGGCAGCGGGAATATGCCGGGTTTCTTGCACCTGCCATGGGACTGTTTCTGAAAGAAGTCTATTATGAATAAAGTTGGTACGGCATGAAGTTCGTGTCGACTGACTGATATACTGGGCACTGTCTCATTGAAGATATTTGGCAAAATGCCGACAAGACAGTGCACCGGGAGATAAGGAGGTAGGTATGAAACTTATATCATGGAATGTAAATGGAATCCGTGCATGTGTGCAGAAAGGCTTCATGGATTTCTTTCTTCAGGCGGATGCGGATATATTTTGCCTGCAGGAAACGAAGATGCAGGAAGGACAGCTTGAGCTGAACCTGGAGGGATATCACCAATATTGGAATTACGCGGTTAAGAAAGGATACTCAGGAACGGCTGTATTTACAAAAAAGGAGCCGCTGTCTGTGTTATATGGCATCGGAATTGAGGAACATGACCAGGAGGGGCGTGTCATTACCTTGGAATTTGAAGATTTTTTCTTTGTGACAGTATATACACCAAACTCCCAGAATGAGCTTGCAAGGCTGGACTACCGCATGAAATGGGAGGATGATTTCAGGGCATATCTTAAAAAGCTGGAAGAAAGCAAACCGGTTATAGTTACAGGAGATATGAATGTGGCCCACAAAGAAATTGATCTGAAAAATCCAAAGACAAACAGGAAGAATGCCGGGTTTACGGACGAGGAACGAGAAAAGTTCACAGAGCTTCTGGACTCCGGGTTCATCGACACTTTCCGGTATTTTTATCCTGACCAGGAGGGAATCTATTCATGGTGGTCTTATCGCTTCCGTGCAAGAGAGAAGAATGCAGGGTGGCGTATTGATTATTTCTGCGTTTCAGAAAGTTTAAAGGAGAGACTGGTTGATGCGAAGATACTGACAGAGGTTATGGGCTCAGACCATTGCCCCGTTGAACTTGATATACGATAAAAGCAAAAACAGGAGGCAGTTATTTTGACTAAAATTGATATTATTTCCGGATTTCTCGGAGCCGGAAAGACAACATTTATTAAGAAAATGTTGAAGGAAGCATTTAAGGGAGAGCAGGTAGTACTTATTGAAAATGAGTTTGGAGAAATCGGGATAGACGGTGGATTCCTCAAAGAATCAGGGATTGAAATCCGTGAGATGAATTCCGGGTGTATCTGTTGTTCTCTGGTGGGTGACTTCGGCGAATCTCTGAAGGAAGTGGTGGATACATACCATCCGGACAGAATCATAATTGAGCCATCGGGAGTGGGGAAGCTTTCAGATGTCATAAAGGCGGTTCAGGACGTACAGGGTGAGCTTGATGCGCAACTCAATAGCTTTACAACAATGGTGGATGCTACAAAATGCCGGATTTATAAGAATAACTTTGGAGAGTTTTTCAGCAATCAGGTGGAATATGCCGGAGCAATTATTTTGAGCCGAACAGATAAGGCAAAACCGGAAAAAATTGAGGAAAGTTATCAGATTCTCAGAGAGCTGAACCAAAAAGCTCCGATCATCACAACGCCGATTGAACAGCTGACGGGAGAAAAGCTTTTGGAAACTATGGAGAGAAGCAAGTCTCTTGAGGAAGAGCTGCTGGCTGAAATCATATGCCCCGAATGCGGAGAACATCACGAACACGGCGGTACGTGCGGCTGCGGGCATGACCATGATCACCACTATGAGGGGCACAGCCATGAGCACCATCATGAAGAACACGAGCATCATCACGGAGAACATGACCATCACCATGAAGAGCATCACCATCACCATGCAGATGAGGTCTTTTCAAGCTGGGGCCGTGAAACAATCCGGAAGTATACAAAGGATGAAATCGGGGACATCCTGACAACCCTGGAAAAGGATGAATCATTTGGGGTTATTCTTCGTGCCAAAGGCATAGTTGCAGGCGACGGAGAATGGATTTATTTTGATATGGTTCCGGGAGAACATGAGGTGCGCAGCGGTGCAGCTGAATATACAGGCAGAATCTGTGTAATCGGCTCTAAGTTAAATGAAGCAAAGCTGGCCGAATTATTTAAAGCAGAATAAGCTGACGGCCTGCCAGATCAAAAATCTGCAGGGAGAATTGGAGAGATGAAGAAATGACAGAACCTGATGTAATGGTATATCTGATGACGGGATTTCTGGACAGTGGGAAGACAGAGTTTTTGAACTTTACACTCAAGCAGGATTATTTCCAGATTGAGGGCACAACGCTTTTGATTCTATGCGAGGAAGGCGAAGGTGAGTACAGTCCCCAGGACATGTTAAAATATAACGTGAAGGTAGAGTGCGTGAAGGAACAAGGTGATTTGACAGAAGACTGGCTTGAAAAGATGGATAAAAAGTATCATCCGGAGCGTGTTGTTGTAGAGTATAACGGCATGTGGAAGGTCAGCGATTTTGAGAAGCTTAAGCTGCCCAAAGGCTGGGGAATTGAGCAAAAAATAACTACGGTAGATGCCAGTACCTTTCAGATGTATCTGACAAATCTCAAGCCCCTGTTTGTAGAGATGGTTCGGGATTCGGAGATGGTTATTTTTAACCGCTGTGCGGACAAAAAGCCGCTGGCAGGCTACAGACGCAGTGTTAAGGTGGTAAGCCCCCAGGCCGAGGTAATATTTGAAGATGGAAATGGCGAAGTGGAAGACATTTTTGAGGGTGATGTTCCCTATGACTTGGATGCTCCGGTAATTGAGGTGCACCGAGAAGATTACGGAATCTGGTATGTGGATGTGATGGACAATCCAGACCGGTATAAAGGCAAGACCGTAGAATTTACGGCAAGAGTGGTAAAGCCCAAAGGCTTTCCCTCCAAGGTATTTTTCCCGGGACGTATGGCAATGACCTGCTGTGCGGACGACACTACATTTCTCGGTTATGTCTGTAAAAGCGCCTACACACCTAAATTGAATCCGGGACAGTGGGTAACTGTGCGGGCCAAGGTAGGTTTTAAGAGAGTATCTGTGTACCGCGGCATAGGACCGGTTCTGGAGGCAGAGCACATAGAAGCAGCAGAACCTATAGAGGAACTGGTGTATTTCAATTAAGTGTAACTGTTCAGAACCAAGCAGATATATTTGGAGAGAGCCAAACCGTGAGAAAACCGTGGGTTTTCGAACTTGGTTCTGAATAGTTACAATAATAAACAAAGGAGAGACGGTTATGGAAAAGAAGCTGGATGTAATCGCGCTGGGAGAGTTATTAATTGATTTTACAATGAATGGAGAGAGCGAGCAGGGCAATAATATGTTTGAGGCCTGCCCCGGCGGAGCGCCTTGCAATGTGCTCGCTATGCTGAATAAGATGGGAAAAAAAACGGCATTCCTCGGAAAAGTAGGAACAGATCAGTTTGGTGTCCTGCTAAAGGACACACTGGACGAGGCTGGAATCAACACCTCTAATCTTCAGATGGATACAAAAGTCAACACAACACTGGCTTTTGTTCATACATATCCCGATGGAGACCGTGAGTTTTCTTTTTACAGAAATCCGGGAGCAGACATGATGCTGACAGAAGAGGAGATTGATCCTGAATTTCTGAAACAGTCAAAAATCTTTCATTTCGGTACATTGTCAATGACCCATGAAGGAGTTCGAAAGGCGACGAAGAAGGCCTTGAATATCGCTAGGGAGAATGGCCTGTTGATTTCTTTTGACCCAAACTTACGTCCTCCTCTCTGGAGCTCACTGGATTTGGCGAAAGAGCAGATGGAGTATGGTTTCGGGTTTTGTGATGTCCTGAAAATTTCGGACAATGAGGTTCAGTTTGTTTCCGGCAAAGAGGATTACGATGAGGCGGTTCAGTATCTTCAGGAGGAGTATCATATTCCGTTGATTCTGCTCACCCTTGGAAAGGATGGAAGCCGGGCTTATTATAAAGATATGCGGGTGGAGAGAAAAGGTTATAAGGTGGACACGATTGAAACAACCGGCGCGGGGGATACTTTTTGCGGCAGTGCACTGAATTATGTGCTGGAGTATGGCCTTGACAACTTGACAGAGGAAAAACTTGGAGAGATGCTTACCTTTGCAAATGCAGCAGCAGCATTGATTACTACACGGAAAGGAGCGATACGTTCCATGCCGGAAAAAGAAGAGGTACTTCAGGTTATGTAACAGTTCAGCCATCAGCTCGATTCCACCCCAAGGGTACCGTCCTTGTTAAACAACCACACTACGGTTGCTAACCAAGGACATGTGCTGCGCTTCATCTCGCTGTGGCAGAGCGCCATATGAATTTTCGGCAGCATATGCATACGAAAGCAAGCTTTCTCCTGCCTACGCTGTCGAAAATTCGCATGGCTGAACTGTTACCAGGTTATAAAATGATTAGAAAAGTCCTCTTTTTTTATTTCATGAAATGGTGTATAATCAATCCTGTTTTTAAAAAATAATTGCCGCGTACAGGCAGTTTTACTGAAAGCGGCAGACAATTATTTGCAGAAGGCAGGAGGATAAAGCTATGATGGGAGGAACATCGGCAGTAAATTCAGTAAGTCTGAGGTTTTTAACATTGGACGAAATCCAGGAATTTGCATGGTTGGTCAGGAATTATAAAGGGGACACGGACCTGATTCAGGGAAGGAGAACAGTAGATGCCAAATCTATTTTAGGAATCTACAGTCTGAATATACAGGAACAAATGGAACTTCTGGTACATAATGGTGATTTTGAGCAGCTTAGGATTCAAATCGGCAAATTTATAAGATAGTGCACGAAGATAGATTGACATTTCTCCGTCAAATAATTATAATAGTACAAAACAAGGGTGTTTTTCTCAGGAAAAGCATTCCTTTTTAAATTGTGGGAAAACTAAGAATTACAGAACTGGTTTTCAGAAAACTATAGGGCGGCAAAATGATACAGTACACTGGATTTTACGGTTAGGAGGTAATGCTATGCATAATTACACGAGAGAGGATATCCTGGAATTGGTGGAAGAAGAGGATGTGGGGTTCATTCGCCTTCAGTTTACGGATATTTACGGCACTATGAAAAATATGGCTGTTACGGCAAGCCAGCTGGAGAAGGTGCTGAACAATGAATGCATGTTTGACAGCTCTGCCATAAAGGGCTATCCAAATTCAGAATCACCGGATATGTACTTATATCCTGATTTGAATACATTTGAGATATTTCCGTGGAGGCCGCAGCAGGGCAAGGTGGCACGTTTTATTTGTGACGTGCACCGCGCGGACGGGACACCTTATGAGGGCGGCTCCAGGTATATTCTGAAAAAAGCTGTCCGTGAGGCGGCGGAGATGGGATATACCGTGAATGTGGGGCCGGAGTGTGAGTTTTTTCTGTTCCACACAGATGAGAATGGCATTCCCACAACAATCACCCATGAGCAGGGAGGATATTTTGATGTAGGGCCTCTTGATCTTGGTGAAAATGCAAGGAGAGACATGGTTCTGACTCTGGAACAGATGGGATTTGAAATAGAGACATCTCATCATGAAATTGCTCCCGCCCAGCATGAGATAGATTTCCGATATGATGAAGCTCTTATTGCAGCAGACAACATTATGACCTTTAAGTTGGTTGTCAGAACCATTGCAAAGCGCCATGGGCTTCATGCAACATTTATGCCGAAGCCCAAAAGCGAGGCTCACGGTTCAGGGATGCATATCAATCTGTCCCTGTCAAAAGAAGGCACCAATATATTTCAGGACAGCAGTGATAAAAATGGGCTGAGTCAGGAGGCATATTATTTTATAGGTGGTCTGTTCCGGCACATGAAGGCAATCACATGTATAGCAAATCCGACTGTGAATTCTTATAAGCGGTTTGTGCCCGGATATGAGGCTCCTGTATATATGTCATGGTCTGCAAAAACAAGGAGTCCTTTAATCAGGATTCCCTCTGTGGGAGGGGAAAAGACGAGAATCGAGCTTAGGAGTCCAGATCCGTCGGCCAATCCGTATCTGGTATTGGCAGTTTTGCTGGCAGCGGGTATGGATGGCATTAGGAATAAAATTGTGCCCCAGAACAGTGTGGATGAAGATATACAGGACATGTCGGCAGAGCAGCTGGAGCAACTGCATCTGGAGGCACTTCCGGGAAGCCTTCTGGAGGCGGTTCATGAGCTTGAGAAGGATACTTTTATCTGCAAAGTGCTGGGGGAGGATCTGGCAGCAAAAATGATTGCTGCGTATAAGAAGGAATACCGGGATTACAGCATGCAGGTCACAGAGTGGGAGATTGCCAACTATCTGTATAAGATGTAACATTTCCCACGCAGAGCTGGTGTGCTGTCCCATTGACATTTCGCTAAATAGCTTGCCTGGATTTTCAGCTGAAAGTCAACGGGACAGTACACTAGTGTAATGGAAACTTATATAATTTGAAGTGAGAGCGGGCAGGAGGTGTGAGCGGGTATGAGCAGCGTCATAGTTGTGTTTCCCAAAAAAGAGACAGCAGCAAATATTCGCAACATATTAGTACGGGGCGGTATTGATATATCGGATATCTGTACTACCGGTGCCCAGGCACTTCAGTCTGCAGACGATTTTGACTGTGGTATTATTATCTGTGGATATAAGATGCAGGATATGTTATATTCAGAATTAAGGGAGTGGCTTCCCGAGACATTTGAAATGTTGTTGATAGCCTCCCCGGATAAATGGGGCGAGGGCCTGATTGAAGGGGTTGTGGGTCTGCCCACTCCGGTAAAGGTATATGATCTTCTGAATACTGTAGAAATGATGCTTGAGGCCCTCCAAAAGAAACGGCGGCAACGGCGGGAGATGGCAAAAAAGCGAAATCCCGAGCAGAAGGCAATCATCGAGGAGGCGAAGGCCTTGTTGATGGTACGCAATCAAATGACGGAAGAGGAAGCTCACCGGTATCTTCAGAAAAGCAGCATGGACAGTGGAACTAATATACTGGAGACCGCCCAGATGATACTGACAATTATGTCAGAATAAAAGTTATATGAGGAGAAAGAAAAGTGAAATTTACGAAAATGCAGGGCTTGGGAAATGACTACGTTTATATAAATGGTTTCATAGAAAAGATAGGAAATCCGGCGGAACTTGCTGTGAAAATAAGTGACAGACACTTTGGAATCGGCTCAGATGGTTTGATATTGATTAATCCGTCCTCAGTGGCCGATTTTGAAATGGAGATGTATAATGCGGACGGCTCCCGGGGAGAGATGTGTGGAAATGGAATCCGCTGTGTAGCAAAATATGTCTATGATTACGGTCTGATTGATAAGACGCAGATATCCGTAGAAACTTTGAGCGGGATAAAATATCTGGTGCTGACTGTTGAAAACCAAAAGGTGGTGCAGGTTCGGGTAGATATGGGTAAACCTGAACTGAAGCCTGATAGGATTCCTATTTTGGCAGAAGGGGAAACTGTAATAAATGTTCCTATAGAAGTGGATGGGAGAGAATATAAAATGACAGGCGTGTCGATGGGAAATCCTCATGTGGTTATTTACATGGACGATATTCAACATTTGGACATTGAACGAATAGGTCCTAAATTTGAAAATCACGAGTGTTTTCCTAACCGTATCAATACGGAATTCGTAAAAGTACTAGACAGAAATACTGTAGAAATGAGAGTCTGGGAGCGGGGCTCAGGTGAAACCCTTGCTTGCGGAACCGGTGCCTGTGCGGTTGCAGTGGCCTGTGTGCTGGGTGGGCTTACGGAGGAGAAAATCACAGTCAGACTGCTGGGCGGCGATTTATTTATAGAGTGGGATTGGGAAAAAGACACCGTGTATATGACAGGCCCGGCCGAAGTTGTGTTTGACGGAGAATGGAAGGAAGAAAAAGATGTTTAAAATTAATGATAATTATCTGAAATTACCTGGGAGTTATTTATTCTCAACGATTGGAAAAAGGGTGAAAGCATATACAGAAGCTAACCCAGATAAATCTATAATCCGGCTCGGAATAGGTGATGTGACACAGCCCCTTGTACCGGCTATTATAGACTCTTTGCATAGTGCAGTAGATGAAATGGGAAATGCAGAGACTTTTCATGGCTATGCACCGGATTTGGGCTATGAATTTCTGAGAAATGCCATGGCCCAGAACGATTATAAAGCACGGGGCTGTGATATTTCACCCGATGAAGTGTTTATTTCAGACGGAGCCAAGTGTGATTCAGGAAATATCCAGGAAATATTCAGCACAGATAATAAAATTGCCGTGTGTGACCCGGTATATCCCGTATATGTGGATACAAATGTCATGGCCGGGAGAACAGGGACTTACAATCCCAAGACCGAGGTGTGGAGCGATGTCATATACATGCCCTGTACGGCTCAGACAAACTTTGCACCGGAGCTGCCAAAAGAGACACCAGATATTATCTATCTGTGTTTCCCAAACAACCCGACCGGCTCCACCATCACAAAGTCTCAGCTTCAGGAGTGGGTGGACTATGCAAATAAAGTAGGGGCAGTTATTATCTACGATGCAGCTTATGAGGCGTATATTACCGAAGAAAACGTCCCTCACACAATTTATGAATGTGAAGGTGCGAGAACCTGTGCAATTGAGCTCAGAAGCTTCTCAAAAAACGCAGGCTTCACCGGGGTGCGCTTAGGGGCGGCTATCATACCGAAAGATTTAAAATCCGGTGATGTAACCCTCCATTCTCTCTGGGCAAGGCGTCACGGGACAAAGTACAACGGTGCCCCGTACATTGTGCAGAGAGCCGGAGAAGCGGCCTATTCCCCGGAGGGTAAAGAACAGCTGAAAAAACAGATAGCATACTATATGAATAATGCCAAAATTATCTATGAAGGACTAAAAGACGCCGGCTACACCGTATCCGGAGGAGTCAACGCACCCTATATCTGGCTGCAGACACCAAAAAAAATGACCTCATGGGAATTCTTTGACTACCTTCTGGAGAAAGCGAACGTAGTAGGAACCCCCGGCTCAGGATTCGGCCCCAGCGGAGAAGGCTACTTTCGCCTGACTGCATTCGGAAGCTACGAAAACACAACAGCAGCCATCAAAAGAATAAAAGGGGTCTGACCCTTTTGCTCTCCGAAGTCAGAATACTCTGTCAAATAGCCGCCACAGTTCAGCCATCAGCTCGATTCCATTGCTGAAAATCCGCACGGCTGAACTGTTCCGATTTCTCAAAAAAATTGAAAAAGTACTTGATTTTTTTGGAGACACTGGTTATAATAATCATGTTGTGTCTGACATGGACATAACATGACGATGCGGATTGGTGTAACGGCAGCACAGCAGACTCTGACTCTGTTAGTAGAGGTTCAAATCCTCTATCCGTAGCTTAGAGATTTACAAGGGTAAATTTTGAATTTTATATAAGAAGAAAATGTATATCGGAGTGTGGCTCAGCTTGGTAGAGCGCTACGTTCGGGACGTAGAGGCCGCGTGTTCGAATCACGTCACTCCGATTACTGGGAAGCCAGTAAATACA
>ENA-UOOI01001810-UOOI01001810.1-fermentation-metagenome-genome-assembly--contig:-NODE-1810-length-20542-cov-58.151462_pt1 | contig 20542 bp, 22 predicted proteins | sample MGYA00245779_ERZ724027 | MGnify/ENA primary metagenome ERZ724027 (study PRJEB28704, sample SAMN03018318) | fermentation metagenome | biome: anthropogenic terrestrial biome; feature: soil...
AGCTCGAAAAAAGGGCGGTGGAATCGGGCGTCGGCTATCCCGAGCTGATGGAGAATGCCGGGCGGGCCGCCGCGGACTTTCTGAAGGGCCGGGCGGACGGAAAAAATGTCGCCATCCTGTGCGGCAAGGGCAACAACGGCGGCGACGGCTATGTCGCCGCGCGCATCCTGTCCGAACGGGGCGCGAAGGTCTGCGTGGTGCTGGCCCAGGGCGCGCCGGCCACCGACCTTGCCCGGGACATGTTCTCCCGCATGGATGATCGGAAGGTGCGCACCCTCGGCTGGAGCCGGGAGCCGGAAGAGGTGCGCACCGTTTTGTTTTCCGCGGATTTTATTCTGGACGCCATCTACGGGATCGGCTTCCACGGCAGTGTGCCGCAGGAGCTTTTTCCGCTGCTGGACGCGGTGGAGCGCTCCGGCGCGTTCGTGCTGTCGCTGGACCTGCCGAGCGGCGCGCTGTGCGACACCGGTGAAATCGAGGGCCGGTGCGTCCGCGCGGATGCGACCGCGACCTTTTCCACGCTCAAGCCGGCGCATCTGATCCAGCCGGCGAAGGAATTCTGCGGCGAGGTTCATGCCGTGCCCGTCGGAATTCCCGAAGAGCTGATCCGCGAAACCCCGTCCCCGTTCGAGGCGGTCGGCCCCGAGACGGTGCGCCCTCTGTTCGCGCCGCGCGCGCAGAACACGAACAAGGGCACCTACGGCACGCTGCTCGCCCTGTGCGGCAGCCCCGGCATGGCGGGCGCCGCGGCGCTTTCTGCCGCCGCCGCGCTGCGGTGCGGCGCAGGGCTTGTGAATGTGGCCCTTCCGACGGAAATCTATCCCGCCGCGGCTTCGTACCTGCCGGAGCCGATCTATACCATTCTGGAAAAAGGGCGCGACGGCGCGCTGACCGCGCGAAGCCGGAGAAAGCTGGGCGATGCGCTTTTGAAGGCGACCGCCTGCCTTGTCGGCTGCGGCCTGGGGACGGACATGGAGGAGCGCGCGCTGGTGCGCCGCCTGATAGGGGCGGTCAGCGTGCCCCTGATTGTCGATGCGGATGGAATAAATATCCTCGCCCGGAATATAGATATATTGAAAACAGCCAGGGTTCCGGTGGTGCTGACGCCGCATCCGGGCGAAATGGCGCGCCTGATCCACTCCGACGCGCGGTCCGTGCAGTCTCACCGGCTGCGCTGCGCGCGCGATTTTGCGCGGGAGCACGGGGCCGTGCTGGTGCTGAAGGGCTCCGGAACGATCGTTGCCGCGCCGGACGGCCGCGTGTTCCTGAATCCCACGGGGAACCCGGGCATGGCGAAGGGCGGCAGCGGCGACGTTCTGGCGGGCATGATCGCCTCGTTCGCCGCGCAGGGGATCGACCCCGTGCTTGCGGCCGTCTGCGGGGTGTACCTGCACGGGCTTGCGGGGGACCGGTGCGCGAAGCGCCTTTCCCAGCGCGCGATGCTGCCGTCCGATCTGGTTCGGGAACTGCCCGCGCTGTTTTCAGAATCTGAACAGTAAGGGTGATTCCATGAGGAGGGCCGTCCGAGGTTTTTCCGCGCTGATCTGTGTGATGCTTCTTCTGTCTTTCTGCGCCTGCTCCGGTTTGCCGGCTTCCCGTTCCGCGGACCCGGTTCTCGTCTTTGATTCAAAAGCCCGGGTGGCCGCGGGGAAAACCGGATATGTCTGCAAGGTGAGCGTGGCGGCGCCCCGGAGCGCGCAGCTTACGCTGCTGGAGCCGAAGGAACTGGAAAACATGACGTGGGCGTGGAACGGACAGAACCTTTCCGTCGCCTACGCCGGCCTTACGGTGGGGCAGGATGCCTGCGTTCTGCCGGAAAAAAGCTTTGTTTCCCTGATGTTCCGGGCGTTCGACGCCGCTGCCGGAAAGGATGCGCTGACCACGTCGGGCGACGGTCTGTTCTTCGGGAATATGGACGGCGAGGACTTCACCCTGACGGTCGACCGGAAAAACGGGAAGATCCTGCGGCTCGAGATCCCGCACGAGGACCTTCGCGTCGATTTTGAATCCTGATATTTTTCTGAATAGCCACGGGAAGATCCGGAAATGGATCTTCCCGTGGCTTTTTTGTGCGTATTTTCCATCTTCTTGTATTTCGGACAAATTCCGATTATAATAAAAAATAAAGTATAAGGCGAAGGCGGTGGCTTGCGATGTCGGTGGGGCTTGTGCTGGAGGGCGGCGGAATGCGCGGCGCTTACACCAGCGGCGTGTTGGAGGTTTTTCTGGAGCATGAGATCGGGTTTCCCGTCGTTTACGGGATTTCGGCGGGGGCGTGCAACGCGCTGAGCTTTATTTCCGGGCAGAAGAACTGGAGCTTCGAGGTTTTTTCCCGGTATCTTACGGACGAGCGGTCTGTCGGCGCTGCAAACCTGGAGAAAACCGGCTCGCTGTTCGGGTTCGATTTTATTTTCGGCGAGCTGTTCCACAAGCTTGTCCCGCTGGATTACGACGCGTTCTTCCGTTCGCCCACCCGGCTGCGCGCCGGGGCGACGGACCTGAATACCGGGCGGGTCGTCTTTTTCGACAAGGAAGAGTTCGACGGGATGCTCACCCCCGTGCGCGCTTCCAGCTCGCTGCCGTTTCTCAGCGGCATCGTCACCTTTGCGGGGCGCGAGCTGCTGGACGGAGGCGTCGCGATGCCGATCCCGATCGAGCGTTCCGTTTCGGACGGGAACCGGTACAATGTGGCCGTTCTGACCAGGGATGCCTCTTACCGCAAGCCCGCCCGCCCGGAGCATCCGCGTGCCGCGCTTGAAGAGAGATACGGGGATTATCCGCTTTTTGTCGACGCGATGATGAGACGCAACGGGGTTTACAACGCCGAGCTCGACGCCTGCCGCCGGCAGGAGAAAGCCGGGAGGGCCGTCGTCATCCGGCCGAGCAGCCCGATCCTGACGGACCGCTACGAAAAGGATCCGGAACGGCTGAAGGTCATCTACGAGATGGGCGTGCGCGACGCGGAGCAAAAGCTCGGCGAGGTGAAGGAGCTTCTGAAAAGGGGAAGCTCCGGACAGGAATAGAAAAAAAGGGCCCGCTCCCAAAAGGCGGCATAAAATACGGATGGAAAAAGACCGGCACGGCGTCAAGCTGTGCCGGCCTTTTTCCGTACTAGTCAGCGTCCAGATACAGATCCTCCGTTTGCTGCTGTATGCTCTGCAATATCGTTTCCGCCCTTACTGTTTCCGCGTCTTTATGACCCGCCTTTCCCAGTTCGGCGAGCGCATCCGTGATTCCGTTGAATAAAATCCGATAGGCCTTTTGATAATCCATCCTTTACTTCCTCCTTCTCTTATGTTTGATATTTCCATGGTTGAAATGTATTATATGTAATACATGGATTATTTATAATACATGTATAAATGATAAATCATAGCTTATCATAAGTCAAGGGTGATTTTCATGATAAGCTATGAACCTTTCTGGGCCACTCTCAAGCGTAAAAAAATTACGACATACATGTTGAGAGAAAAATATCATATCAGCCCGAATACTTTGACGCGCATGAAAAGCAATAAATATCTGAGCATGAGGACGATGGAAGATTTTTGCAGGATCCTGGACTGCCGTCTGGAAGATATCGCGGAATATGTCCCCGACAGGAAGTAGGCCGGAGGTTTCGCCTGTCCGATGTTTTGTGCGAAGGCTTTTCAGAGGAAGCGGATCGTTCCGGGCAAACAAAATTCCCCGTTTTCGCCATTGGGCGATTGCGGGGAGCGGATAATTCTGTTTTTCAGGAAAGATCCCGCGTCGCCACGACGTCGATCCCCGTGCCGCACACGTCTTTCAGGACGACCTGCCCCGTGCGCACCGGGGGATGGAGCGTCACGCGGCCGATCTGCCTCATCGCGTCGAAAATCAGGCTTTTCGGGATCGCCCCGTCCGTTTTCACGGGGCAGCGCCGGTGGATGCCGCCCGCCATTTTTACGGTGGTGGTGACGACCCTCACCGGGCGGGTCAGCTCCGTCTGCGCGTATTTTTCCCCGCGCGGGCAGGCGTTGCCCGTCACTTCGATGGTCCCGTCGTCCCGGCGCACGGCCTTCAGCCGACAGCCGCGGGGACATACGATGCATGTCAGCTCCGTCATGATTTTTCCTCCTCGATCGAAAGCTCCAGTGAGTCCCGCGCCCGGTTCAGAAGGGCGGCGGGCAGAGTGATCCGCTCCATCTCCCCGGGGGCGAGGCGCTCGCGCCGGAATTCGGAAACCGTTTCCCCGCCGCACGTCACGCGGATGGTGCTTTTTCCGTACACGCGGCGGACGCGGAAGAACACGCCGGCGCTTTTTTCCACCCGGCCGGGGCGGATTTTCTGCGGGACGGTGTAGGAAACGCCGTCGCCGGCCCGCAGCAGAAGCTCGCGCTCCGGCGCGCGGGGAAGAAGCGCTTTTGCCGCTTCCGTACCGGCGAGCCGGCTTTCCTCGGTGACGAAATCCACCAGGTCGTGCACGTGCAGCGCGTTGCCGCACGCGAAAATGCCGGGCACCGAGGTCTCCCGGTTTTCATACACGACCGCGCCGCCCGTGCGCGGGTCCATTTCGATCCCGGCCCGGCGCGTCAGCTCGTTTTCCGGAATCAGGCCCACCGAAAACAGCACCGTGTCGCAGTCGAAGGGCATTTCGGTCCCCGGGATCGCCCGGCGGTTTTTATCCACTTTGGACACGACGGCGCCTTCCACGCGCGCGTCCCCCTTGATTTCCGTCACCGTGTGGGAGAGATACAGCGGAATCTGATAGTCCTGAAGGCACTGTACGATGTTGCGGTTCAGGCCCGAGGAATACGGCATGATCTCGACGCACGCCAGCACCTTCGCGCCCTCGAGCGTCAGCCGCCGCGCCATGATCAGGCCGATGTCGCCGGAGCCGACGATCAGCACGCGGCGGCCTACCATATAGCCCATGATGTTGACATAATACTGGGCAGCGCCCGCGGTGAAAATTCCGGCGGGCCGCCTGCCGGGGGTTCCGATTGCCCCGCGCGTCCTTTCGCGGCACCCCATGCACAGCACGACGGCGCGCGCCGAAAGCACCTGATAACCGTTTTTGCGGCTCACTATGGTGACCTGCTTTTCGGGCGTGATTTCCAGCACCATGGCGTCCGTCAGGACCTCGACGCCGGTGTTTTTCAGCATCCGGATGAAGCGCCCGGCGTATTCCGGGCCGGTCAGCTCCTCATGAAAATAGTGCAGGCCGAAGCCGTTGTGGATGCACTGGTTCAGGATCCCGCCCAGCTCGTGGTCGCGCTCGATCACGAGAATCCTGCGCGACCCGGCGTCAAAGGCGGCCCTTGCGGCGGCGAGCCCCGCCGGGCCGCCCCCGATCACGATCAGATCATACATCCGCGCAGCCCCCTTTCGTTTCCCCGGTCAGAAGATAAGAGCCGGGGCCGTCCTGAAGGATCTCGTCGGGCGTCGTCCCGAGCTCCCGCGCCAGCAGCTCCACGATGCGCGGGCCGCAGAACGAGCCCTGGCAGCGGCCCATCCCCGCGTTTGTGCGGCGCTTGACCGCATCCAGCGTGCGGGGCGGGATCGGCCCTTTCAGCGCGGCCAGGATTTCCCCTTCCGTCACGGTTTCGCAGCGGCACAGCACGTGCCCGTAGGCCGGCTCCCTGCGGATCAGCGCGGCCTTCTCCTCCGCGGAGAGATGGGAAAAGCGGATGCGGCGCCGCTCGTCGAGAAATTCCTCTTTTTCGGAAAGCTTCAGCCCGGCTTCCCGCAGCAGCTCCGCCGCGAGCTTCGCAAGCGCGGGCGCGCAGGAAAGGCCGGGCGACTTGATGCCCGCCAGGTCGAAAAATCCCGGCGCGCCCGGCGCTTCCTCCACGATGAAGTCGTCCCGGTCGCTCGCCGCGCGGACGCCCGCAAAATTGCGGATGGATTCGCGCAGGTTCAGGCCCGGCACGGATTTTTTCGCGTTGCGCGCCACCTGCTCCAGCCCCGCGGCCGTGGTGGAAACGTCGTCGGCGTTTCGGGGCGGCTCGTTGTTCGGGCCCACGATCAGGTTCCCGTGCACCGTGGGGGAGACAAGCGTGCCTTTTCCCACCTTGGTCGGGCACTGGAAGATCACGTGAGAGACGCATTCCACCTGGCTTTTATCCAGCAGATAATATTCGCCGCGGTCCGGCACGATGCGAAACGACGGCTGTGCCGCCATATTATGGATGAGATCGGCGTGCGTCCCGGCGGCGTTCAGGATAAAGCGGCTTTCCAATACCAGGCTGCCCGTTTGAATGGAAAATCCGCCGTCCTTTTTTTGAATCGAGCGCACTTCGTTTTCCAGAAACAGGGAAACGCCGTTTTTCACGGCGGTTTCCATCATGGCGAGGGCGTATTCCCAGGGGCTGACGATCCCGGCGGTGGGGGCGTAAAGAGCGCCCGCCGTCCGGTTCACGTTCGGCTCCATCCGGCTCACCTCGCCGGGCGAAAGCAGGCGCAGCCCCGGCACGCCGTTTTGAACGCCCCTTTCGTAAAGCGTGTGAAGAACGGGAAGCTCCTGCGGCGTAAAGGCCAGCACCAGCGAGCCGATCTGCCGGTAGGGCACGTCCAGCTTTTGGCAGATTTCCTTTGCCATCCGGTTTCCCTGCGGGTTGAGCTTTGCCATGACCGTGCCCGGCTCCGGGTCGTAGCCGGCGTGGATGATGGCGCTGTTCGCCTTGGTGGTGCCCTGTGAAACATCGTTTCCCCGTTCCAGCACCGCAATTTTCAGCTTGTAGCGCGACAGCTCGTATGCGGCCGCGGCGCCCACGACGCCGCAGCCAATGATTGCTACGTCGAACATCAGTTTCTCCTTTCCGATTTCCGCTTCTGCCGGCCAGCGCGGGCGAAGGGCAGGGCAAAAAAGCGCAGTCCCCGGGCTGCTCCGGATTCCCGGAAGCCGTCCGCTTTTCGGGGCCGCACCCAAATACTATTACTATACAACGAAATTCGAATTTTGTCACGGGGCGGGCGCAAAAACCGACGAAAAATGGAAGCGCTCCGGGCATTTTTTTGCGTTCCCGGCGAAAACACGGCATCCTTTGTAAAAATTGGGGATAGATAGTTTTCCCGAAATAGAGTATAATAAAAAAGATGATACGGTTCGGCCCCTTTTTGGGGAGCGCGGAAGAGGAGGAACGGGAGTTGCTGGTTTTCCTTTCCGGCGGGGTGCGCAGCGGAAAAAGCGCGCTCGGCGAGGAATACGCCGAAAAGCTCGCGACCGGGCGGAAGATCTATTTCGCCACGGCGCTGGCGTGCGACGGCGAGATGAAAAGGCGGGTCGAAAAGCACCGGCGGGACAGAACGGGAAAGCATTTCGTCACGCTGGAGCAGCCGCAGGACGCGGAGCGGGCCGCCGCTTTTCTTCGTCCGGACGACACGGTGCTGCTCGACTGCCTTGGAAATCTGACGGCGAACGAGATGTTCCGCGGCGGCGCTCCCTACGACCCGAAGCGCCGGGAGGCGCTCATCCGCAAAATCTTTTCCGGGCTCTGCGCCGTAAAAGGCGCCTGCGAAAACCTCATCGTGATCTCGAACGACGTTTTTTCCGGCGGCGACCGCGGCGGAACGGAGCTTTCGGATTATCAGGAGATCCTGGGCCGGCTTCATGTCCTGCTCGCGGAAAAGGCCGATCTCGCCGCGGAATGCGTCTGCGGCATCCCGGTTTACCGCCGGGGCGGCCCCGAACGGGAAAAGACGGAGCCGGAAAACGCCGGAAAAAGCGGGGGAGAAAACATGTGCTTTGTGTTCGGGGGGAAAAGCCAGGGAAAGCTGGCCTACGCCGAAAGGCTCGCGGGGGGAGATCCCGCTGTCTGCGACCTTGCCGCCGTTCCCCCGCAGGAAATGTTTTCGGCGGATGTCATCGTAAACGTTCAGGATGCCGTCGGCACGCTGCTGCGGCAGGGCGCCGGCGCTTTGGATTTTTTCCGGCGGAACGCCGGAAGGCTTCGCGGGAAAGTGCTGGTCGGCGACGAGATCGGCTGCGGGATCGTTCCCGTCGACGCGTTCGAGCGCCGGTGGCGCGACGAGACGGGGCGGGTCTATCAGTTTCTGGCCGCCGAGGCGGACCGCGTGGACCGTGTGTGGGCCGGCATCGGCGTCACGCTGAAGCCGTAAGAACGGAGGGCAGAATGGAGCGGGGGCTCGTTCATCTTTATTACGGCGACGGGAAGGGGAAGACGACCGCCGCCGCCGGGCTCGGCCTTCGGGCCTGGGGGCGCGGCAAGACCGTCCTGATGGTCCAGTTCCTGAAGGGGTTCGATTCGGGCGAGATCCTCGCGCTGGGCAGGCTCGGCGGGCGCTGCCGGCTGTTTCCCGGGACGCCGGTGAAGAAGTTCACCGGAAGCATGTCGGCGCGGGAAAGGGAGCGGACCGCACTGGAGCAGCGGCGCATGTTTTTCGGCGCGGCGGAGCAGTGCCTTTCGGGGCTCTGCGACGTGGCCGTGTTCGACGAGCTGGTCGACGCCGTGAACCTTGGCGCCGTTTCCGTTCCGGAGGTGGCGGATTTTATCCGCAGCCCGGCGCGGATGTGCGAGGTCGTCATCACCGGCCACCGGCCGGACCCCGCTTTCTTTGAATTCTGCGACTATATCACCGAGATGAAAAAAATCAGGCATCCCTTCGACCGCGGGATCCGCGCAAGGGATGGCATCGAGAAATAGAGGCTTTGCGGGTCAAAATGGAAAAGGAACGGGAAAACAGGACGGTGGAGCAGGCGGCGGAGCGCATCTCCCCGCTCTCGCAGGAAGCGATGCGCCGGGCGCGTCAGCGCTGGGACAGCATCGCGAAGCCGCTGCACAGCCTCGGCCTGCTGGAGGACGCCGTCGTGCAGATCGCCGGGATCACCGGGGACCCCTCTTATTCCATCGGCCGGCGCGCGGTGGCGATTTTCTGCGCGGACAACGGCGTGGTGGAAGAGGGCGTCACCCAGGCCGGCAGCGAGATTACGGCGCTTGTCGCGAAGAATTTTACGCAGGGGCGCGCGAGCGTCTGCAAAATGGCGCGGGTTGCCCATGCGGATGTGTTCCCGGTCGACGTGGGGATGAAAACCGACGTCGAAGGCGTGGAGAGGCGGAAAACCGCCCGCGGCACCGGCAACATGACGCGCGGCCCGGCCATGACGCCGCAGCAGGCGCGCGCCGCCGTGGAAGCGGGGATCGGCGTGGCCCGCGGCCTGAAGGAGCGCGGCTTCCGGATCGCCGCGACCGGTGAGATGGGGATCGGCAACACCACCACCAGCAGCGCGGTCGTGTGCGTGCTGCTCGGCGCGGAGATTTCGGATGTGACGGGCCGGGGCTCCGGCCTGTCCGACGAGGGCCTGCTCCGGAAGCGGCGCGCGATCGCCCGGGCCATCCGGGTGAACCGCCCGGACCCCGCCGACCCGCTGGATGTCCTGGCCAAGGTGGGCGGATTCGATCTGGCCGCGCTCACCGGATTTTTCCTCGGATGCGCGGCGCTCCGGCTGCCGGTCTTGATGGACGGGTTCATTTCGGCGGCCGCGGCCCTTGCCGCAAGCCGGATCGCCCCGCTTTGCAAGGACTACATACTGGCCAGCCACGAAAGCGCGGAGCCGGCGGGAAAGCTGCTGCTCCGGCGCCTGGGCAAATCCCCGCTGATTACGGCCGGCATGTGCCTCGGGGAAGGCACCGGGGCGGTGGCCGCCCTTCCGCTTCTGGATATGGCGTTCGCCGTGTACCGGGACATGAGCACGTTCGGGGAAATCGAAATGGAAGCGTACCGCCCGTTCCCCGAAAGCAAATATGAAGAACAGCCGGTTTCCCGCGGCCCGGAAAATGAAAAAAGGAAATGAAAAGATGAACGGACAGCTCAGAAAAGATATTAAAATCGGGGCGCTCGTCGATATCGTCCTGAAAAAAGACCAGCCTACGGGCAAGCTCACCCGGGGCCATGTCGCGAGAATCCTGACCAAAAGCCCAAGCCATCCGCACGGCATCAAGGTGATGCTGCGGGAGGACGATCTCGTCGGCCGGGTCCGGAAAATCATAGAGGAGGAATAGCATGGAATACCTTTTGCTCTGCTACCCGAACTGCAGCACCTGCCAAAAGGCGAAAAAATGGCTCGGCGAACGCGGGATCTCCTATACCGAGCGGAACATCCGCGAGCAGAATCCCACACGGGAGGAGCTGGAGCTCTGGGTGAAAAAAAGCGGGCTGCCGCTGAAACGCTTTTTCAATACGAGCGGCACCGCCTGCCGCGCCCTGAAGCTTTCCCAGCGGCTCCCGGAAATGGATGAAGCGCGGCAGCTCGATCTGCTTTCGTCCGACGGGATGCTGGTCAAACGCCCGATCCTGGTCGGCGGGGACACGGTTCTGGTCGGATTCCGGGAACAGGAGTGGGAGCGCCTCGGCTCGTTCTAGAAATCGTCTTCGCCCTTCCGGAATTTTTTCCGGCGGTACGCCCTGGGGTTCTCCGGCCTTCTCGTCACGGGGTTCAGCGCGCCCCACGTCGCGCGCTTTTTCCGGGCGATCCGCCGCCTCTCCTTTTTGCTCCTCTTTTCGATGGGAACCCATTTTTTCATGGCGGCACCCCTTTCTCCGCTTTCCAGGATACCAAAAAAGCGGAAAATACAAAACGGTTTTGATTTTGGATGAATTTTACGGGCGGATATGATACAATGAGCATACCGCAAATCTGCGAAAAACGGAACCCGAATTTTTCACACAGTCCGTGAAATCACCGCTTGATTTCTTTTCTAACAGTATATTTTGTCTCGAAAATTACAAATTGTACTGTAAAATTAGGATCGAAGTCAAAATTTTCAATCGCTTTTTGAAAAGCAGAAAGTATGTACGGCAATTCCACTTATGATTGCAACCCCGGGTTTTTTTCTGCAGCTTTAGTTGGGAATGCTGTAATGAATGAAAAAGAAAATAGAATGGGAAGCCGGATATGCCGGAGCTCTTGGAAAACGGATGACATACGGCGCTCCCTGACGATAATGGAAGGATTTTCAGTCAATTATGAATTTTGAACAGCTTCATATTATTCCACCGATTCTGAAAGCACTGGAGGCGGAGCATTACAAGGAACCGTCCCCGATTCAGGAAAAGGCGATTCCGCCCGCTTTGGAAGGGCGGGACGTCCTCGGCTGCGCGCAGACGGGCACGGGAAAAACGGCGGCCTTCGCGGTGCCGATTCTTCAGCGCCTGTCGCAGCAGCCCATCGCGAAAGGGGCGCGCCGCCCGATCCGCGCGCTGATCCTGACGCCGACCCGCGAGCTGGCGATTCAGATCGCGGACAGCTTTCACGCCTATGGCCGCTACATGAGCCTGCGCTGTACGGTCGTTTTCGGCGGGGTTTCCCAGGTGCCGCAGGTGAGCAGCCTGAAAAGCGGCGTGGATATCCTCGTCGCCACCCCGGGCCGCCTGAACGATCTGATCCAGCAGGGCTTCATCGACCTTTCCCAGGTGCAGATTTTCGTGCTGGACGAGGCCGACCGCATGCTGGACATGGGCTTTATCCACGACGTGCGCAAGGTGCTCGATAAGCTCCCCAAAAAGAAGCAGACCCTGTTCTTCTCGGCCACCATGCCGCCGGAAATCACCGATCTGGTGGATTCCCTGCTTCAGGACCCGTTCAAGGCGGCGGTCACCCCGGTCTCCTCGCCCGTGGACGCCATCGAGCAGTCCGTCTATTTTGTGGATAAGGAAAACAAGCCGAAGCTTCTGATCCGGCTTCTCAAAGACCCGGCCGTGGAGTCGGCGCTCGTCTTTACCCGCACCAAGCACGGCGCGGACCGTGTGGTGCGCGTGCTGACCCGCGCGAAAATCGACGCGCAGGCCATTCACGGGAACAAGTCCCAGGCCGCCCGCCAGCTTGCGCTGAACAGCTTTAAGAGCAGAAAGATCCATGTGCTGGTCGCGACGGATATCGCCGCGCGCGGGATCGATATCGAAGAGCTGTCCCATGTCGTCAACTACGACCTTCCGAATATTCCGGAAACGTATGTCCACCGCATCGGGCGCACGGGCCGCGCCGGCCTGGGCGGCATCGCGGTTTCCTTCTGCGATATCGACGAAAAGCCGTACCTGAAGGACATCGAAAAGCTGATCGGCAGGAAGGTTCCGGTCGTGGAGGATCATCCGTACCCGATGCAGGTCTTCACCCCGGCGCCGCCGAAGCAGAGCACGCGCCGCCCCCAGCGGATGGAGCGCGGCCAGGCGCCGCGCCGCGCCGCCCCCAAAGCGAAGCAGGAGGCAAAGCGCGGGAAGCCTGCGCCAAAACCCGCGGAGGCCAAAATCCGCCGGGCCGCCGTTGCGCCTGTCGGAAAAAAGGCCGAAAAAGCGGCGTCTGCTCCTGTGACGGCCGCGCCTGAGCCCCGGTCTGTCCCCGGGAAAAAGCCGCGCCGCGGCGGCCGGGCGGCCGCTTCCCCGAAAACGGGGAGAACCGGAAGGGACAGGGATTACGATTATCTCGAGATGTACCGGTCCAGGGAGCCCAAGGCGCCCAGGCCGCTGATTCAGCATACGCAGACCGTGAGAAAGCCCGAGGACCAGTTCCTGAGCGACAAGCCCCTCAAGCCCATTTTTCATAAGGGCTGAGTTCCGGCTTTCGGGAGGGCTTTTCAAAAAGGGCAGCCGCCCTGAAACGGAAAAAGAAGGATAAGCGCCGGCAGAGAAGCCTTCTCCGCGCGGCGCTTTTTTCCGGGAGGATATTTTTTGGATGAGCAGTCACAGCGAATATGATTTTGAAAAAATCGTTTCCCCGCTTCTTTCCTGGTACGGACGCGCGGCCCGCGCGCTGCCGTGGCGGGACCGCCCCGAGCCCTACCGCGTGTGGGTTTCGGAGATCATGCTGCAGCAGACCAGGGTGGAGGCGGTCAAGCCGTATTTCGAGCGGTTCCTCTCGGCGCTCCCCACCGTTTCGGATCTGGCCCGCGCGCCGGAAGAACAGCTTCTGAAGCTTTGGGAAGGGCTCGGCTATTACAGCCGGGCGCGCAATTTGCAGAAGGCCGCGCGGATCATGGCGGAGCGGCACGGCGGGGAAGTGCCCGCGTCGTACGAAGAGCTTCTCGCCCTGCCGGGCATCGGGGAGTACACCGCGGGCGCGATTTCGTCCATCGCGTTCGGCATCCCCGTCCCCGCGGTGGATGGGAACGTCCTGCGCGTTGTCTCGCGCCTGAGCGCGGACGATTCGGACATCGGGAATCCCGCCCTCAAAAAGGATGTGGCGGCGCGCCTGCGCCGGATTCTGCCGGAAGGCCGCGCGGGCGATTTCAATCAGGCGATGATGGAGCTGGGCGCCACGGCCTGCCTGCCGAACGGGGCGCCGCTTTGCGGGGAATGCCCGCTCTCTTCGCTGTGCCTTGCACGCAGCGAAGGCCTGACGGACCGGCTGCCGGTGAAAGCGGCGAAAAAAGCGCGCGTTTCGGAAGACCTTACGGTGTTCCTCATCGCGTGCGGCGGCCGCGCGGCGCTGCGCAGACGGCCGGAAAAAGGGCTTCTGGCCGGCCTGTGGGAGCTGCCGAACGTTCCGGGGAAGCTTGGCGCGGAACAGGCGAAGGAGCTTTTGGAAAAATGGGGCGTTCCGGCGCGGGAGATGAAGCCGCTGCCGGGCGCGAAGCATATTTTCACCCACCGCGAATGGCATATGACGGCCTGGGCCGTCAAGGCCGGGCGGGCGGATGAAGGCATGACCTGGGCTTCCCGGCGGGAGCTGGAGGAGAGCTATCCTCTCCCGTATGCGTTCAAGGCTTTTTTTAAGCCGCTGAAAGAATTGATTTCGGCGATTGATTGATATTTGGGCGTGCGGAAAGTATAATAATAGAAGATTCCTAATTTTTAACAGATTGCGGGTGACAGGATTGGACAGCAGAATACAGGCTTTTCTGAACCGTCTGAAAGGAAAGCGGGCCGCGTTCTGCGGCATCGGGGGCAGCAACCTGCCGCTGATCCGCATTTTTGCGCGGGCGGGAGCGCGGGTGACTGCGTGCGACAAAAGGACGCGCGAAAAGCTGGGCGCGCTGGCGGATGAGCTGGAAACGCTCGGCGTGGAGCTCCGGCTCAGAGAAGGGTATCTGGATCGTCTGGATGCGGATGTGATCTTCCGCACGCCGGGTATGCGGTTCCATACGCCGGAGCTGGACCGTGCGCGGGAGCAGGGGAAAGCGGTCACCTCGGAAATGGAGGTCTTTTTCGACCTTTGCCCCTGCCGGATCTACGCGGTGACGGGCAGCGACGGGAAAACCACGACGACCACGATCATTTCGGAATTCCTGAAGGAAGCCGGGAAGCGGGTGCATCTCGGCGGAAATATCGGAAAGCCCCTTCTGCCGGAGGTGGATACGGTTCGCCCGGACGACGTGGCGGTGGTGGAGCTCTCCAGCTTTCAGCTGATCTCGATGCGCAGAAGCCCGGATGTCGCCGTCGTGACGAACCTTGCCCCCAATCACCTGGATATCCATAAGGATATGGCGGAATATATCAACGCGAAGAGAAATATCGTGCTGCATCAGAACGCGTTCGGCCGCGCCGTGCTGAACGCGGACAATGAGATCGCCGCCGGTTTCGCCGAAGACGTGCGCGGCGACCTCCGCTGGTTCAGCCGCCGCCGGCCGAGCAGCCGCGGCGCGTGGCTGCGGGAGGACGGAAAGATCCTGGTCGGCGAAACGGAGGTTATGGATGCCTCGGAGATCCGGATTCCCGGGATGCACAACGTCGAAAATTACCTTGCGGCGATCTCCGCCGTGTGGGGGGATGTCGGCCCCGACGCGATCCGTAAGGTTGCGCGGACGTTCAACGGCGTGGAGCACCGCATGGAATTCGTGCGCGAGGTGGACGGCGTGCGCTATTACAACGACTCCATCGGCACGAGCCCCAGCCGCACCATTTCCGGGACGCTCTCGTTCTACCCCGGAAAGATCATCCTGCTGGCGGGCGGCTACGACAAAAAGCTGCCGTTCGACGCTTTGGGGCCCGCGATCGTGAAAAAGGTGAAAACCCTGATCCTGATGGGCGCCACCGCCGACAAGATCGAGGCGAGCGTAAAGGCAGCCCCCGGCTACCGGCCCGGAAACCCGGAGATCGTGCGAGCCGGCAGCATGGAGGAAGCGGTCGCCGCGGCCCGCCGCGCGGCGGAGCGCGGCGACGTGGTTTCGCTCTCCCCGGCCTGCGCGAGCTTCGACATGTACCCCAATTTTGAAACGCGGGGGAACCATTTCAAAAAACTGGTCAACTCCCTTTAAAGAAAGCGAGAGAAATATCGTGGAAGAATTGAAAAAGCTCCTGTTCCGGCTCTGCTCCGCGCCCGGCACATCCGGGGCGGAGGAATCCGCGGCGGAAACGGCCGTGCGGGAGCTGGAAAAATACGGGACGACGCGCGCCGAGGGCGCCATGGGCAACGTGGTCTGCACGATGGGGAACCCGGATGCGCGCCGCCGAATCCTTCTGGATGCGCACCTCGACCAGATCGGCCTGGTCGTGACGGGCGTGGATGAAAGGGGCTTCGTGCGCGTCGCCCCGTGCGGCGGGGTGGACCGGCGCGTCCTGCCGGGCTCGCCCATGACCGTATGCGGCAGGGAAACCCTGCGCGGCATCGTCTCCTGTATGCCGCCGCACCTCTTGGAAGGCGGGGAGGACAAGGTCGTCCCCGTCGAGAAGATGGCGGTCGATCTCGGCCTTCCGCGCGACCGGGTGATGGAGCTGGTCTCGCCCGGCGACCGCGTGCTCTGGCAGGTACAGCCGCGCGCTCTGCTCGGCAGCCGCGTCACCGCCGCCGGGCTCGACGACCGTGCGGGCGTCTGCGTGCTGATCCGCTGCGCCGAGCTGCTCAGCCGGGAAAAGCTCAATTGCCGCTTGAGCATCCTGCTCAGCAGCCGCGAGGAGGTCGGCGGGCAGGGCGCCGTGACCGGCGCTTTTGCGCAGGAGCCGGATGAAGCACTCGTTGTCGACGTCAGCTTCGGGACCCAGCCGGGCGTGGCCGAACAGAAAAGCGGCAGGCTTTCCGGCGGGCCGATGATCGGCGTCGCGCCGTCGCTGAACCACGCGATAACGCAGGAGCTGGCGCGCCTCGCGCGGAAGCGGGAAATCCCGTTCCAGTACGAGGTGATGGGCGGAAAGACCGGGACGAACGCCGATTCCATCGGCATTTCCCGCGCGGGCGTTCGCTGCGCGCTGGCATCCGTTCCGCTCCGGAATATGCACACCCCGGCGGAAGTCGTCGACCTCACGGATCTGGAAAACACGGCGAGGCTGCTCGCCGGATATGTAAAGGAGGCGCGATGATGGCTGATTTGGAGCTGCTGCGGCACCTTTGCTCCCTGCGCGGCGTGTCGGGCCGGGAAGAGGAGGTTTTCGACGCCATCCGGAAAGAGGTTTCGCCTTATGCGGACAAAGTGGAAACGGATGCGCTCGGCAATCTGATCGTTTGCCAGAAAGGGAGAAAAAGGGCGCCGGTCAGACTGATGCTCAGCGCGCATATGGATGAGGTCGGGCTGATCGTCACGACTGTCACGGAGGACGGCCTTCTGAAATTTTCGTGCGTGGGCGGCATCGACCGCCGCGTCCTGCCGGGCAAGTGCGTCCTTGTGGAAGGGAAGATTCCAGGCGTCATCGGCGTGAAGCCGATTCATCTGCTCGAGAAGGAAGAACTGGGAAAAGCGGTTCCCCCGGATGATCTCACGATCGATATCGGGGCGCGGGACCGCGGCGAGGCGCTAAAGCATGTTTCGCCCGGCGATGTCGCCGCGTTCGATTCCGGGTTCGACTGCTCGCGCGGCGTCGTCACGGGGCGTGCGCTCGACGACCGCGCCGGATGCGCCATTCTGATCGACCTGCTGAAGCGGGAGCCCGAATACGACCGCACCGTGGTGTTCTGCGTACAGGAGGAAGTCGGGCTGCGCGGCTCCGCGACGGCGGCCTACTCGGTGAACCCGCAGGCGGCCGTCGTGGTGGAGGCCACAACGGCCGCGGATGTGGCGGATGTCGAGGAAAGGAAGCAGGTGTGCCGCGTCGGCGGGGGGCCGGTCGTCTCCTTCATGGACCGCCGCACCATTTACGACAAGGAATACTACCGCCTGGCGTTCCGCACGGCGCAGGAAAACGGGATCCCCTGCCAGGCAAAACAGGCGGTGGCCGGCGGCAACGACGCCGGGTCCATCCACGCTTCCCGGTCGGGCGTCCGCACCGCCGCGGTTTCGCTCGCGTGCCGCTACCTGCATTCCGCCGCCGGCCTGATTTCGGAGGAGGATTTTCACAACACGGAAAAGCTCGTCGAAATCCTCGCGGACCGCATCGCCGGCGGAGAGCCGCGCCCGTGATCCGCGAAGCGGACGATCAAAGTCTGCTGCGGAAAGCGGCCTTCTGCCCGCCGTTTGCCTGCAAAATCCAAGGGCTCGCCGAAGCTTACGGGATGAATCTGCCGTTCGCGCGGTTCTGGGTTCAGGAGAGCGGGGAAGAGCCGTGCTGCGCGCTTTCCCTTCTGGACGGCGCCATGGTGATGGACGCGGGGGAAAATGCCGATTTCCGCGAGCTGGCCGGGTTTATCCGGGCCGCCGGATGCCGCACCCTCCTGTGCGCGGAGCGGATTGCGCACCGGATGTCCGCAAAAGCGGACAGGACGGGCGCGATTCTCCATTTTTCTGGAACGGCCCCTTTCCCGGATCTCAAAGGGGCGGAGCCGGATCCTTCCCTTCGGGAGATGTCCGGCCTGCTCTGCGAATGCGGCGAGCTGGAGCAAGCGCAGGCCGAATCTTTCTATCTCGACCTGTCGCACCGCGTGCGGCACGGCGCCGCGCTGACCGCGGGTATCCGCGAAAAAGAACGGCTCGCCGCCTGTGCGTCTGCCCTCTCCGTTACGGAGAAAACGGCGGTGCTCTCCGCCGTGGCGGTCCATCCGGATTTCCGCAGGCGGGGGCTTGGAACCCGCGCGGTGGGCAGCCTGATTTCGCGCCTGCCGGGCCGGGATGTTTTCGTTTTCTGCGCCGGTCCGCAGGCGGAGCGGTTTTACGCCTCGCTCTCTTTTTCCCCGTGGGGAAGATGGGCAGAGCTTGACTTTGAAAAGGAGAAACGATATGTCTGACAAAAGATTTCAGACGGTGTACTCCCAGGGCGCGATCGATGTGGTCAAGGTCATCTGGGATACGGAAACCGGCGTGCAGTACCTTCAGACTCAGAGCGGCTACGCCGGCGGGCTTACGGTCCTGATGGGCAGGGACGGAAAGCCTATGCTGCGGGACCGTGCGGATGAAGAATAAACAAGGAGCTATTTTAGACTGATGACATATCCCTATTTCAAAATAGATGAAAAAATCCGCCGCGCGGCGGATGAAGCGATGGAGACGATCTCCGGGCAGCTGAAAAAGATAGACGAGACGACCGATTACAACCAGCAGAAAATGATGGCCGCCTTTCAGCGCGCCGGGGTCAGCGAAAGCCATTTTGCGGCCACCACGGGCTACGGCTACGGCGACCGCGGGCGCGACGCGCTGGACCGCGTGTACGCTTTCGCGCTCGGCGCGGAGGATGCGCTGGTGCGGCACAATTTCGTCAGCGGCACCCACGCGCTTACGGTGGCGCTGTTCGGCGTGCTGCGCCCGGGCGATACGATGCTCAGCGTCACCGGGATCCCCTACGACACCCTGCGCGGGGTGATCGGCCTGAACGGGGATGGAAACGGCTCGCTCCGGGAATTCGGAATCCGCTACGAGCAGATCGACCTGAAGCCGGACGGAACGCCGGATTACGGGGAGATGGAGCGCCGCATCCGCCCCGGCATCCGGATGGTCTATCTTCAGCGCTCGCGGGGGTACAGCCTGCGCCCGTCCCTGTTTGTCGAAGAGATCGGGCGCATCGCGCGGATCGCCAAAGAAAAGGCGCCGGACTGCATTGTGATGGTGGACAACTGCTACGGGGAATTCGTGCAGGCGGAAGAGCCCACTCAGCACGGCGCGGACCTGATGGCGGGCTCGCTGATCAAAAATCCCGGCGGCGGCGTCGCGCCGACGGGCGGATACATCGCCGGGCGGCGCGATCTGGTGGAAAGCTGTTCGTACCGCCTGACGACGCCGGGCACCGGGCGCGAGATCGGGTGCACGCTCGGCAACAACCGCGAGCTGTTCATGGGGGCGTTCCACGCGCCGCATGTGACGGGCGAGGCGCTGAAAACCGCGGCCTTTACCGCGGCGCTGTTCTCGCGTTTCGGGTACGGCGTCACGCCCCGGCCCGACGAGCCGCGCGCGGATATCATCCAGACGGTGCTGCTGCGCCGCAAAGAGGCGCTGGTGGCGTTCTGCCGCGGGGTGCAGAAGGGCGCGCCGGTCGATTCCTTCGTCGTTCCGGAGCCGTGGGACATGCCCGGCTACGACTGCAAGGTGATCATGGCGGCGGGGGCGTTCACGCTCGGCGCGTCCATCGAGCTTTCCGCGGACGCGCCCCTGCGCGAGCCGTATGCCGTGTGGATGCAGGGCGGCCTGAATTTTCACAGCGGCCGTCTGGGAGCGATGCTCGCGGCGCAGTCCATGCTGGAGGAGAACATCCTGTGAAACTGCAAAAAAGTCCCCGCTGCTGCAGGGAATTTTCCGATTCAGTTCAGTTTTTCGGAAGCGACGGTGAACCGCTTGCGGATGTGGGCTTTTCTCTCGATCTCATCGACCACCGCGACGGCACAGTCGGCGTAGCTGACATAGCTTTCCCCGTTTTGGTCCGTGAGCAGAACGTCGTCGCCCGTGATGTATTTTCCGGTGCGAAGCCCTTCGGGATCGAAAACGGCCGAGGGGCTCAGGTACGTCCAGCTGACGCCGCTTTCTTTCAGCATGTCGAGTGCCTTCGCCATGCTGATCTCCGCGGGTTTGCGTGCAGCCGGAAAATCCTTGGCGTCCAAAAGGCGAAGCCTTTTCTCCGGATTCACATAAAGGCTTCCCGCGCCGCCCACGACGAGAAGCCGCACCTGGGGCAGATCGTGGAGAATTTCGACCAGATGCTTCAGGGATGTGACGTATTCATCCTCGTGACCGTCTGCTGCCCGGAACGCATCCACCACGGCGTCGAATCCCTTCAGATCATCCGAAGCCAGCCTGAAAAGGTCCTTTTCCAGAATGGAAACCGAACTGAACATGACCTTCGCGCGGTTGCTCACCACTGCGGTGACGCGGTGCCTCCTTTTCAAGGCTTCCTGAACAATCAGGCCCCCCTGCCTTCCCGTTGCGCCGATAATTGCTATTTGCATGATCGATCGCTCCTTTCACGCAGATAAATAGTAACAGATATAAATACTATCATTTTACCCTTTTTTTCATGGTTTGTAAAGAAAGCTGGGCCTCGGCGTGCGCTGGCGGCGAAAATTCAGATCCGCTTCCATTAAGGGAAAAAGATTCTTCAGATAATTCCCGCGGGATGCTTGCAAAAGGGGATGTTTTTGGCTATAATACCGTATGTCCCACTGGCAGGAAAATATCCCGGCCCCAGCGCAAAAATCATTTTTATGCGGGTATGGCGGAATTGGCAGACGCACCAGATTTAGGTTCTGGCGGAGCAATCCATACAGGTTCAAGTCCTGCTACCCGTACCATGCCGAGTGTTCTTATAGTATTTGAAAGTGCTGTAAGAACACTCGGTTTTT
>ENA-UOOI01001811-UOOI01001811.1-fermentation-metagenome-genome-assembly--contig:-NODE-1811-length-20542-cov-4.417826_pt1 | contig 20542 bp, 18 predicted proteins | sample MGYA00245779_ERZ724027 | MGnify/ENA primary metagenome ERZ724027 (study PRJEB28704, sample SAMN03018318) | fermentation metagenome | biome: anthropogenic terrestrial biome; feature: soil; material...
AAATATTCACAAGTGTTATATCTCAAATGGAGTATATATTTTATATTTGAAAATATTATGGGGGGAGCGCTGCAATTCACCATAATATTTTTCAAATAATTAAGTTTGCCATTGCGTCTGATTTTATTGACATGCAAGATTTTCTATTTTATTATTACCTTGTAGGAATTTCTGCAGTTTGGGTCAAAATGTACTGTGTGGGAAGGGGCGTTTTAATTGAATGGTAAATATCCTTTTTTAACAAAATTTATTTTACCTGTTATTATAATCGTACTGGCTTTTTTATTAAATAAAACAGTTGGATTGATTCTTGTTGCAGCATATGTATTGTATGGGATTTATGCTTTTATGCCGAGGTACTATTCCATAAGGGGAAAGGTAAGGTATGCAAAAGATGATATTAACGGAGCCATATCGTGGTTTAAAAGGGCATATAAAAGCGGCAGGGCCGGCCTTAAGACGAAGGTCTCATACGCATATCTGTCCTTGAAGGTAGGGAATGTAGATATTGCCGAAAAGATACTGAAAGAAATGGTAAAGTTAAAACTCAATGCCGATGATGAAATAATTGTGAAGTCGAATTATGCCCTTGTGCTCTGGAAGAGGAATAAACTGGACGAAGCCATAAGCATGCTCCAAGATCTTTGTAAAAAGTACAGAAACAGTACTGTTTACAGCAGTCTCGGATATTTCTACATACTAAATGGTGATTTGGATAAGGCTTTGGAATTTAACCTTAAGGCCCATGATTATAATGGGACTGACAACATAATAACCGATAATTTGGGACAGACATATTACTTAATGGGAGAATATGAAAAATCGGCGGAAGTTTATAAAAAACTTATGGAAAGGTCCCCAAGTTTTCCCGAACCATATTATTTTTACGGGAGCGCTTTATACAAGATGGGCAAAAAGGATGAAGCTGTTGAAATGATTAAAAAGGCGCTTGAACATAAGTTTTCAAACCTGAGCACCATAACAAAGAAAATGGTTGAAGAGAAATTAAAATCCATTGAAGATGAATGATGAATAGTGAAGTTATTCTTATATTTAAACTACAGGGGTGGTTGATATGGACGAAAGAAGGATAGGAGTGATAGGCATAGTCATAGATGATGCCCACGAATCCGCCGGTAAAATAAATAAATATTTGTCCGAGTTTTCCAATATAATAGTAGGGCGTATGGGTATACCTTATAGAGAAAGAAACATATGCATTATATCGGTTGTGGTTGATGGTACGACAGACGAAATAAGCGCTCTTACCGGGAAACTTGGCTCTATAAAGGGTGTTAATGTCAAGACGGCATTTTCAAATAAAAAATTTGTGGAGGGATAACATGGAGAAAATAAGTAATACAAAAAAACTTACAAGATCAGCGATGCTTCTGGCTTTTGCCTTTGTAATCATTTTAATCGGTGCACAGTTCGGGGGAGTATTTTACAATCAGTTTATAGTTGCCCCCATCGTCAATGCTTCAATACTTGCTGCTGTTTTATTTGCAGATACAAAATATGGCGTGCTTGTCGGGCTTTTAACGCCTGTGCTTGCATTGATTACAGGACAATTTAATATACCGCCGTTTACGCCATTTATTATGGTGGGAAATGCACTGCTTGCATTGTCATTTGGCCTTTCAGCGAAATATTTTATATCCGGCGGGAAATATATCGGAATCATAATCGGCGCGATAATCAAGGCATTATTTTTATCATTTTCCGTCAATTATCTTGTTTCCCTGTTCGGTATTGGTATACCTGCAAAGGTTATATCAAAATTGAAGATTGTCATGTCTTATAATCAGGCTTATACAGCCTTGGCAGGCGGAATAATAGTGCTGCTGTTATATGAAGTATATAAGAGAGTGGAGAAAGCGAAGTAATTGCAGCTTATAAAACTTGAATCTGGCGAATGAGTGTTCAAAATGACATAATCCAAATTGCGAATTGAAGGTTATATAAGAATATTATTGACACTGAAATCATGATGTGATAGATTTAACCATATGGTTAAATCTATCACATCATGATAAAAGGTAGGATATTTATGGATTTATCACAAAATGTTACGAGAGAAAAGATAATAAGGGCAACAATAAGCTTCATTGAGAAATATGGCATTCACTCGGTCACTATACGTGGCATAGCAAAAGAAGCAGATGTAAATAGCGCTGCGATAAATTATTATTTCAGGTCCAAAGAGAATCTGCTGGAGGAGACATTGAAGCTGACAATAAAAAATTTTCAGGACGATTATTATGCCATAGCACAAAAACAATATCAAAATCCAGGGGAATTGCTTCAGGCGATTTTGTTTTATCTGCTTGCAGGTTCCACGAGATATCCTGGCATTACAAAGGCGCATCTGTATGAAAGCTTTGTGAATAATGACCATACTAATTTCTCTTCCCGGCTTTTTAAAAAGTTGTTGAACCTTTTAGTGGACAAAATAAGCGAGCTCGATATGGAAAAGGACAAGAATGATATAAGAATGTCCGTAACACAGCTGATTTCTGCCGTATTGATGCCCAGCCTGTTCTCAGGTTTATTTAAAGATTTCGTAGGATTGGACTTAAAAGATGAAAATGCGCAGAAAAAATATGTAAGCAATCTTATAAATCATTATTATCATGTAGATAAGGGGCTCGAAAGCTGGCATCCCGGACCTATGGACCAGTGATCGGCCTAATGGGTTTCCATAATTGATATGTGAACTACGATAATAGATAGGCAGCATGGTATTTTTATGTATGCTTTATCTATTATTTTTTTATGATTTAATTAAATGTTCAAAAGGCATAAGTTTGTAACCGCAAAACTGAGGGAAATTATGGGCGTATATTCTTCAAATAATCTTTATATACCCGAAAATTGTAAAAGCTATTGACAAAATGCACGGCATATCTTATTATAAACATGTGATTAAAACGTCAGTTTAAACTACCACGTAATATTCCGGGAGGTAATTTATGTGAATAAAAATTCAACATATTATCAAAAAAGTGTACTTGTTACGGGATGCTCTTCTGGTATGGGACGGGCTATTTCATTATTCCTTGCGCGACATGGATTTTTAGTGTTTGCGACTGTGCGCAAGGAAAAGGATTTCGATAGTTTGAAGGATATGGATGAAAAAAATCTTGTTCCGGTATTTCCTCTTGACCTTACAATGCAGGAGCACATTCCTAACGTTCTCGAAACGGTAAAGAAGGAACTGGCTGCAAGAAATATAAAAGGGCTGTATGCTGTAATCAATAATGCCGGAGGAGGATTTATCGCACCGCTTGAGCTTATGGATCTTGAGAAGTTCCGGACTGAGATTGAAACTCGCATCGTAGGCCCGATTGCGCTTTTGCAGGCTTTCCTTCCGCTTATAAGAGAGGCTCATGGTAGGATTTTATGGATCGCCACTCCCGCGATAATACCTATACCATACGTTTCCAGCATACATGCATGTGACTTTGCACAGAATTGTCTGGCACGTACATTTCAAATAGAACTTGGGCCGTGGAAAATACCAAATATATTAATACGATGCGGAGGAATGGATACGCCATCACCTGCGAAAAATGCACTGGAACTTGAAAATTCCATGAAGAAATGGCCTAAAGAACGCCTTGATTTGTACAGGCAGGCTCTTGTAAAGGATCAGAAATCTCTCAGTGAATTTGATAAAAAGAGGACTGACCCTGAAAAAGCAGCCGAGACGGTATTTAAAGCGCTTTGCGCTAAGAATCCCAAATCGAGATACCAAGTGGGTCATTTGTCTAAGAGTGCCGCTTTTCTCGAATACTTGCCCCAAACGATGGTGGATCATATTATGGCAGGAAGATAAAAGCAAATGTCAGGTTGCACACATAATATGGAAGAAATATAAACAAGAGAGGTTTTTGCTATATAAATCGGCTGCCGCAATGCATAAAACGCATATCGCGGCAGCCCTCACCTTACTTGCTTTTGCTCATTACTATTTCCCTAAAATAGCGATAAAGCAATTTACATGCTTATTCTTAATGTATGAATCTCGAAAGGCTTAAATTCAAGCTCGCTTTTTTCTTTGTTCAAAGAGCTGCAATCTACAGGTTCCTCCATGAGGTTAACTATTTGCATGTCTTTTACTTCAAATCCAAAATCAAGCTTTACCTTTGTGCTGCTTCCGCTGTTTTCATACATCCTTACTATAATGTCATCGTTAAATTCCGCTTTTTTCACGGCTTCGACTATTACATTGTCTGCATCAAGCGTCAGGAATGACGCGTCCGTCTTATTTGCATCTTGGGTTCCCTCAATATTTATGACTTTTAATGGTATATTTAGCTCATAAGCTGTTCGTGCAACTCTGCCTTCCCTTAAACCGCCGCGATGCGGATAGAGCGAGTATGTAAATTCATGGTAGCCTTTGTCCGCTTCAACACCCGGGGTTGATGTACTTCTCAAAAGATTAAGGTCGATGACATTGCCTTTTACCTTATGGCCATATTTGCAGTCGTTTAGCAATGCAACGCCGTAATCTCCCTGTGAAAGGTCGACCCATTTATGGGCGCATATTTCATATTTAGCCATATCCCAGCTTGTATTGTTATTATTTGTACGCTTGATATTACCGAATTGAATATCGCAGCTTACCTCATTTGCATATACATTTACCGGAAATGAGGTCCTAAGCATTTTTCCCCTTTCATTCCAATTTGCCTTTGTCTCAAAATCGATCCTTCTGCTTCCTTCAGTAAGTATAATGCGCTGTTCGATTTTTGATGATCCATATTCATAAACTTGCTTGATTATAGCTTCAGGACCATCCACATAGCTCTCAGAAAGCTTTAGCTTGAAATATTCTCTGGGTCTCTCGTAACATACGGGTGAAAAGTCCCACGCATCGCCGTTGCTGTCGTCATAAACCGTAAGAATATTACCCTTAGAGCCGGGATAAAGCGCTTCTTTTGAAATTTCCTTATCATATACCGATTTTAAGGAACCGTCTTTATTAAATGTAACTTTTAACAAATTATTTTCTATAAAGTTGTCTTTTGCCGTAACATTAAACGCATGGCTTGTGCCTTTTCCAGCCACAAAAGTCCTGCCCATGGAAGGTACGTCTGCCTTAAGCCAGTTGCTGCCTATTTTAATCCATTCGTGCCTATCCCATGACAGAGAATTGATTACGACTGCAGTTTGTGATCTATCTGGCTTATCCTTTGCTATAGAATCGGCTGCTGCTTCGCTCATACAAAAGCTGCTGTCATATAAAGATCTATATGCAGTTTCCGTCAACTCTTCCGTACGGTTAAGCAGATATTTATACCTTGATATACATTCATCGTATACTCTCTTAATACCAGAGCCGGGGAGCACGTCATGAAACTGGTATAACAACGCTTCTTTCCATATGGCTTCAATCTCTTTTTGCGGATAAGGTCTTTTAGCAAGCATCTGAGCAAGCACTGATGCATATTCAAGTTCCCTTAGGGCTATCTCCATTTTCCTGTTGTATCTTTTATTTCTGGCCTGGGTAGTATATGTTCCCTGGTGCTTTTCCAAATATAGTTCGCCATGCCATGTCTTATATTTCGATACGTCTTTTCCTATTCTCTTAAAGAATTCGATTGCAGGTTCCTGCTTTACAGGTACGAGCCCGTTTAAGCTCTTCTCACGATTTAAACGCTCTAAGTGCTCTTCTCCCGGGCCGCCTCCACCATCTCCTATTCCGAACAGCATAAGACATTCTTCAGATACACATTTATCCTTGAATTGCCTTTGAGCCTTTGCAATGGCTTCAGGGGCTGCAGAACTATTATATGTCCCTTCTGGCGGCATATGCGCAAGGATTTTGCTTCCGTCTAATCCTTCCCATATAAATGTGTGATGAGGGAATTCGTTATATTCATTCCATGAAAGCTTTATTGTCATAAAATAATCTATACCGGATTTTTTCAATATCTGTGGAAGTGCTGCGTTATATCCAAAGGCATCAGGAAGCCATAGTATCTTCATATCTTTATTGAATTCTTCCCTGAAAAATCTCTTTCCATAAAGTATCTGGCGTACCAACGCTTCTCCTCCTGAAATATTCGTGTCGGCTTCGACCCACATGCCTCCCTGGGGTTCCCACCTTCCTTCGGTCACGCGCTGCTTTATTTTTTCATAAAGCTTTGGGTATCTTTCCTTCATCCATTCATAAAGCTGAGGCTGGCTTGCCCCGAACACATAATCAGGGTACTTTTCCATATTTTTTAAAACAGTGGAGAAAGTGCGGGCGCCTTTTCTTATGGTTTCTCTTATTGGCCACAGCCATGCGAGGTCTATATGTGCATGACCAACTGCAGTTATATGCAGAGATTCATCTCCGCATTTTTTATTTAATTCTACCGAAAGTATTTTCCTTGCCTTTGATGCTTCTTCATCGTTATAATATTTCATAACATTTGATGCTTCAAATAAAGCATTGAGTATTCTCTGATATCTCGCTGAATCTTCGGGAAGCTGCTGCATTAAATTTCCGAGGACTTCAATATCGTAATAAAGTCCGTGCATCTCTTGGTTAAATATTGCAACATGGGCTTCCTTGAGCTTGCCGCTGTTCTTATAATTCCCGAAAAGATCGTTGCATCCTGCATCGGCCCATATATCTATACTTTCGCCGCCTTTTGCATTTTCTAAAAGGCTGTATACTCGTTTGCCAGGCATTCCAAGGCTTGCATCGAATTCAGAGCTTACATTTGTAAGACCCTGCATAGGGCAGCCTTCTTTATCGAATATGCAGGCTTCTCCGCTTATATCGATAAGAAGTACGATCTTTTGGCCTGCGGCCTCGTCTGGGACAACTCCCGTAAAGTTGAACCAGGCACAATCCCATAGCTTTCCCCAGCTGTCGTCTATATTCAATGTGACTTTTTTCCCGGACATCCTTTTATCAAAAGGCACCGGTTCTTTTGTAACCCATGCTTCAACATTTAATACGCTTATCTTTTTATAGATATGTTCTCCAACTTTGTTTCTGAAAGACATTATGCTATGTTTGCATGGATTAGTAAAATATGGCATTGGTTAATTCCTCCTTTGTAATAAGAATTCATTATTCATCTGACTGATACCACTAACAAGCTCTAAGTCGCTTCGCCATTAATATTATCATAAAGATTAGTGTTATACAAACATTTTTTAAACGCCTTTAATACATCATGAATCGTGCTGGCAAATACAAAAAATACAGGCTGCTTTTAAATAAGCAGCCTGTATTTTAGAGCCTGTCGGCTAATTTTACAATTTCCCACCAGATGGAAGATATAATTCCCGTGAATACGGAAATAACAAGCATGTGGAGGCTCAAAGGTCCCGTTTTAAAAACAGTATTTAAAAGCGGCACATATATTATCATAAGCATAAAAATAATAGATAAACTGTTTATAAGAAGCCTTGCATTGTTTTTCCCTTCTTTAAAAATATGCCATAAAAACTGCGTATCGGTCCTGTTTACAAGTACAAGCACCACATTCGATACGATTAAAGTCAGCAGCGCAAAGCTCCTTGCGGTATCTATAGGAGTACCTGTATCGACAAGGTAGTGAAAGGGGACAAATGAGGCCAAAAACATCGATGTTCCCTGAAGAATAACCTTTGCCGTCAGATTCTTAGGCAGAAGGGGCTCCGACGGCAGCTTCGGGGGACGCTTCATTATATCCGCTTCAGCTTCTTCCGCTTCAAATATAATAGAACATGTCGGATCTATTATAAGTTCAAGAAGAACAACATGAACAGGAAGCAATATCTGCGGAAGGTTGAATACAGGCGTAAACAAAGATAAAGCTATTATCGGTATATGAATGACGAGTATATATACTATTGCTTTTCTTATATTGTCAAATATTCTCCGCCCATCTTTAACGGAACTTACAATCGTCGTAAAATTGTCATCCATGAGTATCATATGGGATGCCTGCTTTGCGACCTCCGTTCCTCTTTTGCCCATGGCGATGCCTATATTGGCATTTTTTAATGCGGGGGCGTCATTGACGCCGTCTCCTGTCATCGCGACAATTTCGCCGTTGGCTTTTAATGCTTTCACGATCCTCATCTTATGCTTAGGGATGACTCTTGAGAAAATATCGCAGTGTTTGACGGCTTCGCAGAGTTCACTGTCACTCATATTATCGATTTCATTGCCGGTTATAGCGCAATCTTTAAGTGACAGTCCGATTTCATTGCCTATCGCCATTGCTGTTTTATTGTAATCTCCTGTAATCATGATAACTCTGATGCCGGCGCTTTTGCAAAGGTTAACCGCCTCTTTGACTCCATCTTTTGGGGGATTCAAAAGCCCGATAAGGCCTTTAAATCGTAAAGGATAATCTTCCAGATCTTTGGACAGTTCCGATGTATATGCATCGGCAAATGCAATTACTCTTAAACCCCTGCCCGCCATTTCATCGATTATATTCTCAATTTCTGATTTTTTCCCATCACTTAAACTGCATAAGGGAATTATCGTTTCAGGTGAGCCCTTTGCCGCTGCATAATAACCTTTGTCCATATGGTAAACATTGGCCATACGCTTTTTGGCAGGATCAAAAGCTATTTTAAGGTCTGCCTTCAGGCTGTATAATTTTGAAATATCATTTATATTCTTTTTTGAATTATTTATGATCGCTTTTTCCATAGGATCATATGGATCCTTCTCGCAGGATAATACCATAAGATCACTGAAAGACGGATCGCTGAACTTATCAGCGTCATATATTTTATCCGTGTATATCTTTTTAACTTCCATATTGTTTTTTGTAATGGTGCCTGTTTTATCCACTGCCAGCACCGTTGCACAGCCAAGGGTTTCCACTGCAGATACCTTGCGCATAAGGGCATTTCTTTTAGCAAGCCTGAATGCACCTAACGATAAGAATACAGTAAGCACCACGGGAAACTCTTCGGGTATAATCGCCATGGCAAGTGTAATGCCGGACAATATGCTTGGAATCAGCCTGTGGGTATACATATATGAGAGGAGTATAACGGCTGTACAGAGGAATACTCCCATAATCGCCAGATTCTTTACCAGTGCATGTATTTTTTTCTGAAGAGGTGTCGGTTCTTCCTTTGTTTCACTTATTGCTTTGCTTATTTTTCCGTATTCGGTATTAAAGCCGGTTGAAACGACTTTAGCCGTACACTTGCCGAACAAAGACAGCGTACCTGCATAGACCATATCATCCTTCCAGTAATCCTTTCTATTCGAAGCCTTGATATCTGCATGACTGCTTTTAAAAACGGGTTCGGATTCGCCTGTCAATACAGATTCATCTACAGAAAAGTTGGAAGCATCGATTACAGCACAGTCTGCAGGAATTCTTTCGCCTTCAGAGAGAAAAATGATATCCTGCGGAACCAGCTCGCAGCTTTTTATTTTTTTAACGGTATTATCCCTGAGAGCGGAAACCCGAGGTGAAGTTAATGCCTTAAGGGCATCTACCATCTTTTCCGTTCTCCATTCCTGTACAAATGTGATCATGATGACAAAGCATACAAATATCATCATGATAAAAGCCTCCTGGATTTCCCCAAGCAGGATGTAAATAAATCCTGTCCCTATGAGGAGCAAAAACATAGGTTCTTTGAAAATACTGATAAATTTCTTTATAGGGTTTAATTTGTTGCTTTTTACATATTCATTGAGACCATATTTTTTTTGCAGTTCTTTTGCCTGTAGTGTCGTCAAACCCCTGATACTTTTCCCCATCATCAAAACATCTTCTTTCACAAAATAAGACTTAGTTATAAATCTTATTAACATTATATGATGGAATTCCTTAAATGTTATTAAATGATAATCATTTAATTCATATAATAAGGCTAAATATCAGAGACGTCAATATATATTTTAATAAATAATTGTTCTCAATTGAACATGATTATTTTTACTAACCGCGAAAGAGAATCTATCTCAATAAGAGCTTTTTTAAATTCTGAACGGTGTCTATTGTATATTTGGGGCCGGCCTCTTTAAGTTCCGCGGAAGAACCGTAACCGTATAAAACGGCTATGCAGTCTATTCCATTTGCTTTAGCCCCCAATACGTCATGTTTTCTATCGCCTACCATCACTATTTTTTCTTTTCGGGTGCAATGCAACTGCGATATGGCATATTCGATTACATCTGCTTTCGAGGCACGCCTGCCGTCAAGTTCGCTTCCAACTATGAATTCAAAGTAGCCATCTATATTAAAATGCTTCAATATCTTTTCAGAAAAAAATGTGGGTTTTGAAGTTGCAACTGTAAGATTGCGCCCTGCTTTTTTCAAACTTTCCAGCAGATCATCGATACCGTCATACGTTTTATTTTCAAACATACCTTTATCCTTATAGTATTCTCTGTAATATTCTATGGCCTGTTTCGCTTCACCGAGGGTAAAATTGTAAAATTCCATAAAGGAATCGGCAAGGGGAGGGCCTATAAATGGCTTAAGATTATCCAGGTTATCTTCTATAATGCCGAATTTCGAAAGGGCATACTGTACCGATTTGGTGATGCCTATTTTAGAATCGGTCAATGTTCCGTCAAGGTCAAATAAAACTATGTCATATAAAGCCAAAAAATCATCTCCTTAGATTTTTATAGATTTATTTTATAGGCTTTTGTGCTTAAAAGTCAAATAAAAATATGTATCTGGAGTCAAACATTACATTGATTTAACATATAATTAACTATATAATAAATGTAACAACTGTTACAAAGAGGTGGATAGATTGGAAAGAGGTAATTTTTTGTTTATATCCTATAGTTTGCCTTCGGAACCTTCCAGAATAAGGGTTTCAACATGGAGGTGGCTTAAGAAAATAGGCGCACTGAATATACAAAAGTCGTTATGGCTTCTCCCCGATACGGAAGATACAAAAGATTCTTTAAAGAAAATAAAGGATTACATAGAAAATGAAAAAGGTTCCGTTTATATTGCATCGGGGAACTTTTTATATGGAAAGGAGGACATAAAGGGGAAATTCATCGATGAGATCAACCGCGAATATGAAGAACTTTTGGGATTTTGCACGAGATTCCATGAAGAGATGAAAAAGGAGACTCAGAAAGAGAACTTTACATTTGCTGAACTTGAGGAAAACGACGAGGAATTAAAAAAGCTATACAGCTGGTTTGAAAAGATAAATAAGAGGGATTATTTCAAATCCGAGAAAGGCGAGGCAATAAATAAGGAAATACAGCTTTGCAGTAATGAGTTCGAGGAATTCTCGAAAACAGTCTATGAAAGGAATAATATTGTATAGAGGTGGGTTCATTGGACGTTCAATTAAAATCATCACATGAAAAGAATGTAATGGGTATCGAAAGAAATATTTTTTTTGCTGGGCTTACAAGTTTCCTGACCGATACTTCGGTTAAAATGATATATGCGGTAATGCCCTTATTTCTGCTTTCCATAGGGGCATCGAAAACCATGCTTTCGCTTATCGAGGGAATAGCCGAAGGCACTGCATCCTTCTTAAAAGCGCTATCAGGCTGGTGGAGCGACAGAATAGGCAAAAATAAGCCATTTATGATAATAGGCTATGGCATTACAGCAATAATAACTCCAATTTATGCGTTTGTCGTATCACCCATCCAGGTTCTGGTTTTCAGATTTATCGAAAGAGTTGGGAAAGGGATAAGGACAGCCCCCAGAGACAGCCTTATTGCAGGTTCGACCGTCGGAAACAACGCTGGCAGAAGTTTTGGCTTCCATAAAGCGATGGATAATTCGGGAGCTGTCATCGGGCCGCTTATAGCGATCTTTTTGCTCTGGATATTTCCAAAAGATTACAGGAAAGTATTTTTGTATGCTACTATTCCTGCAATATTAGGCGTTTTTTCCATATTGTTTTTTATCACAGAGGCTAAAAAGAGTAAAAAAAATTTACCAGGGAAAATAGTCCTTGGAGATTTTTCAAAAAAGTTTTATTTATTTTTGTTTATTGCCTTTATATTCACGCTCGGAAATTCCACAGATGCATTGCTTCTTGTAAAAGCAAAGGATACAGGGTTTAGCGATGCAGACATAGTACTGTTGTTTCTTATATTTAATTCTGTATCCGTACTTCTTGCAGTGCCCTTGGGAACGCTTTCAGACAAAATAGGAAGGGAAAAACTTATAATTGCAGGATATCTTTTGTATGCAGTAATTTATTTTGCATTTGGCAGAACATCTCTTAAATCGATTATTGCCATTCTGTTTGCTCTCTATGGGATATACAGTGCAGCGACGGATGGTATACAGAAGGCTCTTGTATCGGATCTGATAGATAAAGACAAAAGGGGCACAGGGCTTGGGCTGTACAACGCCATAATAGGTGTTACGCTCCTTCCTGCAAGCCTGATCGGAGGTATCCTATATGATAAGGTAAACAACAGGGCACCATTTTATTTTGGGGCTTTGATGGCGCTGATATCATCGATCATGCTGTTCATGTTTTACAGGGAAATAAACAGGCCTAAAGTTCGGAAAGCCTGATTATAATTTCGATATGCCGCTATTAGATACGTTGTAAAATAAAGAGGTAAAAATTTTTCGCCTCTTTATTTTACAATTTTTTTTATTTATATTAAAGTTTCTACTAAAAATGACGATATAGGTAATAAAATGTAAAATAATTTAATAGAGTAGGCGTTGTTATATCGTCGTTATAGTCTTGCACAACCTATTAAATATATAAAAGGATGTGTGGTTTATATGAAAAGCATAAATGAGCTTGAACTGCCGAGCAATGGACAAACTGTCATAATTAAGGAGATATTCGGGAAAAAGAAAATAAGGCGGACTGAATGCATCGTAAAGGGCATATACCCGAACTTCATAGTTGTAGAACATGTCGACAGCAAAGTAAGAGAATCGTTCATGAAGGTCGATTTTTTTACCGGAATCCTTAAGTTTGAGAAATGTTCATAAAGACAGCTGCCTTCAGGAAGATACCCCCCCTCCTGAAGGCAGCCGTTTTTATGTCGTGCGCCCGAAAGGACGCTAATATATTTTTACTTTATATTTTTTTGTAATATAATAGACTGTAAGTGGAAGAAATATGCATAATCCATAAGAATATCTCTTCATACATCCATCATGCATATATAGAATAAAATAACAGATTTATAGAAAAACTAAATAATGGAAATTTTGATATGCATTGCATTATAGAAAGGGGAAATATAAATGAAATTAGAAATCGGAAAGACCTACCATGGTTTTAAGCTTTTGAAACAGGAGGATATAGACGAAATAAAATGCGCCGGCTTGTTGTTCGAGCATGAAAAAAGCGGTGCAAGGCTATTTAAGATGGAATGCGACGATGATAACAAAGTGTTTTCTATAAGTTTCAGGACGCCGCCTGAAAACAGCAAGGGAATACCGCATATAATCGAGCATACGGTACTTTGCGGTTCAAAAAAGTTTCCTTTGAAGGATCCTTTTATAGAGCTTGCCAAGGGTTCGCTTAATACATTTTTGAATGCTATAACATTTTCGGATAAAACCATGTATCCTGTTGCCAGCAGAAATGAGAAAGACTTTTTCAATCTTATGGATGTATACCTTGATGCGGTGTTTAATCCTGACATTTATAGAATTCCGGAAATTTTCAGGCAGGAAGGATGGCATTATGAGCTAAACAACAAGGACGACAGAATAAACTATAAGGGCGTCGTTTATAATGAGATGAAGGGAGCCTTTTCATCCCCCGAATCGGTATTGTTCAGAAAGGTGCAGGAATCGTTATATCCCGATACGCCGTACAGCGTTGAATCAGGCGGCGACCCCGACTGCATACCGGATCTTACTATAGATGAGTTTCTGGATTTTCACAGAAAGTATTATCATCCTTCGAACAGTTATATATTTTTATATGGTAACGGAGACTTGCAAAAAGAACTGGAATTCTTAGATAAAAACTATCTTTCATCGTTTGATAGAATCGATGTCGATTCGAGGATTCCGCTGCAGAAGCCATTTGACAGGCCCCGTGAAATAAATGCGGAATATCCCGTGTCAAATAATGACGATCTTAGGGATAAAACTTTTCTGGATATGAATTTCTCCGTGGGAAAGTCGACAGACCCTGAAGCATCTCTGGCATTTGAGATACTTGAGCATCTTTTGCTTGAGACCCCGGCGGCGCCTCTTAAAAAGGCATTGATAGATGCAAATATAGGCAAGGATGTATTCGGAAGGTTCGACAACAGCATCCAGCAGATGGTATTCAGCATAGTTGTCAAGAATTCAAACGAAGACAAGATGGAGAAGTTTAAGGAAGTAGTGCGGGGTACATTGGAGAATCTGGCAGAAAGAGGCATAGATAAAAAGCTGATAGAGGCTTCCATAAACATAAAAGAATTTGAACTTCGTGAAGCGGATTTTCGCGGGTATCCAAAGGGGCTTATCTATAATATAAAATGCATGGATAGCTGGCTTTATGGTGAGGACCCAACCCTTCATTTAAGGTTTGAACCGTCTTTGAATAAGATAGAGTCTGCTCTTAAGACAGACTATTTTGAAAAGCTGATAAAAGAGTATCTGCTCGATAATACGCATTGCTCGATGATAATATTAAAGCCCGAAAGAGGACTTCAGGAAAAAAAGGATAAAGCGATACGAAGGGAACTTGACGACTACAAGGCTAAGCTGTCGGAGAGTGAACTGCAAAAAATCATCGATGATACTGCAAGGCTGAGAAAGAGGCAATCGACACCGGATTCCAAAGAAGCTATAGAAACAATTCCTCTTCTCTCTATTTCGGATATTAAAAAGGAAGAGGAAAAGCTTCCGACCGAAGTGCATGAGGAATCAAATGTAAAGGTATTGTTGCATCCGATATTTACTTCGGGGATTGCATATTTGACTCTTTATTTTGATGCAAGAAGCCTTCCATGGGACATTATACCATATGCGGGCCTGCTTGCTGAAATTTTAGGAAGGGTGAGCTTGGAGAAGCTAAGTTATGGCGACCTTTCCAATGAGATAAACATAAATACAGGCGGTATCGACTTTACCGTTGAGTCTTATTCTAAAAATGGAAGCTTCGATGAATACTATCCACAGTTCGTTGTAAAATCGAAGTGCTTAATTACAAAAATCGGCAAGCTTTCGAAGATTATAAATGAAATTATTAAATATACGAGATTTGATGAAGAAAAGCGTATAAGGGACATTGTAAGCGAGGCAAAATCCAGATTTGAAATGATACTTTTCAATCAGGGACATTTGATGGCTTCAAGGAGGGTTCTTTCATATTTTTCTCCTATGGGAAAATTTGATGAAGCTGTAAACGGCATAAGCTTTTATAAGTTTTTATGTTCCATCGAAAGGGATTTTGATATAGATGATATAGGACGCAAGCTTGAAAGTGCTGCAGAACTTATCTTTAACAGAAGCAATCTTTTGGTAAGTTTTGTATCGCCAAAAGAGGATTATGGCAAGTTGAAAGAAATCCTTCCTGAAATTACAAGCGCCCTTAATGACAACAGGATAGAAAATGCAAAAATTGATTTTCGCGAATCCAGATTGAATGAGGGTCTCCTCACGCAGGGCAGGGTACAGTATGTGGCAAAGGGGTATAATTTTGTCAAGCTTGGGTTTAAGTATACAGGATATCTGCAGGTGCTGAGAACTATTGCAAGCTATGATTATCTGTGGAATAAGGTTCGTGTTGAAGGCGGAGCATATGGAGCATTTGCTGGTTTCGGAAGAGGCGGAAACATGTATTTATCATCATACCGCGACCCCAACCTGAAAGAGACGATAGATGTTTTCGATAATATGGCCGGATACCTTAAAAGCTTTAATGTAAGCGACAGAGACATGACAAAATATATTATAGGTACCATAAGCAGGCTCGATTATCCGCTTACGCCGTCGCTGAAAGGGCAAAAGGCCGACATAGAATATATAAGCGGAATAACATATGAGGATATGCAAAGAGAAAGAGGCGAAGTTATAGACTGCAGGACAAATAATATCAGGGATCTTTCGGATATGATGGATGCGACTATGAAGGCGGGGTATTTTTGCGTGTTGGGAAACGAGAATAAGATAAAGCAAAATAAGGGAATGTTTGAAAGCCTGGTAAAAGTAATAGAATAGGCTCATGCCCCTTTAAAAGGGCATGAGATAGATAAAGGGGGTAATTGCATGAATCCTATAATGACGGAAAGAGAGTATGACATACATTACTATGAGGTCGATTATAAGAAAAGATGTCTTATAACGAGCATAATGAACTATTTTCAGGATATAGCGATATTCCAGAGCATGAAGGTGGGAGTGGGTATCGATTACCTTGAAAAAAACAAACTCGCTTGGGTATTGTATAAATGGAATATCCATATCGAAAGGTACCCCGTGTATGGTGAAAGGGTGAAGGTAGGCACTTCACCTTATTCCTTCGATAAGTTTTATGCATTCAGGAAGTTCAATATTGCAGATGGGGATAATCAATTGTTGGTGAGTGCCGACACGATGTGGCTGCTCCTGCATACTGAGAACAAAAAACCAATCAGGATAATCCAGCCAATATATGATGCATATAATGTTGATAAAATACCCAAAAGGATTCCTATGCCGGCAATCGAAAGGATGACCCGAGTAGATTATGAAAAGGGATTTCAGGTAAGGTATACGGATATAGATACAAATATGCATGTAAACAATGTAAAATATGTCGAATGGATAATCGAAACTATCCCCGTGGATACCGTATTGCATTACAGTATGGAAAATGTCCTCGTTACATATAAAAAGGAAACCGTATATGGTGAAGACATAAAAGTCCAAACCGAGCTGATGAATAAGGGCGAAACCCTGGAGTGCCTTCACAGGATAACTGGCAAGGGAAATATTGAGCTTTGCATTGCGAAAACTATCTGGAAAAGGGATTGATATATGTGAAGGAAAAAATCAACATATATACCGGCATTTTTACAGTGTTTATTGTCATCTGCTTTATAATAGGCATCGCTTCATTATCTATGGGCATGCAGTATGGAACTGCATATTATTTAGGGCTGTTGCTTCTTATTCCATTTGGATTTATAACCTGGTATATATATTACAGGATAAACAGTATGAAAATGCTCATGGACATCAGGGAGAACTGGGGTAAAAAGAAAGAGAGGAAACGAAACTTCAGTGAAATCTCAAACTTCTTTATAACTGCGAAGCATGATGATGTTTTTTTAATCGATGACCAGAATACCTTGTGGAGAGGAATACCTTTGTAATAATCGCTACTCACGATCTGGAACTTACAAAACTGGTAGGCAACTTGTATGAATGTTATTATTTCAGCGAAAGGATGGAGGCTAAGGGGCTGAATTTTGACTTCAAGCTCAAGCGCGGAGTGTCTCAGAATAGAAATGCGGTGAAGCTTATGAAGTATTTAGGATACCCCGAAGAAATAATAAACGGGACTAATGAAATCGTAAACGGTATGATAGCTAATATGCCTGATTGAAAGATTGCCATCAAGTGCAAAAAAATATGGATAGTTAACTTCGATTCGTAATATGAACTTATGTTATTTTGAACACTCATTCGCCGCTCAAAATAACATAATCCTATTTATGCCTGATTTCAAATTGCGAATTAAAGGATAGTTAAAATTTGCTTTGCAGTGTCACATAAAATATAGTATAATATTGATAAATTAATAGTGTTCAATCTTCGGGGCAGGGTTAATTTCCCTACCGGCGGTATAGCCCGCGAGCATTTATAAGCAGATCCGGTGTGATTCCGGGGCCGACAGTAAAGTCTGGATGAAAGAAGGTGTACAGTAAATTTTCTGCTCCTGAAATTTTCAGGAGCTTTTTAATTGCCCTTATAGCATAAACAGCTATATGCTGAAAGTCGGGGGATGTTTTCTTAAGCCTAAAGATTGGAAATTCATATTCAAATAAAGGAGAAAAAATGGATAAGCATTTAAATGTAATTATAAAGATATCTATATTATCGGCTATAGCATTTTTATTGATGGTTTTGATTGAAATACCGCTTCCTATATTTCCGGATTTTTTAAAGCTCGATGTAAGCGATCTTCCGGCGATCTTCGGTTCCTTTGCCATAGGACCTGCAGCTGGAGTCGTAATCGAAGCCGTCAAAAATATACTCCATGCCATACTGAAACCCGCGACCGCAGGAATAGGCGAGACTGCCAACTTTGTAGTGGGTGCGGTATATGTATATACGGCGGGCCTGATTTATTTATTGAAAAAGAATAGAAAACATGCTCTGCTTGGTCTTGTAGCGGGAACAATTGCCATGTCGGCTGTGGCAGCAATCGGAAATTATTATGTTTTTCTGCCGTTATATGAAAGCATTTTAAAGTTTCCGATATCTGCGGCTGTATCTATGGCCTCAAAGATAAATCCTGCCATAAAGGATATAAATTCACTGGTCATACTTAGCATCGTCCCGTTTAATCTCTTAAAGGGCATCATAGTTTCAACGGTTGCTTTTCTGTTCTACAAAAAGTTATCACCCATACTGCATAAGTAAAAGTAGGGATTTCATATTTATTTCTAAAATCAATATCTATTTTCGTTATTGTGGCGAGCGTAATTCTTTTTTATTTGTAATATAAACCTGTTTCATAAATGAATTTGTGTATTTTGAGCAACGAAATTCGCATTATGAGAGTTTTGATAAGTTCTTGGCTTTGCCGCCATAGAGAATCCTTAGAGCTTTTGATTGTCTGAGTGAAACGAGTTTCAAAAGCTCTTGGATTCTCAAGGCTGCAGGCCTTAGAACTTACAAAACTTGAATCTGGCGAATGAGTGCTCAAATAACACAAGTTCAGGTTGCAGACTCAAGTCTAACACATGCACCCCTATGGCGAGCATTTTTACAACTTATGTTTGTTTTATGATATAATTATCGATGAAAAGAATATGAGGATCGGTGAGTGGTATAATGAATTTTACGTCGAACAGCCCTGAGGATACGGAAAAAATAGGCATGTGCCTTGGAAGCTGTGCAAAAAAGGGATATATTATCTGCCTTATCGGAGATTTGGGGGTGGGGAAAACCCAGTTTACGAAGGGCATTGCAAAAGGGCTTGGAGTCAAAGATTATGTGACAAGTCCAACATTTACGATTATAAATGAATATATCGGAAGGCTGCCGATATATCATTTTGATGTATACAGGATAAAAAGTATAGAGGAAATGTACGATATAGGTTATGAAGAATTTTTTTATGGAGATGGCGTCACTATTATAGAATGGGCTGATATGATAGATGAAATATTGCCGCCTGACAGGATAAACGTGACGATATCGAAGGATGCTTTGCAGGGTATAAATTTCAGGGATATCAAAGTGGAATCCGCCGGGAAGATGTACGAAGGACTTTTCAGGGATATATTGGAAAACTGTGATTTTTAAATGAGATTTAACCGGTCCGAATCCGGACCGGTTAAATCTCATTTTCTTTTTTCACTGTGATTACCTTTTTAAATTTTGCGGCATTTCTTCTTTCATTGGTCATTCTGATGCACTTTTTTGGACAGGCATTTACACATTCTCCGCAAATTATACACCTGAATGCGTTAAGCTCCCATATCGCATTTTTCCTGTCGACCTTTATCGCATCGGCTGGGCATCTCCTGCTGCAGAGTCCGCAGTATATGCAGTTTTTATTATCGAATATGATCCTGCCCCTCGTCCTTTCAAAAGGTTCCCTGACATTAGCAGGATATAGCCTGGTCGCTGGCTTGTTTAAAAAATTTTTCAATATATGCCTGAACATATTTGCCATATTTATCCCTTCCTTTTGCTATAAGGTTATCTTTCCGTACAGCTTATGCATGGATCTATTGTCAATATAAGCACGGGCACGTCGGCGAGCTTGCACCCGGGAAGCATTTTCAAAAGCACGGGTATATTTGCAAATGTAGGGGTTCGTATCTTTAGCCTGCTTAAAAATTTTGTACCGTTTGCTTTAAGATAATACACAGCCTCTCCCCTTGGCTGTTCAATTCTTGATATAGCCTCACCATTTGGCATTCCCCTTACCGGTACGTTTATCTCGCCCTTAGGCAGCTTCGATATTGCCTGCCTTATCAGGTCAAATGACGTATAAATCTCCTTGATTCTAACGGCGACTCTTGCATAAGAATCGCCTGCCGTATCAAAGGCGGGTTCAAAGTCAAGATACTTGTATGCGCTGTAACCGGTGCATCTTAAATCCATTTTTATTCCGCTGGCCCTTGCGACAGGCCCTACCGTGCAATATTCTCTTACATCATCGTAAGATAGCAAACCTACTCCTACAAGCCTTTGCTTGACAGTATAATTGTCCAAAAAAACCGATTCGACCCGCTTTATTTTCTTCTCTAAATCATCTATTGTAGATATAATGATCTTCAAATGTTCATCTGATAAATCTTTTGTCGTACCGCCTACCTTATTTGCAGATATTATGACCCTGTTGCCCGTTGTCATCTCCATTAGGTCCATTATTTTTTCCCTGTATTTCCATACTTCCATGAACAGGCTTTCAAAGCCAAAGGCATCTGCAAGAA
>ENA-UOOI01001812-UOOI01001812.1-fermentation-metagenome-genome-assembly--contig:-NODE-1812-length-20536-cov-3.639373_pt1 | contig 20536 bp, 16 predicted proteins | sample MGYA00245779_ERZ724027 | MGnify/ENA primary metagenome ERZ724027 (study PRJEB28704, sample SAMN03018318) | fermentation metagenome | biome: anthropogenic terrestrial biome; feature: soil; material...
GGAACTGATAAAAAAAGAGATCCTGAAAATAGACGGGATTTCCAACGTGACCATCTACGGAAAGCAGGAAGCATCCATCAATATAGAACTCTATGAGGATAAGCTGGCCAACCTGGGTGTTCATCCCGCCGAAGTACTTTCCACGCTGAACGGGCAGAACCGGACGATCTACTCCGGCTACTACGAAAGCGGCGATGCCCGTATACGGGTATCGGTAAACGACCGTTACCGGACGGTGGACGATATCGGGGATCTCCTGTTACAGGGGCATGAAAACGACCAGTTACGGTTGCGCGATATTGCCCGTATCACCGAAAAGTATGAAAGTCCTGTCCGCAACGAATTGAGTTATGACAAAAGGCAGGCATTGGGTATCTCTGTTTCAGCTTTAAGCGAAACAGACATCACTAAAATCGGCAAACAGGTAGACAGGCTGATGGAAACAATGGAAGAGGAACGCCTGCCAGCGGGAATGGAGGTGAACAAGGTATTCTTCCAGCCCGAAAGGGTCAACACCGCCCTGAATGCATTTATCGTCAACCTGGTGGAATCGGTACTCATTGTAGTGATCCTGCTGATCTTCTCGATGGGATTCCGGAGCGGGCTCATCCTCGGCTTAAGCCTGGTCGTTACCGTATTCGGTTCGCTGATGATACTGGAGATATTCGACGGTACCCTGCAACGGGTCTCACTGGCTTCGTTCGTATTGGCGATGGGGATGCTGGTGGATAATGCCATTGTGATACTCGACGGCATCCAGATTGACCTGCAGCGGGGAGTGGAGCGCAAAAAAGCGTTGACCGCCATCGGCAAAAAGACGGCGATGCCGCTGCTGGGAGCCACATTGATCGCTATCCTCGCATTCCTGCCCATATTCCTGTCGCCCGATACGGCGGGAATTTATGTGCGCGACCTGTTTATCGTACTTGCCGTTTCGCTTTTATTGAGTTGGGTCCTCGCACTGACAATGATCCCTATTCTGGCGGACAGATCGTTAAAAATAAAAGAAGGCCAAAACCGGAAAGATCCTTACGACAACAAATATTACCGGGCTTTACGTAAAGTGCTGAACTGGACCTTATCGCACCGTCTCATTACATTAGGCACAGGCGCTGCACTGGTGCTTATCAGCGTATACTGTTACCGGTTCCTGCCGCAGGGTTTCTTCCCCGATATGGACTACGACCAGCTTTATATCGAATATAAATTGCAGGAAGGAGTAAACAGCACACGGACAAGGGCCGACCTGAGCGAGATAGAAGACTACCTCCTCACGCGTGAAGAAGTGACGCATGTAACTACCTCCATAGGCGGAACGCCAAGCCGTTACAATCTGGTCAGAAGCATTGCCGACCCTTCCCTCTCATACGGCGAACTGATCGTGGATTACACTTCATCCAAAGCCCTGATCGCTTCAATCGATGAAATACAGGATCATCTCAATGAGCACTATCCCGATGCCTATATCCGGGTGAAACGCTATAACCTGATGTACAAGAAATTCCCTATCGAGATTGAATTCCGCGGCCCCGATCCCGACGTCCTCAGGAATCTGTCGGCGCAGGCAACGGAGATTATCAACAGTAGCTCCTCCGTATATATGCCCACGACCGACTGGGAACCCAAAGTGCCGGTATTGATGGTCGATTATAACCAACCGGTTGCCCGTAGTATCGGGTTAAGCCGTCAGGATGTCGGATTATCGATCATGAGCGCGACGGACGGAATCCCTACAGGAGTCTTCTACGATGGCATCGAAAGTAAAACAATTACCGTTAAATGTGTTGATAGGGACGGCAACCCGATTGAATCGCTCGAACATACGCCCGTATTCGGCATGATCCCTTCATTGACAGGAATAGACAGGCAAGCCTTACAGGGATTAATGACCGGAGCCGTCACGGAAGAAGAGATCCTGGCATCAGTATTGCAGACCGTTCCTTTAAGCCAGGCTTCCAACGGGGTACACATCGACTGGGAAGAGCCGGTGGTTATCCGCAGCAACGGCGAACGTGCCATGCGCGTGCAATGCTATCCGGTGCCCGGACAGGCCGTGGAAAATGCACGGCAAACCATCGCGCAACAGATAGAAAACATCGACCTGCCCACAGGCTACAGTATGAAATGGGAAGGAGAACGAAGTGCAAGCGACGAGTCGATGAAATATCTCTTCATGTATTATCCCTTGGCGGTTATTCTCATGATTGCTATCCTGATCATGCTCTTCAAGGACTATAAGAAACCTCTCATTATTATCTTCTGCTTGCCTCTGTTATTTATAGGGATTATCGCCGCCATGCTGTTATCCGGAAAAACATTCGGATTCGTCGCCATAGTCGCGGCATTGGGGCTGGTAGGCATGCTCATCAAGAACGGGATTGTGCTGATGGATGAGATCACGTTGCAGATATCAGACGGAGTAGAACCGGTAAAAGCATTGATGGACAGCTCCGAGAACCGCTTTCGGCCGGTGATGCTTGCCTCCTTGACGACTATTTTAGGGATGATACCCCTGTTAGGCGATTCGCTGTTTGGCCCCGCTGCCGTGGTCATTATGGGCGGACTGCTGGTGGGAACGCTGATCACGTTGCTCTTTATCCCGGTATTATATGCGCTGTTTTTCAAGATCAGGATAAAATGATGTGATGATCCCGATAAATCGGGACAAGTAATGATAATTTACTGATTTGATGATTTTTTTAATGTGAATAATGAAGAAATGATAGTGTGCTTCGCACGATAGTGCCTTCGGCGATAGATGCTTCGCATGATAATGCGCTTCGCGCGATAAACACGATAACGAATTTCATTTTTCACTTTTAATTTTTCACTTTTCACTTTTAAACATATGCAACTAAAAAATATAATTCTACTGATTTCCTGTTCTTTCTTTATCCCTTCTCTTCTATGGGGACAGGAAATATCTCTCGCGTCCGGGCAGGAAAAGGCTTTCGTACCCGGGCAGGAAAAGGCTTTCCCGACCGAACAGGAAACGGGTCTCACGGCCGGACAGGAAATGACCCTCGAACAATGCCGGGAAATGGCGTTAGAAAATAATAAGGCGATATCTATCGCATCACGTAACAAAGAGCAGGCCGAATATACCGTAAAGGCATACAGGGCTAATTTCTTTCCCAAAATTTCCGCATCGGGCAATTATCTCTATTACGATACGGAGATGAACAGCAGCCTGCCGGGCGGTTATCTTCCTACATTTGTCCCGGATCCGGCCACCGGAGAATTAATCCCGAATATCCTTACAGGCCCGGACGGGAATCCTGTCATAGGAGCGGATGGTAACCCCATCTTCAACCAATATGCTTATTTTCCCGATATGGGGATTTCGATGAATGTAAAAAACACCTGGATGGCAGGATTGCGTGCCGAACAACCTCTTTATACCGGCGGGAAAATAACATCCGCTTACCGGATGGCACAGATCGGGGATAAGATTGCCGGTCTGAGCGAGCAACTCTCCCGTGCAGAGGTCATCGTGAAAGTCGATGAAGCATACTGGACCTATGTGAAAACCAGAGAACTGGTCAATCTGGCGTTGTCTTATCAACGTGTGGTCACGGAACTTTTACGGGATGTACGAAATGCGCATGAAGTCGGCCTGAAACATCAGAACGATGTGTTAAAAGTGCAGGTGAAAGTCAATGAAGCCGAATTACAATTGCGGCAGGCTGAAAACGGAAACCGACTGGCACGTAAAAACCTGTGTTATGTAACGGGACTTCCGCTCGACAGGGAAATTTCACTACCCGCCTCATTTGACCAATCCGTCGGTTTAAAAACCGAAAGCATGGACGATTATACCTCCCGTCCGGAATATGCCATACTCGAACACCAGATACAATTGAAAGAACAGGAGATCAAATTAACCCGCAGTGATTTTCTTCCCAAGGTTGGCGTGGCAGCCAATTACGGCTATATAAACGGATTGGAACTGAACGGATATAAACTGTTAGAGGGCGCATCATTCTCTGCTATGGTTTCGGTAAACATCCCTTTATTCCAGTGGGGCGAAGGACGTAATAAGATCCGTGCCGCCGAAGCCGGGCGGAGTATTGTCCAACTACAGCGGGAGGATATTTCCCGGCAAATGGAGCTCGAACTGGCCCAGGCCTTCGATAAATGGGATGAATCCGTCCTCGACGTACAACTGACTGCCCGCTCTCTGAATCAGGCACAGGAGAACATGCGGGTAAGTGAAGACCGCTACAAAGCCGGTATGGAAACACTTGCCGACTATCTGGAAGCCCAGACCGGCTGGCAACGCGCATGGACGGAACATGTCAATGCATTGACCCGTTTACGGCTGAATCAGACCTATTATCTGAAAGCGGCGGGAAAGTTATAATACCCCATCACGGTGAGCAACTTTTGGGTATTGATTTAGCAAGGTTGGGTATCCAAAACTTCCATTTCGGTAAGTTGGTGTAAATACAGTACGGCACTATGCCATAACTTTATGGTCGGTAAAACAGCACCTAAAGACGCAGTTTTAAAACCACAGTTTATGCAGGGAAAATAGAACAGAAATCTTTTTTAATGAAAGATGCTGTTTTTTTGAAATGATTAAGCAGTGATTATACTTTCTTTTTTGTAAATTTGTCAATTCACTTTACACATTTTCAAAAAAGCTTGACTATCAATATTCCACAGGGAAGAACGTCAATTTGCGGGAAAATTCATTACATACTAATATATGGATAAAATTCAGGAACTTACTTCAAAACTTTACACGGAGGGAGTAGAAAAAGGCAAAGAAGAAGCCGAAAGAATTGTTGCGGAAGCACGGGCGCAGGAGCAACAGATACTGGATGCGGCACGCGCCAAAGCTGAAGAGCTGCTTTCTTCCGCCGAAAAGGAAAGCGCAGCACTGAAAAAAAATACCGAAGCGGAACTGAAACTCTATGCCGCCCAATCTACCGAAGCGCTGAAAACGGAAATCATCAATCTGGTGACCGAAAAGTTGTCTACAGCTCAAGTGAAAGCGTCCGTGGAAGACAAATCGTTTATGCAGCGACTCATTGTGGAACTGGTACAAAACTGGTCGAAGAACGACACATTGACCGTTGGCGTGGAAAACCCGGAAGAACTGAAATCCTATATTGCCTCTCATGCCAAAGGACTACTGGATAAAGGGCTGAAGATCGAATCGGTGAACGGTATCAAAACCGGATTCACCCTTGCACCCGAAGATGGTTCCTACAAGGTGAAATTCGGGGAAGAAGAGTTTGTCAACTACTTCAGGGAATTTTTACGTCCCCAGATCCAACAACTTCTTTTTTAGAACAGGAAATTTTCATCGATCTCTTTGGGAGATTGGCTTTGCCTATGATTTTCAAAAATCAATATTACTATTTTATATCCGGGCTGCCCGATTTTTCTTTCGACAGCATGAAACTTCCCTTTACGGTGGAAGAGTTCAGAGACATGCTCGACGAAGCCCTTGAGCCGGAAGATAAAAATCTTTTGCACAGTTATTTTCTCTCTTACGACAACGCCAACCTTTTCCGGTTACTGGAAAAGAAAGAGAATGAGCTGCAAAACCGGGGGATTCTCTCGCGTGCCGAAATGGAAGAGGTGATCCGGCAGGTAAAAGAGGGAGACACCATAGAGAATAAACAGGTACCGCCCTATTTCGAAAAGACCGTCAGGGCATGGCTCGATGAAGAAATACCCGGACACCTGAAAACGCTGGAAGACCTCATCAGTTCTTTATATGCGGACTATGGGATGGAGATAAAGAACAGCCTGATCGCCCGTTGGTTCGAAATGAATCTCAACATAGGCAATATCCTTTCCGCCATCTTCGCAAGGAAATACGGCATGGATGTCAGCCAGGTGGTAGTCGGCAACAACGAGATCGCCAACCTCATCAGAGAAAATGCCAACGCACGCGATTTTGGCATCAGCCGCGAACTCGATTATTACGATACCATCCTGCGGATTTCCGAAGAACCGGATATCTACGAGCGGGAGCGTAAGATCGATAAATTCCGCTGGGACTGGCTGGAGGACAACACCCTGTTCGATTATTTCAACATCGAATACATCTTCGCCTATCTCTGCAAACTCAGGATATTGGAACGCTGGGTAAGCCTCAATGCCGAAGAGGGCGAGCGCGTTTTCCGGGAACTGATCACTCAGTTGAAGAACGAGATCCAAAAACCGGAAGATATCTAGAAAGAAGAAAAAATAAACAATCATATATGCTAACAAAAGGAACAGTTAAAGGGATTATATCCAATCTCGTTATTGTGGAGGTGGACGGAGCGGTAACCCAGAATGAGATCGCCTATATTGATCTGGGTGGCACCCGGTTAATGTCGGAGGTGATCAAGGTGGTCGGGAACAACGCTTACGTGCAGGTATTCGAGAGTACCCGCGGATTAACCGTCGGCACGCAAGTGGAATTCCAGGGACACATGCTCGAGGTGGTTCTGGGACCTGGACTGCTTCAACGCAACCTCGACGGATTGGAGAATGACCTCGACAAGATGGATGGGATCTTCCTGAAACGGGGTGATTACACCTTCCCTCTCAATGAAGAAAAACTATGGCATTTTCAACCGATAGCCCAACCGGGCGACAGAGTGACTGCCGGCTCATGGCTGGGCGAAGTAGACGAAAATTTCCAGCCCCATAAGATCATGGTGCCTTTTACCATGAAAGGGGAGTACGAAGTAAAAAGCATCACGGAAGAGGGAGATTACAATATCTATAAAACCGTCGCCGTGGTGGAAGACAAAGATGGGAAAGAGACAGCGCTCAATATGATCCAACGCTGGCCCGTAAAAATGCCGCTGACGGCCTACAAAGAGAAACCCCGCCCTTCCAAACTGCTGGAAACGGGGGTACGTTCTATCGACACCCTGAATCCGATCGTGGAAGGGGGAACGGGATTTATCCCGGGTGCATTCGGTACCGGTAAAACGGTATTGCAACATGCCATCTCCAAACAGGCGGAAGCGGATATCGTGATCATCGCCGCCTGCGGTGAACGCGCCAATGAGGTAGTGGAGATCTTTACCGAGTTCCCCGAACTGATCGACCCGCATACCGGCCGCAAACTGATGGAACGTACCATTATCGTGGCCAATACTTCCAACATGCCGGTAGCCGCCCGTGAAGCATCGGTATATACCGCCATGACTATCGGTGAATATTACCGCTCTATGGGATTGAAAGTACTGCTGATGGCTGATTCCACCTCGCGCTGGGCACAGGCGCTTCGGGAAATGAGTAACCGCCTGGAAGAACTTCCCGGCCCCGACGCGTTCCCGATGGACTTGTCGGCCATCATATCCAACTTCTACGGCCGCGCAGGGCATGTGATCCTGCACAACGGCAAAGAGGGATCCATCACCTTTATCGGGACGGTGTCGCCCGCGGGGGGTAACCTCAAAGAGCCGGTGACAGAGAACACCAAGAAAGTGGCCCGCTGCTTTTATGCGCTGGAGCAGGATCGTGCCGACAAAAAACGTTACCCGGCCATCAACCCCATTGAATCCTACTCCAAATACATCGAGTATCCGGAGTTTGAGGAGTATATCTCGGAACATATATCGGACGACTGGACAAAGAAAGTGAATGAAGCCAAAACCCGGTTGTTACGTGGAAAGGAGATCGCAGAGCAGATCAATATCCTGGGGGATGACGGCGTACCGACAGAGTATCATGTCACTTTCTGGAAATCGGAACTGATCGATTTTATCGTATTGCAACAGGATGCCTTCGACGATATCGACTCGGTAACCCCCATCGAACGGCAGAAATATATCCTGGATATGGTGACGGATATCTGCCGTACCGATTTCGAGTTCGACAACTTCAACCGGGTAGCCGATTTTTTCAAAGAGCTGATCAATATCGGCAGGCAGATGAACTATTCGGAATTCCGGTCGGACAAGTTCAATGAATACAGAGAACAATTAGACGAATCGATATCCCGAAAAAGAATATAACGATGTGATGATTCGGTGATGTGATATCCCGACAAGTCGGGACATGTAGTGATAATTCAATCCTCATATCAACAAATCGATAAATCCACAAATCATATAGAGCTATGTCAAAAGCATTTCAGAAAATATATACAAAAATTACCCAGATCACAAAAGCTACCTGTTCGGTAAAAGCAACCCATGTGGGATACGATGAACTGGCTACGGTAGAAGGCCGTCTGGCACAGGTGGTGAAGATCATCGGCGATGAAGTGACCCTTCAGATCTTTGAAGGAACAGAAGGTATCCCCAACAATGCCGAAGTGATCTTTATGGGAAAATCCCCTTCACTGAAAGTGAGCGAACAACTGGCAGGCCGTTTTTTCAACGCCTATGGCGACCCGATAGACGGCGGCCCGGTTCCCGAAGGAGAGGAGCGCCCCATCGGCGGCCCTTCCGTCAACCCGGTACGCCGGAAACAACCTTCGGAACTGATCGCTACCGGTATCTCGGGGATCGACCTGAACAATACGCTGGTGTCGGGGCAGAAGATCCCTTTCTTCGCCGATCCTGACCAGCCGTTCAACCAGGTGATGGCGACCGTGGCACTTCGCGCGCAGACCGACAAGATCATCCTCGGTGGTATGGGGATGACGAACGACGACTACCTCTACTTTAAGAATGTATTCAGCAATGCAGGAGCACTGGACAGGATCATCAGCTTTATGAACACGACCGAAGATCCGGCCGTGGAACGCCTGCTGATACCCGATATGGCGCTGACGGCCGCCGAATATTTCGCGGTGGATAAAAACGAGAAAGTACTGGTACTGCTTACCGATATGACATCCTATGCCGATGCGCTCTCCATCGTGTCGAACCGTATGGATCAGATCCCGTCGAAAGACTCTAAGCCCGGATCGCTCTATTCCGACCTGGCCAAGATATACGAGAAAGCGGCACAATTCCCTTCGGGCGGCTCCATCACCATTGTGGCGGTGACCACCCTGTCAGGGGGCGATATCACCCATGCCGTACCCGACAATACAGGGTATATTACGGAAGGGCAGCTCTTCCTGCGCCGCGACAGCGACGTGGGTAAAGTGATCGTGGATCCGTTCCGCTCGCTCTCCCGTCTGAAACAACTGGTACAGGGCAGGAAGACCCGCGAAGATCATCCACAGGTGATGAATGCCGCCGTACGCCTTTATGCCGATGCCGCCAACGCCAAGACAAAACTGGAGAACGGGTTCGACCTGACCGACTACGATACGCGGGCGCTCTCGTTTGCCCTGGATTATTCAGAAAAGATACTCGCGATTGATGTGAACCTCGATACGACCGAGATGCTGGACAATACATGGAAGTTGCTGTCGAGGCATTTCAAGCCGGCAGAGGTGAATATGAAACAGGAATTGATAGATACCTACTGGCAGCAATAATGGCTATTCGATTTCAATATAACAAAACGTCCCGTCAGCAGTTGGAGAAACAGCTGGCTGTCCGTGTGCGGGCTCTTCCCACGCTGCAGAACAAAGAATCGGCGCTGCGTGTGGAAGTGAAAAAGACCAAAGCGGAAATAGAACAGCTCGACCAGGAACTCGAAGCAAAGATCAAATCGTACGACAAGATGGTGAGCATGTGGACGGAATTCGATCCTACCCTGCTCCGCGTAAAGGATGTGCACCTCTCAAAGAGAAAAATTGCGGGGGTGCTCCTGCCGATGCTCGACAAGGTGGATTTTGAGATCCGCCCGTTCAGCCTTTTCAACCGTCCCAAATGGTTTCTCGACGGGGTAAAGACCCTCGAAGGATTGGCTGAGATAGGGATCCGCCGTGATTTTCAGGAGATAAGGCTCTCCCGGCTCGAATACGCGAGGAAGAAAACCACACAGAAGGTCAATCTCTTCGAAAAGGTGCAGATACCGGGTTATCAGGAAGCCATCCTGAAAATAAAACGCTATCTGGAAGATGAGGAGAACCTCTCCAAATCGTCGCAGAAGATTATGCGATCCCATCAGGAACAACGTAGAGAACAGGAGGGAAGCGTATGGTAGCGACAATGAAGAAATTTGTTTTTATCTCTTTCCATAAGGACTATGAGCGGTTCCTTCATGCACTGCGCGACCTGGGTATGATACATGTGGCGGAGCAGGATAACAGGAAGGTGGATGAAGAGAAATTGCAGGACTACCTTTCCGCGTCGAAACGGTTGAGTGAATCGGTCAAAAAGCTAAAGCAGCTACGCGATAAAAAAACAGCCGTTCCCTTTGATGCAGCCGACGCGGAACGTGGGATGGATATACCCGCGGAGATAGAGAAGATCGAAAACAAAAAATCTGCCCTCAACCAACAGTTGCAAGTGAGCCTAAAAGAACGCGATAACTTGCGTCCCTGGGGAAATTTCGATCCGGAGAATATCCACCGGCTGAAAGAAGCAGGATATCATATCCGGTTTTTTATCGTGCCCGCCAAAGAGTACGACCCTGAATGGGAATCACTTTACAATGCCGTCGTTATTCAAAAAGAGACTTCCAAAACCTATTTTGTTACCATTACAACAGGCTCACAGCCGGTCGACGAATTACAATTCGAGGAGATGAAAGTACCGGAGGTATCATTAGACGCCCTCGACAAACTTATCGACTCGCTACAGGAAAAGATACAAAAACAGGAGGAAACGTTGAAAGCGCTTTCAGCCGAAATCCCATCGGCAGAGGCTGCCCTGAAAACGCTGGAATCCGATATCTTTTTCACCAGGGTAGCCCGCAGTGCGACACCCGCAGCAGAAGAGAAACTGATGCTTTTGCAGGGCTGGGCGCCGGAAGAGAACGTGCCGGAGATCACGAACTACCTGGAGTCACAGGACGTATATTACCGCATATCCGATCCCGCGCCCGAAGACAATGTACCCATCAAGTTCAAAAACAACCGGTTTATGCGGCTCTTCGAGCCGATCGCGGAGCTCTATATGCTGCCCAAATACAACGAGATCGACCTCACTCCCTTCTTCGCACCCTTCTACATGATCTTTTTCGGGTTATCGCTGGGGGATATCGGCTATGGGGCTTTCCTGCTGATAGTGGCTACGCTGGCGAAGATATTGGGAAAGGAGAAGATAGCCGGTTCGATGCGCGGCATACTCTCACTGGTACAGATACTCGGATTTTCCACTATGGTGTGCGGCCTGCTTACCGGCGGATTTTTCGGTTTCAGCATCTACGAAACCAATATACCCTTCTTCCGGAACATGAAGGATCAGGTGTATTTTGATAATTCACAGATGTTTATGCTCTCCCTTATATTAGGGGTCGTGCAGATCATGTTCGCCATGCTCCTGAAGATCGTGAACCGCATCAAGCAGTTCGGATGGATGCAGACACTTTCTACTATCGGCTGGTTCGTGTTACTGTTAAGTGTGATCGTGGCCTATCTGTTCCCGGATTTTATGCCGATGGGCGGTACGATACACCTCATCGTAATGGGACTTTCGGCCGTACTGATCTTCTTCCTGAACTCTCCCGGAAAGAACCCGTTCATGAACGTGGGCCTCGGCTTATGGGATACCTATAACATGGCAACCGGCCTGCTGGGCGATGTGTTGTCGTATGTACGCCTCTTCGCATTAGGCCTGTCCGGCGGTATTCTGGCAAGTGTGTTCAACAGCCTGGCTCTGGGACTGCGTCCCGATAACCTGGTCGGGGGATCAATCGTATTCCTGCTTATCTTCCTCTTCGGACACGCCATCAATATGTTCATGAATGTACTCGGCGCCTTTGTGCACCCGTTGCGTCTCACCTTTGTGGAGTTCTACAAAAATGCGGAATTTGAAGGAGGAGGGAAAAAATACAACCCTTTTAAGAAGTAATAGACAAAAAAATTCAAATCAATAACAAATAACAAAACATTATGGACACCAATTTACTAATTGCCTATATAGGCATCGGACTTATGATCGCTCTTTCAGGTATCGGCAGCGCCTACGGGGTTACCATTGCCGGAAATGCGGCTATCGGGGCGCTGAAGAAAGACAGCAGCAAATTCGGGAATTTCCTGGTGCTGACGGCGCTGCCCGGTACACAGGGGCTATACGGTTTCGCCGGATACTTCATGTTTCAGAGTATCTTCAATATCCTGACACCCGAAATCACCGCCATTCAGGCTGCCGCTGCTTTTGCGGCAGGTCTCTCGATGGGTTTGGTGGGATTGCTTTCAGCCATCCGCCAGGGACAGGTCTGCGCCAACGGTATCGCCTCTATCGGACAGGGAAATGATGTATTCGGAAATACCCTGATCCTTGCGGTATTCCCGGAATTGTATGCCATCGTGGCATTGGCCGGTGTATTCCTTATCGGTTCTGCCGTTGCCTGATAAACTGGGGAAAACGGATAAGAAAAGTAAATTCTATGAGGCTGTCGCATCCTGCGGCAGCTTTTTTTTATAAAAGGGGGACAATACCGTAAAACAGGAAAAGTAATCTATGAATGATAATCGACCTCCTGCCGGTCGATGCCGATATCTTTCATTGAAGCGGGATCTTCCACCGGCTCTAAGTGGGTTTGAACCGTCACCGGCTCATCGAACATATTCACGATGGTCTCCTCAATATCGTCCGCATGGTCGTGTGCCTGCTTGACCGTCCATTTACCGGGAACCAGCACATGCAGGGTGATGAATTTGCGACGGCCCGCGGCACGGGTCAGCAGGGAATGATATTCAATCCGTTGATCTTTCAGTGAATCGAGATAGACAGTGATTTTTTCCAGATCTTCCTCCGGAAGGGTGGCATCCATCAGGCCGCTGGCGGAACGGGTGATCAATCTGTAACCCGTATAGATAATATTAAGCGCTACCAGGATGGCAATGATGGGGTCGACGATCAACCAGCCGGTGAACTTCACGAGTACAATGGCCACGATCACCCCTGCCGAAGTATATACATCGGTCATCAGGTGCTTGCCATCCGCCTCCAGCAGAAGAGAATTTCTTTTTTTCCCGTTATGGATCAGTGTAAGGCCTACTGCCAGATTAACTAATGACGCCAGCAACGAAAAGAACAGACCGGTATTGATATTTTCAATGGGACGGGGATCGACAAAGCGCGGAACGGCAGACCAGATAATGGTGAAAGCGGCAATCAGGATAAGGGCACCTTCTGCCGCACTGGAGAAATACTCCGCTTTACTATGCCCGAATTCATGTTCCTTATCGGCCGGTTTCTGCGATATATTGAACATGACCAGGGCAAAAATCGCCGCAAACAAATTCACGAATGACTCCAGCGCATCCGACAGGAAACCCATGGAACCGGTGACAAAATAAGCGTAAAATTTCAGTAGGATAGTGACTATTGCCGCGGCAATAGAAAGATATATGAATTTACGGAGCGGATTTTGTTTCATTGCAGCCATGCTTAACAAAGGAACCTCTCTATTTTCGTAAAGAACGGAAAACAGGTAAGAATGGATCCATTATTCTCAAATGATAGAACAAAAGTAATCATTTTAAATGAACTTTTTCGTTAAACGAGTGTAGAACAAATTTATTTGTTTTACCGTAGAAAACATCTCAGTTTACTTGAATATGTTGTCGTAAAAAAAGTCTGATGAAATCGAACTGTTTCGATAAGTAAGAGCAGAAACAAAACTTGTTTTGATTATGTTGAGCGTAGAAACGAGCATCTATATTATTCTTGCTGAAATAAAACATTATTGCGAGTTCCATATGATACCTTTGAAAATAAATATTTTCAAAGGTATGAAATAGTGCCACAAAACTTGAATAGTCTTAAAATAAATTGCGTTGATCCTATTTTTTTTTACAATATATCAGGGGTTGAAAAAATTATTCGCTACATTTGGCATAATAAATGTAACCCAATAAATTATAATCAAAATGAAATCTATTTTAACAACACTGTTTCTATCCCTCTGTTCTTTTGTATTGAATGCACAAACAACAAATGATGTAAGTAGTAAACCTTCGCTACAGGGTGTCTGGCAAATGTGTAATCCAACAGGTAACTATTTAGCAACAAACCCGCAAACCGGGGAAATAACCCTGGATACGACAAAACTTCAACCAGTTTACTTTTATAAAGTTTTCGGTAACAAAGACGAACTCACAGCCATGTTTATCACTCCGGTCTTGTCGCTTATTACTATTTCAGGTACATATGAGGTATTATCCCCTAATCAATATATTGAGCACGTGGATTATCATTCCAATCCGAATTATACAAACCGGGACATCACCCTGGATTATACCTTCATTACAGACGACTATGTGCTCTCATCGTATAAAAATGAAATGGGAATGACGGCACAGGAAGTTTGGAAACGATTAAAACAAGGCAACCCCGCTACAGAATTGAACAAACTCAAAGAAGCCGGTATAATCAAATAACACAGTTTTCATTTCGCGTGCTTGGAAATACATCGATTTTCTTGTACTTTTGTAACTTTTAGGCAGAACCGTGTACGCGCCAAAGGATAGTGCAGACAATGAGCCGTTTTCGTACTGTGCTGATAACCGCAATTTGACTTTTGCGTACCGTTCGCCGGAAACGCGAAACAAAAACAGTGTAAAGAATTATGTTTGAAAATTTAAGTGAAAGACTGGAGAGGTCATTCAAGATACTGAAAGGTCAGGGCAAGATCACCGAGATCAACGTGGCCGAAACATTAAAAGAGGTACGCCGTGCGCTGTTAGACGCCGACGTGAACTATAAAACCGCCAGGGAGTTTACCGAAACGGTAAAAGAAAAGGCGCTCGGGCAGGATGTACTCAACGCCGTGAAGCCGGAGCAGATGATGGTGAAGATCGTGCACGACGAATTGGCCATCCTGATGGGAGGTAGCACTGCGGAATTCAATATCAAGGGAAATCCCGCCATTATTCTTATGTCCGGTCTGCAGGGGTCGGGGAAAACCACCTTCTCCGGCAAACTGGCCAATATGCTCAAAAGCAAACGGGGTAAAAACCCGTTGTTGGTTGCCGGTGACGTTTATCGTCCCGCCGCCATAGAGCAGTTGAAAGTGCTGGGCCAACAGATCGGCGTATCCGTGTATGCGGAAGAGGAGAACAAGAATCCGGTCAAGATCGCGCAGAACGCCATACAGTACGCCCGTCAGCACGGGAAAGACCTGATCATCATCGATACCGCGGGACGCCTTGCCATCGATGAGCAGATGATGGAGGAGATCGAATCGATCAAGAAAGCGGTTAACCCCCAGGAGATCCTCTTCGTGGTGGATTCCATGACCGGGCAGGACGCCGTGAATACCGCCAAAGAATTCAACCAGCGGCTCGATTTCGACGGCGTGGTACTGACCAAACTCGATGGGGATACCCGGGGCGGGGCGGCGCTATCCATCCGCTCGGTGGTAGATAAACCGATCAAGTTCGTCGGCACCGGTGAGAAACTGGATGCCATCGACGTGTTCCATCCCGAACGTATGGCAGACCGTATCCTCGGTATGGGCGACATTGTCTCGCTTGTGGAAAAGGCGCAGGAGCAATACGACGAAGAAGAGGCACGCCGCCTGCAAAAGAAGATCGCCAAAAACCAGTTCGATTTCAACGATTTCATTGCACAGATACAGCAGATCAAGAAGATGGGTAATCTGAAAGATCTGGCATCGATGATCCCAGGGGTAGGCAAACAGATCAAAGACCTGGACATTGATGATGACGCCTTCAAGGGTATCGAAGCCATTATCCGCTCCATGACCCCCCAGGAACGTACCAACCCCGAAATCCTGAACGGGAGCCGCCGCGCACGTATCGCCCAAGGTAGCGGTACCAACGTACAGGAAGTGAACAAGCTCCTCAAGCAGTTCGACGAGACCCGCAAAATGATGCGGATGATGACCTCCGGCGGGGGCCGCCAGGCAATGCGCAATATGAGAAGAAGGTAGTTCAATGTGCCAATGTGAATAATGCAATAAAGTGAAAAGGTAGGAAGGTGAAGGTAATTAAGTTTTTCGTTTTTCACTTTTAGTTTTTAGTTAGTTTATAAAAGTCTTGAATCTTGATTCTTGATTCTTGGTTCTAATAAAATCGACAAATCGACTAAGGTATGCAATTAATTGACGGGAAAGCGGTGGCCGCGCAGATTAAGAAAGAGATAGCGGAAGAGGTGGCACAGATCAAGGCTGCCGGCGGTAAAACGCCTCATCTGGCAGCTGTATTGGTCGGCCACGACGGGGGGAGTGAAACCTATGTAGCCAACAAAGTAAAAGCCTGCGAAGAAGTGGGATTCCATTCCACGCTGATCCGTTATGAAGAGGATGTTACCGAGGAAGAGTTACTCGCATGTGTAGACCGGCTGAACAACGATGCCGATATCCATGGCTTTATCGTACAGTTACCCCTCCCAAAGCATATTTCGGAAACAAAAGTCACCGAAGCCATCGATTTCCGTAAGGATGTGGACGGTTTTCATCCCGTGAATGTAGGGCGCATGTCGCTCGGTATGCCCTGTTTCCTTTCGGCTACCCCCTCCGGTATCGTGGAGTTGCTTAAAAGATACGCCATAGAAACCCAAGGAAAACATTGTGTAATACTGGGACGGAGCAATATTGTCGGTAAGCCGGTATCCATGCTGATGCTGCAGAAAGCCTATCCCGGCGACTGCACCGTCACTGTCTGTCATAGCCGCACTCCGAATATCAAAGAGATCACCCTGCAGGCAGATATTATTATCGCGGCATTAGGTGTGCCTGAATTCCTGAAAGGGGATATGGTAAAAGAAGGAGCCGTCGTGATTGATGTGGGTACTACCCGTGTACCCAGCGACAAGACGCGGTCGGGGTTCAAGCTCACCGGCGATGTACAATTCGACGAGGTCGCCCCCAAATGTTCTTACATCACCCCCGTTCCCGGCGGTGTAGGTCCCATGACCATCGTGTCGCTGTTGCGGAATACTCTTCTGGCAGGAAAGAAGGAGATTTACAGGTAAACAACGCAGCCGCATATCTCATCCTCGCTTTACCTTGATCAACAGGAGGCCGGCCAAGGTCCAGAACAGTTCACGGATGCGCTTGCACAAGCTGGTGAACACACCAAAAGCAACCGGTATCGAGAGAATACCGTATACGAGTACAAACCCTCCCTCACGTGCACCCATCTGCATCGGCATAAAGAAAAACAGGTTGGATATCAACGATTGAATGGACTCAATCAATACGCTTTGTCCGGAAGAAACCGGTCGTCCGATCGCCTGCATGATCAGCATTATCTCCACACATATAAAAAAACGAGAGAAAAGCTCCAGTGCAAGCGACAGAACAAAGTCCTTTTTGCGATTCCTGTAAAGATCGGCAATCAAGCCATCCATTTGGCTGAGCTTCTCCTGATTCTGCCTATGGAAAACCCTTACCCGTCTTCCAACAAAAGGGAGGTTGCCCGCCATCCATACAGCTCTGCTCACTCCTCCCCGGGTATATACCCTGAATGCCCAGAAAAGAAACAAGACCGAAGTTACACTGACCAGGATCATGAGCCATTCCATCAATCCCGAAAGCACCGGAACAAAAAAAAGCAGTAAAGGGATCGAAACCATCCAGAAGATGAAATGTGCAACAAGATGCATCATTGTGGAGAGCAGAACGGTAGAGGTAGCTTTCTGTATGCCCAGTGTCCCCTTTAGTTCAATGATTTTGTATGGCTCTCCCCCCATCAGTCCGAAGGGGGTGATATAATTGATAGCAAAACCACTGATAACCACTTTAAAAAGTCGCAGAAACCCTACACTTTTTGCTTCCGGGCTTCCATCATTCACAATGACATAAAAAGAGTATGTATTGGCGAGATATACAATAATCCACAACCCGATAATCGGTGCAAACCACCAACCGATCTGTGTTATATTACTTAAGATATTACCAAACCCTGTTTTATAGATCATTATCACCAGTGCCAACGCACCGAGAAGGAAAAACAGATTCTGAGCGATCTTCGTTTTTTTTACCATAAAGAAAACGGGAGTACTTAAAAGAAAATGGGAGAGTGATTTTTATCCTGAAAAATGAAATGCCTATCCGTAACAGTAGGAATAATGGGTCGACCGGTGATGAAGTGAACCCCAAAAGTTTTTATCTAACTTGTAGGGTTCACTTGCTGATGAGGCAACCGACGGGCTCTTCTATTTCCTGAAAGGCGGTTTTACCACATTTGCTTTCAGGTTCCTGTTGCGGACCTTTATATAGATCTCAGTGCCGGGTTTTGCAAAACCGGGTCTCACATATCCCATACCGACACCTATTTTCAGTACGGGCGAGATCGTCCCGGAAGTTACATTTCCGATCACTTCATCCTCCGCATTCACAATCTCGTATCCGTGACGGGGAATTCCCTTATCTGCCAGTTCGAAACAACAGAGTTTACGCGGCACACCTTCCGCTTTTTCCTTTTCCAGCACTTCACGGCCTACGAACGGCTTATTCTCTGCAAATTTGGTGATCCACCCCAACCCCGCCTGTAACGGTGTGGTGGTATCATCCAGGTCATTCCCGTAGAGGCAATAACCCATCTCTAACCGCAATGTATCACGTGCACCCAATCCGACTGGTTTAATACCATACTCCGCACCCGCTTCAAAAACGGCATCCCAGATTTTCCGCCCCTGTTCAGGGTAGAAATAGAGTTCAAATCCTCCGGCGCCGGTATATCCCGTATTGGAGACAATTACGTTGTCAACCCCGGCCAGCGTACCGGTCACAAAAGCGTAAAAGGGGATGGCGGACAGATCCTGATCCGTCAGCTTTTGCAGTGTCTCTATCGCTTTGGGACCCTGTATCGCCAGTTGTGCCATATGATCTGACGCGTTCTGCAGTTCAGCACCCATGGTGTTCCACTGTTGGCACCACGCCCAGTCTTTTTCAATATTGGCGGCATTCACCACTAAGAGATATTTTTCCGGTTCGTAGTGGTAGACAATGAAATCATCTACGATTCCACCTTTTTCATTCACAAAACAGGTGTATTGCGCTTTTCCCTGCTTAAGCCCGGAAACATCATTGCTAGTCACCCGTTGCAAAAATTCCACCGCTTTGGGACCCTTCACCCAAAATTCACCCATATGGGATACATCGAACACACCCACGGCATTCACTACCGTCAGGTGTTCGTCTATGATACCGGAATATTCAATAGGCATATTATATCCGGCAAACTCATGCATTTTGGCTCCCAGCCCGATATGCAGATCTGTAAATGGGGTTGTCTTCATATTATATTTTTTCCTCTTTTGCTACTATTTCGGCTATTTTCACAATCACTTCCGATGCTTTTTTCATGGAAGGTACTGGCAAAAACTCATATTTGCCGTGGAAGTTCATCCCTCCGGCGAAGATATTGGGACAAGGAAGCCCCATAAATGACAGGCGTGCGCCGTCGGTTCCTCCGCGGATAGGTTTTACATTGGGTTTCACATCCACCTCTTCCATAGCCTGATAGGCATAATCCACCACATACTTCACCGGTTCCACTTTTTCACGCATGTTATAATACTGGTCTTTCATCTGCAATGTAAGCCGGTCGCCGTATTTTTTGTTCAAGGTAGCCACAGCATTCTCCATCACCCCCTTACGTGCTTCGAATCTTTCGCGGTCGTGATCGCGGATAATAAATGACAGACTGGCCTCTTCTACCGTACCGCCTAAGGAGATCAGATGGAAAAAGCCCTCATAGCCTACGGTATATTCCGGCCGTTCATCCTGCGGCAGTAGGCAGATCAATTCATTGGCTAAATGCAGTGCATTGACCATCTTCCCTTTTGCATATCCGGGATGGACATTTCGCCCCTGTATCTCAATTTTGGCTGAAGCGGCATTAAAGTTCTCATACTCCAGTTCTCCCACTTCACTTCCGTCTATCGTATATGCCCAATCGGCGCCGAACTTGGCTACATCGAATTTATCAGCGCCCCGACCGATCTCTTCGTCCGGTGTAAAACCGATACGGATCTTACCGTGCTCAATTTCGGGATGGTCGATCAGGTATTGCATGGCATTCATGATTGCCGCGATACCGGGTTTATCGTCCGCTCCCAGCAGGGTAGTGCCATCGGTCACTATGATATCCTCGCCCACATGATCGAGCAGTTCGGGAAAATCGACAGGCGACAATACAACCTCTTTCGATTCATTCAATATGATCTCTTTTCCATCATAATTTTTCACAATTCTTGGATTCACATTCTTGCCGCTCATGTCGGGACTGGTATCGAAATGGGAGATAAAACCCATCACCGGCAGTTTCTTCTGTGTATTTGCCGGCAGGGTTGCCATCAGATAGCAATTGTTATCGAGACTCACGTCTGTCAATCCCATTTCCAGTGCCTCCTGCTCCACCTCTTTGGCAAGATTGAACTGTTTTTGCGTACTGGGGGTTTGTGTGCTGTTCTCATCCGATTGTGTGTCGATGCGAGCATACTTAATAAACCGATCTACAATATCCATGATTATTTATATTTGATTCATTAAAATTAATCGTTTTCTCGCTATGGCATAGTCAAACAAGTTTGTCCTCTGCTCATTTAGCTTAACGAAAACGTTGAATATTCTTTGCAGAGTTAAA
>ENA-UOOI01001816-UOOI01001816.1-fermentation-metagenome-genome-assembly--contig:-NODE-1816-length-20487-cov-68.002496_pt1 | contig 20487 bp, 15 predicted proteins | sample MGYA00245779_ERZ724027 | MGnify/ENA primary metagenome ERZ724027 (study PRJEB28704, sample SAMN03018318) | fermentation metagenome | biome: anthropogenic terrestrial biome; feature: soil...
GCGGAGGAGCCGGACGGCCCGCTCTGGCTCTCTTCCTTTTCATGCGGGGACGAGGCGTTCACGGCCGTTCCGTCTTCCTCCACCACCACGCCGCTGAGATCCAGCTTTTTCTGGGCGGCGAGCGCGGTAAGCTCCTTCACGGACATTTTGCACAGTGCTTTCGCGTCCAGCGACCGGTCCTTTTGGATCAGTTTGCGGACGAAATCCGCCTTGCCCACCGAAACGCCGTTTTCCCTCGCGAAATTCTGAAGATCCTCGGACAAAGTATCCGTCTGCCGCAGCACCTTCGCGCCGGCTTTGTTTTCCTTCAGAACGTTCTGGATGGTGTCGGTGATTTTGTCCTGAAGCTGCTCCGTTTTCTGGACGTTGCTGTTCGCGACGGAAATCAGGATCGTGTTGTCGGTGCTGCCCGCGTTCAGGTAGCCGGTGCGGATCATCTCGCTGATGATCTGGTCCGTCGCATCCTTCAGGTCCTTGTTCTTCAGGTTCAGGTTTTTCAATATGTCAGCCGCGTCCTGATTCGAAGCGATGCTGTCGATCACGCGGTCTCTTTGGTCTACTGTCAGCTCGATGCTCGGATTGACATCGATGCTGACCAGAGAATCCACCTTGGGCTGCACCAGATAGAATACCCCCAGGAACAGCAGGCATACGGCTGCCATGACGCATGCGAACCGGGCCCGGTATCTTCCGGCCGGTGCGGCCGGCGGGCAGATTTTGCGGAGGTTTTCCGCCGGATAATCCGGCAGAAGCCTCGGCAGGATGTCCGGGGTGGTCTGCAGCACGGCGGATCTTAATGATTTTTTCAGTTGGGAACGATTCATCGGGCTGCCTCCTCTCGGACAGATTTCTGGAGCTTCCGCATCGCTCGATGATAAGAGGACAGAACGGTTCCGAGCGGCGTTTCCGTCAGCGAAGAAATTTCAACGAATTTCATGCCGGCCGCCACATGAAGAAGAACGATCTTGCGTTCCCGTTCCTCCAGAACCGTGAGGGCGCTTTTCAGGACGATGCTGTCTATCGCCTGGGAAATCCTGTCTTCGCCCAATAAGTTCTCGTTGTCATCGAAGCTTTCGGTTCCCTGTTTTCGTTCGCGCCGAAGCTCCTGATAGGCAAGATTTTTGGCGATGGTGAAAATCCACGCCATCGGCTTGCCGAGAGGGATATAGCTTTCAACAGACTGCCGAATGGAGAGGTAGGTGTCCTGCATCAGATCTTCCGCGGTTGCAGGATTTTTGACGATGGCAAGCAGGTAGCTGTATACCGTGTTCTGCGTGCAGTAATAAAGTCTGGCAAACGCATCGTCGTCTCCTGCGGCAACCTGCCGCATCAGTTGGTCTGTAAGGGTGTACGTTTGATGGCTACTGTCGTTTCCATTCAACATGAATTATCCCTCTGCTTATATAATGAAAATCATCGTCGTTTTATTGCACCCGTTTTCCAAAAAATCACTGATTTTTCCAAATTTACATCTTTTCCTGCCAGGATGCGGAATTTGCTTCGATTCCTCATCCCGCCGGGCGGAAAAGGAGCAGGCCCGATTCGCAACCGCGGGCGGATTTTCCGCCGGGGGGCGGCCCATAAGAAAAAAAGCCGCCCTGGGTTTCACACAGAACGGCCTTAAAAAATCAGTTAATCCTTTGCGGGCTGGGGCAAAACCGCGATTCCGAGTTCCGTCAGCTGTTTTTCGTCGACCGCCGAAGGGGCGTTGCTCATCAGCTCGCTGGAGTTCGCCACTTTCGGGAACGCGATGACATCCCGGATGCTGTCGCAGCCGAGCATCAGCATGACCAGCCGGTCCAGGCCGAAAGCCATGCCGCCGTGCGGCGGGGCGCCGTAGCGGAACGCGTCGATCAGAAAGCCGAAGCGCTCCTGCGCCTGTTCGGGGGTGAAGCCCAGCGCGCGGAACATGCGGCGCTGCAGCTCGGGGTCGTTGATGCGGATGGAGCCGCCGCCCACCTCGTTGCCGTTGAGCACCATGTCGTATGCCTTCGCGTGCACATGGCCCGGGTCGCTTTCCAGCTTGTCCAGGTCATCCTCGCGCGGGCAGGTGAACGGGTGGTGCATCGCCACATAGCGGTTTTCCTCCTCGCTGAACTCGAACAGCGGGAAGTCCGTGATCCACAGCAGGCAGGGGCGCGATTTGTCGATCAGGCCGAAGCGCTGCGCAAGCTCGCAGCGGAGCGCGCCCAGGGACGCGAACACGACCGGGGGCTTTTCGTCGGCGACGATGAGCAGCACGTCGCCCGTTTCGGCGCCGAGCGCCGAGCGCACCGCCGCCGTCTCCTCCTGCGTCAGGAATTTTTCATAGCTGGAGCTTTCCCCCCCCGCCGTCAGGCGGGTGAAAGCGAGGCCCTTCGCCCCGTAAGGGCGCACCCATTCGGCCAGCCGGTCGATCTCCTTGCGGCTCAGGCCGTCGGCCTTCCCTTTCAGGTTGATGCCGCGCACCGAGCCGCCCGCCGCGAGCGCGCCCGCGAACACGCGGAATTTCGTGCCGCGCAGCGCGTCGCTCAGGTCGGTCAGCTCCATGCCGAAGCGCAGGTCGGGCTTGTCGGAGCCGAAGCGCTCCATCGCCTCATCCCACGTCATGCGGCGCAGCGGCGTGGGGATGTCGATCTGAAGCAGCTTTTGGTAGACCTCGCGGATAAAGCCCTCGCCCACCGCCATGACGTCCTCGGCGTCCACAAAGGACATCTCGAGGTCGATCTGGGTGAATTCCGGCTGCCGATCGGCGCGCAGGTCCTCGTCGCGGAAGCAGCGGGCGACCTGCATGTACCGGTCGAAGCCGGCGAGCATCAGAAGCTGCTTGTAAAGCTGGGGCGACTGGGGCAGCGCGAAAAACCGGCCCGGAAAGACCCGGGACGGCACCAGATAATCGCGGGCACCCTCGGGCGTGGATTTGATGAGGTTCGGGGTCTCGATTTCCAGAAATCCGTTCTCGTCAAAATAGTCCCGGGCGATTTTCACGATCCTGTGCCGGCCGACGATTTTGTCCTGCACGTCGGGGCGGCGGAGGTCCAGATAGCGGTATTTCAGGCGAAGGTCTTCCTTCACCTTGGAATTTTCAGCGATTTCAAACGGCGGGGTTTCCGATTTTGCAAGGATGCGCAGCTCCGTCACTTCGATTTCCACGTCGCCGGTGGGCAGGTCCGCGTTTTTGGCGGAACGCTCGCGCACCGTCCCCTTCGCGGCCAGAACATATTCCGAGCGCACGGAAAACGCTTTTTGAAAGACCTCGCGGTCGGTATTCTGGTCGAAAGCGAGCTGGAGCAGGCCCGTGCGGTCCCGCAGGTCGATGAAGATCAGCTGGCCCAGGTCGCGCTGGCGCTGTGCCCAGCCGCAGACGACCACCTGCTTCCCCGCGTCGCTCAGGCGCAGATCGCCGCAGTAGTGTGTCCTTTTCAAACCGGTCATAAATTCTGCCATGATTGATTCCTCTATTTCCAGGCCGTGCCTGTCAAATTTACCGGGCAAAGCGCCGGCCGCGCCGCAGTCCCCGCCCGGCGGGGCTGTGCGGCGCGTTTTTGAAAGAATGCTCTTTTTATTATAATAGATAAATTTTGGAACGTCAAATGGAAGTTCCTTCTGGGAACGCCTGCTCCCGGGAAGCCGCCAGGAAATCCGACGGGAAGCGGCTTTCATCCAGCGAAACCTCGCGCTGCTCCCCGGTTTTCATGTTCTTCAGCGCCGCGCGGCCGGAAGAAAGCTCGTCGTCCCCCAGAACGACGGTGTAGGCGGCGCCGATCCGGTCGGCGTATTTCATCTGCGCCTTCAGGCTGCGCCCTTCGGCGTCGCACAGCGCGAAGACGGAGCAGGACTGCATCCGGCGCGCCAGCTGAAACGCCCGCCGCAGCGCGTTTTCGCCCACCGCCGCGAAAAACAGCTCGCAGCTGGGCGGCGCGGGGAGCTCGGCCTTCTGGGCTTCCAGAACGAGCATCAGGCGTTCGAGCCCGATGGCGCAGCCCAGCGCCGGCATCGGCTTTCCGCCCATCTCCCCGACCAGGCCGTCGTAGCGGCCTCCGCCGCAGAGCGTGCTCTGCGCACCGAGGTCGTTCGAGACGAACTCGAACACGGTGCGGGTGTAGTAATCCAGCCCGCGCACGATGGAGGGGTTCACCGTATAGGAAAGGCCCACGGAATCCAGATAGCTTTTCACGCCTTCAAAATGGGCGCGGCAGCCCTCGCACAGGTAGTCGAGCATCTTCGGCGCGCCTTTCGAAACCTCTTTGCAGCCGGGGTCCTTGCAGTCGAGGATGCGCATGGGGTTTCTCCCGAGCCGGTCCCGGCAGGCGTCGCACAGTTTGTCCAGGTGCTGCGAAAAATAGTCCCGCAGCGCCTTGTGGTATCTGGCGCGGCATTCCGGGCAGCCGATGGAGTTGATCTCCAGCGAGAGGCCGCGGATGCCGAGGCGGCCGAAGATGGAATCCACCATGCAGATGACTTCCGCATCCGCGACGGGGGCTTCGGGGCCGAACACCTCGAAGCCGAACTGGTGGAATTCGCGCAGGCGGCCCGCCTGCGGCTTTTCGTAGCGGTAGCACGACGTGAAATAGTAGAGCTTCACCGGCAGGCCCTCGTTGTAAAGGGCGTGCTCCAGCATGGCGCGCACCGCGCCCGCGGTGCCCTCCGGCCGGAGGGTGACGGAGCGGCCGCCCTTATCCTGGAAGGTGTACATCTCTTTCTGCACGACGTCGGTCGTTTCCCCCACGGAGCGCTGAAAGAGCTCGGTGTGCTCGAAAACGGGGGTGCGGATCTCCCCGAACCCGCGCAGGTCGGCCTCGCTGCGCATCACATCCTCCACAGCCCGCCACTTGGCGGCCTGGGCGGGGAGCAGATCCTGTGTTCCCTTGGGTGCCTGTGTCAATAATCCCATGTTGCAGTTCTCCTTTTTCTGAAACAAAAACCCCCGCCCCGTTTCCCGGGGCGAGGGAAATAATACCGAGAGCGGTTTAAATCCCAAAAATCAGTACTTCGGGTTTAAAATATTGCGCCAGTCAAGGTCGCCGCGCTCCAGGCCGTGGATCAGCACTTCCGCGGTGGCGATGTTCGTCGCGACGGGAATGTTGTGCATGTCGCACAGGCGGAGCAGATTCATGTCGTTCGGCTCATGGGGCTTCGGGTTCAGCGGATCGCGGAAAAACAGGAGCAGATCCACTTCGTTGCAGGCGATGCGCGCGGCGATCTGCTGGTCGCCGCCCTGGCTGCCCGCCAGAAAGCGCTGGATTTCCAGGCCCGTGGCCTCCGAAACCAGTTTCCCCGTCGTGCCCGTCGCACACAGGGTATGCCGGCTTAAAACGCCGCAGTACGCAATGCAAAATTGAACCATCAGTTCTTTTTTTGCGTCATGAGCGATCAATGCAATGTTCATGGTGCAATTCTCCTTTTAATCTATCGATAAAATTAAAGCTTCTCCAGATCCGCCAAGGGAACCGGCTCACCTTCCATCCTTGCGGCCAGCCGGTTGAAGGCCATCACCGCCGAGCGGCTCTGCACGAACGGCCTTCCGCCGTTGAGCGCGTCCGCCATGGGGCGGTCTTCCGGGACAATCGCAATCAGGCGGATCCCGGCGGAATCGATTACGCTGTCCAAATCGTCGTAAAGCTCGGAATGAATAAAACCCGCATAATGAAAGCGGTTGATGACAAGCCGCTGGGCGGTGACGCCTTTTTTCAGCAGCAGCAGGCGAACCCTGTCGCTGTCGCGCAGACAGACCGGGTCCGGTGTGGCGACGACCAGGGCCCGCTGCACGCAGGCCGTTGCCGAATCGAACCCTTTCCCGACCCCGGCCGGGCAGTCGATCAGAATGTGATCGTAATAGCGCGCCAGAATCGGGACAAGACGGCGCATCAGCTCCGGCGCGACAACCCGGTCCGCCCGGGCCGGGGCGGGAAGCACGAACAGGCCGGGCGCGGCGCAGGGATAAATGGCGCGGATCGGCTCGCAGTTGCCGGATATGATATCCGAGATATCAAAAACGACCCTGTCGTCGATTCCGAACATGCGGTCAAGGCAGCGGAGCCCGGCGTCGCCGTCGATCAGAAGGACCCGCCGGCTGCGGCGTGCCAGCGCACAGCCGAGCCCGGCTGAGACCGTCGACTTGCCGACTCCCCCCTTGCCGGAGGTTATTACCGTTACAGCGCCCATAAGTCACTTCCTCGCCTACCATACTATCACAATTGTGCATCGGCGTCAAAGATTTTTTCAGATTTTATTGTGCAAAAAGCCATATTGCCCGTTTTTTCGGCCAAAATGGCAAAAACACGGCGGTCATCCTGCATTCGACGCGGATGAAGACACGCCCGAAGAGGCTGTGCCGGAAGAAGAGCCGGAGGACGAGCTGCTCTTTTCCGTGTCCTTTGCGAAAACCAGGTTGCCGTCCTTGTCCACGGTTTTTCCGAAGAAATACGCGTCGAAAATGTCTTTCGCCACGCTCGTCGAAAACTTTCCGGTGGCGCCGTATTCCAGCACCACCGCCACGGCGATCTGCGGGTCGTCATACGGGGCGAATCCCAGGAAGACCGTGTTGTCCGAGTGAGGCGGAACCTGAGCGGTTCCGGTTTTGCCCGCCACGGCGATCCCGTAGCTCCCGAACGTCGCCGCCGCTGTTCCTCCGGCCTGGCAGACCTTGCGCATGCCGCGCTTCACGATGTCCAGATTTTTCGCGGAAACGTTGATATTGTCCACGGTTTTCGGGTGGTCGGGGTCGTTTTTCGTAACGACCTTGTCGCGGGAGTAATTCGTGACCTTGCTGACCAGATGCGTCTGCAGCCGCACGCCGTTGTTCGCGATGGTGGAGACGTAGGTCGCGAGCTGAAGCGGGGTGAACGAGTCGTCCGCCTGGCCGATCGCGGCCTGAACCACATCGCCGCCCTGCCACGTTCCGCCGGCCGCGGCGCGCTCCTGGGGGCTCGAGAGCGTACCTGTGCCCTCGTTGATCTCGATCCCGGTCTTCACGCCCAGGCCGAACCGCTTGGCGTAAAGATTCATGCTGTCGATGCCGAGGCGCCGGCCCGTGTCGTAGAAGAAGATGTTGCAGGATTTCTGCAGCGCCTGAACCACGTTTACGGGGCCGTGATAGCCCATGCACGTCGGCTGGTAGTCATCCCAGAACGTGTAGACCCTGTGGCACACGACGATGCTGGATTCGTTGATGACGCTCTCCTGCAGCGCGGCCGAGGCCACCACCGGCTTAAAGGACGAGCCGGGCATGAACGAGCCGAGCAGCGCGCGGTCGTAAAGCGGCTTTGTCTTGTCCTGCGCCAGGGTGCGGTAATAGTTCGGGTCCTTGTTATATTTGGAAAGGTCGTAGCTCGGATAGGTGGCCGCCGCCAGAACGGAAAAATCCTTGACGTTCAGCGCGACGACGCCGCCGGCCACACAGTCCTCTCCGTTGCGCCCGCTTTTGCTTCTGCCGTAGGCCTGGGCGCCCTGAACGTTTTTTGCGAGCGAGGCCTCCGCGACCTTCTGAAGGTTGCTGTCGATGGTCAGATAAACGGTGTTTCCCGAAACCGGGGCCTGCGTCACGGTGGAAGAGGCGAGCGCGCCGGTGCGGGTGGTCTCCACCACCTTGCTGCCGTTTTTCCCGCGGAGCTGGCTTTCGAAAGCGGCCTCGATCCCGCTTTTCCCGATCGTGTCGTTATAGGCGTAGCCGCTCATGTTCTGAAGGCTGTACGTTTCCCCTTTTTCCTTCAGGCTCGCGTATTCGTTTTGGGAAATGGCGCCGATGGTGCCCAGAATATGCGGCGCGACCGTGCCGTCGGGGTAATCGCGTACGGTCGTCACCTGTATGTCGGCGCCGGGCAGGTTCTGTGTGTTCTCGCGGATGATGCCGACGGTGTCGGAGGAAACATCCGGAGCGAAGGTGTACGGCTGGGAAACGGAAAAGGCCGATTTCTGCATGTTGTAGCGCACCGAGGCGATGTCGCGGGCCTGCTGTGGGGTGTAGCCCGAAAGGCCGTAGGATTCCGTCATCCATTTCATGCACTGGTCGGCCGTGGCATAGTCGTTCAGGCTCAGCAGCTTGATCAGCGCGGCCGCGTCGTCCTCCCGGCCCGAGGTAAACTGGTAGCCGCCCTTCGAGTTTATCTCGATCGGCAGCTCGTCGGTCCATTTTTCCCCGCGCTTGTCCAGCAGCTCGGTCAGCAGAAGGATCGTCCTGTTCTGGCTTTCGTCGCTCATGTAGGCTTTCTCAAACACGATCGCGTAGCCGGTTTTGTTCCTTGCGAGCGGGTTGCCGTTCCGGTCCAGAATCTCGCCGCGCGCCGCCGTCATTTTTACGGTGGAGGTGTTCGTTTTGGTGGAGATCCTCAGCCATTCCTCGCCGTTTACGATCTGCCAGTCGATCAGCCGAAGGCCGAAAACGCAGAATACGAGGGCCAGAACGATGACGCAGAAAACATAGCGGGAAAGGCCTTTGAGCCTGCTCATAAAAACACCTCCTGTTCAGCTTTCCCGTTCCCGGATCAGAAGGGCGAACGCCCTGTTGAAATAGTAAAAGACCGGGGAGAAGGCAAGCGTGTAGAAAAAGCGCGGAATCAGATGCGCGGTCAGCGCATAGAAGCTGTACTGATAGTTATACAAAACAAAATAAAATACCCATTGTAAAAGAAAAATGAGCGCAGCAGCGCCCGCGGAAAGAAGCACGTCGGTAAAAAGGCTGGTGCGCAGCAGATTGATCACCATGACGCCGCAGCAGTAGCAGACGATGGTGAGCAGGATCGCGTGAAATCCCAGCGTGGAGGCCGTCATGCCGAAATCGAGCAGAAGGCCGCAGAAAAGGCCGAAGCCCATGGCCGCGGTTTCGCTTTCGAATACGGCGATGGAAACGGCCGCCGGAATCAGCAGCACCGGGCGCGCGCCGGAGACTTCCGGGAGCAGGCCGGGGGTCTGCTGAACCATGAACAAAACGAGGATCTCGACGGTATAGGCAAAATACCGCAGCAGCTTGTAGCGGTTCACCGTCATTTTGAAGCCCCCGATCCCTGCTCCGGGGAAGAGGAGGACGCCCGGGAGGATGAAGATCCGACGGGAAGGTCGCCGAGCACTTCCCCCTGCCCGAGGAAGCCGGTGATGATGAACACGTCGCGCACGGTTTTCACGTCCACGAACGGGGCGACCGTGGCGCCGTAGGAAACGTCGTATTCCTCGGGGCCCACATCCTGCACCTTCCCGATGGGAAGATCTTTGGGATAAACGCCGCCCAGGCCGCTCGTGACGACGATGTCGCCCTTTTTCACAGTGGTGCCCGCGGCGAGAAAGCTCAGCTTGACCAGGCCCTTGTCCGCCAGCTTGATGTTGCTGCTGATGACGCCGCTTTCGCGGTTGGCCTTGTCGATGGCGGCGATTCCGGTGTCGGCGGAAAGCACGGTGGTCACCTTGCAGAAGGAAGAGCCGACGCTGGAAACCCAGCCGACCACGCCGCTGTTGGTGATGACCGGGCTGTTCAGGCGCACCCCGGCGAGGGAGCCCTTATCGACGGTGAAGCTGTAGAAAAGGTCGTTGGGGTCGCGCCCCACCACCGAGCCCGAGACGAACGTGAAGTCCTTATTGTCCTTTTTGAGCTGAAGGTAGGTGCGGTACTGTTCGTTTTCCTGCTTTACCTGGTAATAGTCGATCAGCTTGTTGTTCAGGGAGTCGATCTCTTTTTTCAGCTCGCGGTTTTCCTTTTCCAGGTCCGTCGCCGGGCGGCCGACGCTGTCGGCCGCGTTGTTCGTAATGACGGCGGTCACCTTCTGCATCGGGGTGAAAAAGCTTCCGAGCGCATCCGGCAGGCCCGCCCCCCCGCTGTTGGCCGTGTAGAGCATCAGGCCCAGCAGGATGAAAAGAATGCCGAGGAAAGCCTTAAATCCGTTGCTGTGAAAAAAATCCTTCAAAAAGCGCCACCTCCCGAAAAGCAGGCTCCGCCGCCCGCCATAGCGAAAAAAGCGGAGAGCCGCCCGCCACCCTCCGCGAAGATTTATTTGCAGTAAGGCTTACTTTTTTTTCGCCTTGTTCGCCTTGTAATATTCGGATGGCATGTTGACCTCGAGCTGTTTGCCGGTGCCGTCCACCACGCAGTCCAGCGGGCGCTCCGCCACATGGACCGGCATTCCGGTTTCCTGCGCCACCAGAAGATCCAGCCCGCGCAGCAGCGCCCCGCCGCCCGTGAGCATGATGCCGTGGTCGATGATGTCCGCCGAAAGCTCCGGCGGGGTTTTTTCCAGCGTGCTCTTGATGGCGTCCACGATCATGGAAAGCGGGTCGGCCAGCGCCTCGCGCACCTCGTCCGCGTGGATCGTCACGTTTTTCGGCAGCCCGTCCATCAGGTTGCGTCCCTTGATCACGACCGAGCTGTTGGCGGTTTCCTCCGTGGGATACGCCGAGCCGATCTCGATCTTGATTTCCTCGGAGGTGCGCTCCCCGATCAGAAGGTTGTACTTTTTCTTGACGTAGGAAATGATCGATTCGTCAAATTTGTCGCCCGCGACGCGCACGGAACAGGATGTGACGATGTCGCCCAGGGAAATCACGGCCACTTCGGCGGTGCCGCCGCCGATGTCGACCACCATGCTGCCGGTCGGCTCGGATACGGGAAGCCCCGCGCCGATTGCCGCCGCCATGGGCTCCTCGATCAGCTCCACCTGGCTCGCGCCGGCCTGCCGCGCGGCATCTTCCACCGCACGGCGCTCCACTTCGGTGACACCGGACGGGATGCAGATGATGATATGGGGGCGGCTGAACGTGTTGGATTTGACCGCCTTTTTAATGAAATGCTTCAGCATCGTGGCGGTGATGTCGAAATCGGCGATGACGCCGTCCTTCATCGGGCGCACGGCCACAATCGAGCCGGGCGTGCGCCCGATCATCTCTTTGGCCTGGGTGCCCACCGCAAGAACCGTGTCGGACCGGATGTCCACCGCGACGACCGAGGGCTCCCGCATGACAATGCCCTTCCCCTTCATAAAAACCAGAGTATTTGCCGTTCCTAAATCAATTCCTATATCCTTTGAAAACATGGAATTTTCCCCTTTCGTTTCCACCGTTTCTTTTTTTATAAATAAAAATTAAGTTAAAATAGCGATTCCGGCTAGAATTTGTCTTTGCTTCTCCCCATCTGCGGCGGGGGGACAAAGGCGGGTTCGCAATCACAAGCGGAATTGCCGCGTCATAAATATCGATTGGAATCCCCGTTAAAAATACGGAAAAGCGCGCAAACATTTATGGTACTATTATAACCGCTCAAAAACCAATTCTCAACAGGAAATCTAAATAATCACAAAAAATTCATTTTTGTCCCGCAGAACGCGCCGCGGCCCCGGGGAAAGCGGCTTTTCGGGGAAATGGAGATCACGTGTGAAGCCGGAACGCGTTATAGGAAAGAATTGCCGCAACCAGCAGAATAGCCTGCGCCACATTGATGCTCATGGTCAGGCCGAAGGTGAGGACGAGGACGGAAAGATTGATGGAAACGGGGGCAAACCCGAAGCTGGTCCCGATGCCGAGCCACGACAGGAACGGGTTCCCGGCGGTGACCGTGCCGAGCAGCTTCCCCAGCACGACCGCCAAGACCAGAAGAAGAATCAGAAAAAACGATTTCAGCACGTTGTTATGTTTCATAAAAAAGACCGCCCTTCTTTCCGGTTCAGGCTTTTCCGGTGGAACCGAAGCCGCCGCTGCCCCGGCCCGTTTCCGCAAGCTCGCCGGCTTCCTCCACCGGCAGCGGAAGGACGGGGCTGACCACCAGCTGGGCGATGCGCTCGCCCGGCTGGATCGTGTACGGCTCTTTGCCGAGGTTGCACAGCCCCACGCGGAGCTCCCCGCGGTAGTCGCTGTCGACGACGCCGACGCCGTTCGACAGCGCGACGCCGTGCTTCACGGCAAGCCCGCTGCGCGCGTAGATCAGCGCGGCGCAGTTTTCATCCGGCAGCTCGGCGGCGATCCCGGTCGGGATGAGCGCCCGTTCGCCCGGGGCCAGGGTGAACGGCTCATCCAGGCAGGCGGAGAGGTCGAGCCCGGCGGAGCCGGGCGTCGCGCGTTGGGGAATGCGGGCGCCGGGGCGCACTTTCTTGATTTTAATCGATTTCATTCGTTTTTCCATCCTTTATGTTCCTTTTATTCGATCCCCCGGTAATAAAGGCCGCGGGTCCATTGGCCTTTTGGTTTTTCCACAGGGGACAAAGCAAGATAATTCCGAAAGATTTCCTCAATTTCAACAGAGTTTTCCACAGAAAAGCGCAAAACTCCGAAATCCTGCGAACGGATTTCATCCATCCGGTCCGCCATGTAAAGCGGAACGGAGTTCAGCACCTCGCTGCATCCGTTCCCGCACAGGATGGGGAACTCGGTTCCGCGCCGGTCGGTCAGGCGCGCGTTTTTGCCGCACTTGGCGCAGCCGCCGGGCGCGTTCGCCCCGGGGCAGTTGCGGCACAGCATCAGCGGCAGCCGGCCGTAAAGGACAAGCCCGCGCGGCAGATCGCCGCCCAGCGCCGCGGCCTTTTCCAGCGTCAGCTCAAACGAGAGCTCGGTGTCCGCAAGGCCAAATTCCCGCGCCCATTCCAGCGCGGGGGTGTTCACCAGGTTCAGCGAAAAGCCGCCGTGCACCGTCATCCCGGCTTCGCGCCCGAGCGCCGCCGCGCCGACCGTGCCCGCCCAGGCCCCGGAAAAGCCGAGCTCGTTCAGCCGTTCCAGCTTTTTGCGCAGCGCGTCTTCCGTGCCGAAGATGCCGCGCGGCAGCTCGGCGGCGACCGAAAAGCCGCGCCCGCGCAGCGAAACGAAATCCTGCTCGGGGGCCGAAACCGGAAGATAGATCAGCTCGCAGGCCCGGGCGCAGTCGGGCACGCTCCCCGCCGTCTGAAACCGCGCGCGCAGCTTCATGGGCCCCGCATGATGCGGCCCGGGGAACAGCTCCCCGGGCGCGGGGGAGGAAAACGGCACCGGCTCCCGGTGCGAGCGAAGCGTTTCCAGCTGCTCCAGAACATCGCGGCGCAGGCGGTTCAGCCGGGAGACCGGCAGGGCGAGGCCCTCCCCGATCTCGCAGCGGATGTCCCGCGCGAAGAACGGGGTGCCGCCCGTTTTGCGAAGTTGCTCCGCGCACCGCGCTTCGTCGACGGCGCGGTGCACCGCCGGTTCGGGGGAACTGAGGAGGGACGCCCGGGCAAGGTTGCCCTCCTCATCCCGTGCGGTCAGCGTCACCGGCTCCCCGGCGCATACGCGCAGGGAAAACCGGACCGGGACGGCGGGGCGTTCTTCCCGGTAAAGCTCGTGCAGCCCCGAAAAGACGGCCTTCGTCGCCCCGGCCACATCCTCCTTCGAGCGGATGCCGAACATGTCCCGGCCGAGCCTGCCGTCCGGGTATCCGGTCGTAAAGCCGGAGCGGGAAAAGACCGCGGAAAGGTTATGGGTCAGCTCCGGCGGCACCGCTTCGCCGTCCGCCGAAAGGCGGCACGCGGCGGTGGCGGCCGCGACGTATTCGGGGCGTTTCATGCGCCCCTCTATTTTCGCGCTGTCCGCGCCGGCGCTTTTCAGCTCGCCGATGCGCGCGATCATCGAAAGGTCCTTCAGGCTCAGGTCGTGCCCCGTGCCGCCCGGCACCGAAAACGGCAGCCGGCACGGCTGGGCGCACATCCCGCGGTTTCCGCTGCGCGAGCCGAGCACCGAGCTGAAATAGCACTGCCCCGAAACGGACATGCACAATGCCCCGTGGACGAACACCTCCAGCTCGATGGGGCGGTTCCCGGCGCCGCGGCGGATCTCCGCGATTTCGCGCAGGGAAAGCTCGCGCGCCAGCACCACGCGGGAAACGCCGAGCGCCGCGAGCGCGCGGACGCCGGCGGGCGAGGTGACGGACATCTGGGTGGAGGCGTTCAGCCGAAGGGACGGCGCGCACCGGCGCAGCAGGCGGACCAGGCCCATGTCCTGAACGATCAGCGCATCCACCGGAAGCGAGCACGCGTATTGGATGAGGGCAAGCGCCTGCGGCAGCTCATCCTGCAAAATCAGCGTGTTCACGGCGAGATATACCTTCACGCCGCGGGCGTGACAGAATTCGGCCGCCTGCCGCAGCGCATCATCATCGAAGTTTTTGGCGGCCGCACGGGCGGAAAAGGCGCTTGCGCCCAGATAGACCGCATCGGCGCCCGCGCGCACGGCGGCCAGTAAAGAATCCGGGGAGCCGGCGGGGGAAAGGATTTCTATTTTTTCCATGGCTGTTCCATTCTTGTCCAAATTTTTCGGAATCTTACAGCGGCTCCGTTTATGACTGCGAACCCGGGTTGTTCCTCAAGGGGGATTCAGTCGGAATCCTTTTTTTCAAAAAAGCTCATGAAGCCATCCTGATCGGGCTCCCCGGGGGCGTCCGCCTTTGCGGGATGCGCGGGCGTCTGCGGGCGCGAATAGGTTCCGGTCTGCACGTTCGGGGCGGCGGGCCTTGCGGGCGCCGCGGCGGGCTCGGCGGAGTCCCCGCCCGAAAGCCGGGCGCGCAGGGTCTGGATCTCGCGCTTCATGCGCTCGATTTCCCGCCGGGCTTCGTCGGCTTCCAGGCGGCTGCGCGAGGAATCCTCCAGATAATCCTTGATCTGCGAGCGCAGGTTGTCCGCCGTCGCGACCGATTTGTGCGATTCGTCGCAGAAATTGAGCGCCGCCAGGATGGCCGCCAGGGTCAGCGAGACGCGGTCGTTTTTGTCCATGATATCCTTGATGGATTCCTCCACTTCGTTTCCAAGCGAGAGGACGTAGTTTTCGGAATCTTCTGAGGTGATGGTGCACTCGGCGCCGCAAATATTCAGTCTGATTCTGTTTTTGTTCATGAAATCAATCCTTTCACAGCCTCAGCGTCAGGCGATAGAATATAGAGTGAATAAAGAGATGGCGTTTCCAATTAAGATGCGGATTTGTTCCCGCTTCTCCCCGCTTCCGGCGGGAGGAGCGGCTCCGGGCCGCAATCATCTGTGGAATTGCCGTAAGTACAAAGATATAAGTAAATCTATTATAATCTATTTTGCAAAAATAGAAAAGTATTTTCGCAGCCGCCGCGGATATTTTTGTTTTCCGCACGCCCGCGCCCGGTTCCCGAGGGGAAGAGCCGAAAGAAAAAATTTATGAAATATTACCAAGAATCGGGAGAAAAAAGCGGGCAGGGATGCCGCCCGGAGGGATTTTTTCGGATTTGCCCCGGGCCGCGGCCGTCTGTGGAAGAGTCCGGCATCCGGCCCCCTTCCGGAGGCGCCCATTCCCTGATGTTGTAAAAATTGGTATTTTGGTATATAATAAACAGAAGGTTTTTTGCCGCATTCAGGCCTTGTCCGATCCATAAAAACGATGGATTTTCGAGATGAAACCGCAGGGAAAAAAGCGCGGGAAATCCTTTCCGGATTCCGGGCATCTTTGACGCTGAGCGGCGCAATTTCAGCCGAAACAGGGGAGTTCCTTGATCTTTGAAGCAAGGCCCGGGAAAAAGGACGGGCAGGAACGCCGCGAATTGAAACGGAGGTTTCCAAATGAACTTTCAGCAGCCTGTAAAGCAGGTACAGGAACAGATCCGGGAGAAGCTGTCGCACGATTTGAGCATCGACTGGCAGGAAGCGACCGACGAACAGTATTATAAGGCGGTCGCGCTGATCGTGCGCGATCTTCTGGCAAAAAGGCGCAAGCAGTGCATGGACAGGGCGGAGAAGGAGCACGCGAAAACCGTTTACTATCTTTGTATGGAATTCCTGCTCGGCCGTTCCCTGAAAAACAATCTTTTCAATCTGGGGATCGAGGAGGAGTTCCGCGAGGCGCTTTCCGGTATGGGCGTAAAGCTGGATTCGCTTTACGAGCAGGAGCCGGATGCCGGCCTGGGGAACGGCGGGCTGGGCCGGCTTGCGGCCTGTTTTCTGGATGCGCTCGCGACGGGGGGCTACCCGGCCATGGGGTATTCCCTCCGCTACGAGTACGGCATTTTCCGGCAGAAGCTGGTGGATGGCTGGCAGACCGAGCTGCCCGATTTCTGGCTGCCCGGCGGCCAGGTGTGGCTTCAGGAGATGCCCGAGCGCTCGGTGGAGGTCCATTTCGACGGCCACATCGAGGAAAGCTGGAACAACCAGTATCATATCGTGAACCATAAGGATTACACCAGGGTGATCGCGGTGCCTTACGACATGTACGTTTCCGGCATGGATGGGCGCGGCGTCAGCAGGCTGCGCGTCTGGGCCGCCACCTCCGCCGATTTCGACATGAAGCTCTTCAACGGCGGCGACTATCTGCGCGCCATGGAGCAGGACGCCATGGCCGAGGTCATCACGAAGGTGCTGTACCCCGACGACAACCACCTCGAGGGGAAAAGCCTGCGCCTGACCCAGCAGTACTTTCTGGTTTCCGCGACGATCCAGGACATCATCCGGCGTCACCTTTCGCAGTACAGCACGCTCGACAACCTGCCGGAATGCGCGGCGATCCACCTGAACGACACCCATCCCGTCCTCGCGATCCCCGAAATGATGCGCGTGATGCTGGACGAATGCGGATACGGGTGGGATCAGGCGTGGAACATCACGACCCGCACGATCGCCTATACCAATCACACCGTGATGAGCGAGGCGCTGGAATGCTGGGGCGTCGATCTGTTCAGGATGCGCCTGCCCCGCATCTATCAGATCGTGGAGGAGATCAACCGCCGTTTCTGCGCGCAGATGCACGCGAAAGGGGTGGACGGTTATCAGGTGGGCCGCATGGCCCCGCTGAACGACGGCTATGTGAAGATGGCGAACCTGGCGGTGGTCAGCGCCCATTCGGTGAACGGCGTTTCCAGGCTGCACAGCGATATTCTGAAAAATTCCGTGTTCCACGATTTTTACACCGAAATGCCCGAAAAATTCCGGAACGTCACGAACGGCATCGCGCACCGGCGCTGGCTGAACCAGTCGGATCCGGAGCTCGCATCCCTCCTCACCGGGCTGATCGGCGACGGCTATATCCGCGACGCGTCGCAGCTCAAGGGGCTGCTGCGGTTCCGGGACGACGCCTCCGTGCTGGAAAAGATGGCGCAGGTCAGGCGGCACAATAAAGAGCGCCTGGCCCAATACGTCAGGAAGAACAACGGGATCGAAATCGACCCCGACTCTATCTTCGACGCGCAGGTCAAGCGGCTGCACGAATACAAGCGCCAGCACCTGAACGCGCTTCACATCCTGGCCCTTTACCAGTGGCTGCGCGACAACCCCAACGCGGATTTTACGCCGCGCACCTATCTTTTCGGCGCCAAGGCCGCGCCGGGCTATTATCTGGCAAAGCAGATCATCCGCTTTATCGTGGATCTCGGGAATGCCATCAACAAGGACCCCCGCGTCAACCGGAAGCTGAAGGTCGTGTATCTGGAGGATTACCGCGTCACGCTCGCCGAGCTGCTGATCCCGGCCGCGGATATCAGCGAGCAGATTTCGCTCGCGGGAACCGAGGCTTCCGGCACCAGCAACATGAAATTCATGATCAACGGCGCCGTGACGCTCGGGACGCTGGACGGCGCGAACGTGGAGATCCGCGAGGCGGTGGGCGACGGCAATATCCTGCTGTTCGGCATGACCGCGCCGCAGGTGCGCGAGCGGAAGAAAAACGGATATTTCCCGGGTAATATTTACCGCGACAATCCGGTGATCCACAGCGCCGTGGACGAGATGGAAAGGGGCTTTTCCGGCGTGAAGTTCACCGAGATCGCCTCATCCCTGCGCCAGAGCGACCCGTATATGGTGCTGGCGGATTACGACGACTATGCCCGGGCGCAGAAAGAGTCGGCGGAAATTTACCGCGACCGCAAACGCTGGTTCCGGATGGGGCTGGTCAATATCGCGAACGCGGGGCGTTTTGCGGCCGACCGGGCGATCCGCGAGTACGCGGATGACATCTGGGATGCAAGGCCCGTGTCCGAAGAGCGCCCGGCAAAATTTTTCACCGGGAAAACGCCGTTCGGCAAAAACGGATAAAGGAGCGGCTTTCTTATGTTTCAGTCGCGGGACCCCGTCTTTAAAAACCCGGTAGGAGCGGTTGCGGCGGGGACGAATCTTCATTTTAAAATCACGCTCCCCCGTTCCCTGCGCTGTTCCGCGGCGACCCTGAAAATCGCGCGCGACGGGGCCGAAGCGGCCGACCGTGGCATGTTCTGGTGCGGGATGAACGGCGGGGACGCCGAATGGTGGGAATGCGATTTCGCGCCGGAAAAGAGCGGGCTGTATTTTTACACCTTTCAGCTCTCGACCGCGCGCGGGACGCTCGGGCTTTCGCGCGGGGCCGGCGGAGAAGGGGTGCTTTCCGGCGGCGGCTCGTGGCAGCAGACCGTCTACGGCCCGGGCGGGGATGCGCCCGGCTGGCTTGCCGGAGGAATCCTGTACCAGATCTTCCCGGACCGGTTCTTCGCCTCGGGCCGGCCGAAGCGCGGCGTCCCGGGCGACCGCGCCATCCACAAAACGTGGGGCGAAATGCCCGGGTGGCGGCCCGACGAGCGCGGGCAGATCACGAATCAGGATTATTTCGGCGGCGATCTGCCCGGGATCCGGGAAAAGCTCCCTTATCTGAAATCGCTCGGCGTCACCTGCCTTTATCTGAATCCCATTTTCGAGGCTCATTCCAACCATCGCTACAATACGGCGGATTATACGAAGATCGACCCCCTGCTCGGCACGGAACGGGATTTCCGGGAGCTTTGCGCCGAAGCGGGCCGCATGGGGATCCGCGTGCTCGTGGACGGCGTGTTCAGCCACACGGGCAGCGACAGCGTCTATTTCAACCGCGAGGGGCGCTACCCCGGGCCGGGCGCGTTCCAGTCGCAGGGCTCCCCGTATTTCAGCTGGTACCGTTTCTTCCGGTGGCCGGACAGCTACGAGTGCTGGTGGAATTTCGAGACCCTGCCGAACGTGGAGGAGGCGAGCCCTTCTTACCGGAAGTATATCTGCGGTGAAGAGGGCGTGGCGCGCCGCTGGCTGAAGGCGGGGGCCTCCGGATGGCGGCTGGATGTGGCCGATGAGCTGCCCGACCTGTTCCTCGACGGGTTTTCCGCCGCCGTCAAGAAGGAAAAGCCGGATGCCGTGGTGCTGGGCGAAGTGTGGGAGGATGCTTCCAACAAGACGGCGTACGGGCGCCGGCGCCGGTATCTTCTGGGCGGCCAGCTCGACAGCGTCATGAATTATCCGTTCCGCAATGCGGTTCTGGGGTTCCTGACCGGAAAAAATCCGGCGGACATGATGGAGATCGTTCTGAGCATTCAGGAAAATTATCCGCCGCAGGTGCTCCACAGCCTGATGAATCTGATCGGCACGCACGACACGGAGCGCGCGCTGACGGTGCTTGGCGCTGGCCCCGCGGGCGGCCGCAGCCGCGAATGGCAGAGCGCGCAGAGCCTTTCCCCGGATGAGCGTCGGCTGGGGCTGCTCCGGCTCCGCCTTGCCGCCGCGATGCAGTATACCCTGCCCGGCGTCCCCTGCATCTATTACGGGGACGAGGCCGGGATGGAGGGATACCGCGACCCCTTCAACCGCAAATGCTACCCTTGGGGGCACGAGGATGCGTTCCTGATCGCGTGGTACCGGATGCTCGGCGCTTTGCGCCGGAAAAATGCGGATGCCCTCGCGCGCGGCCCGCTTGCGCCGATTTGCGCGCAGGGCGGATGCATGGCGTACGAGCGGCGCGGGGAGCGCCTGCGCCTTCTGTGCGCGTTCAACGCGGACGGGGAGCCGGCGGAAATCCGCGTTCCGCCCGAATGGGACGACGCCATGCCCGAGCTGGGCGGCCGGCCCGAAAACGGGGCTCTGACGCTCAACCCGTTCGGATGCGCGGTCCTCCGGCTCCATATCGGTGGCTAAGATGCAGCTCGAAAAGAAACGAAAAAATTCCTTAAAAAACTTGACTTTTGATGTTCGGTCGCTTATAATAATAAAGCTGTTCTTTTTAGGACAGGCAGATCATAAGGATGCGCTCGTAGCTCAGCTGGATAGAGTGTCTGACTACGAATCAGAAGGTCGCGGGTTCGAATCCCTCCGGGCGCGCCAAAAAAGGGGCTGTTGCAAAACGAAAGTTTTGCGGCAGTCCCTTTCTCAAGTAAAAAAGGCATCAAAGGCGGTCATTCAGGCCGAAAGCAGGCGTGAAGGAGCGAAAAACGGCGTAACGAAGCAGAGCAGCGCTGCGGAGCGCCGCATAAAATTTCTCCGTTTTCAGTTTTTCCGGAAACTATTCTTTTTTGACACAGAATAAATGTGTTTTCAGACGTCCTGCGTTGCATTTTGCCCACAGCTTTTTCAGATTGTACCCCAGGCACAGAAGGAAAAGCTCGGTGGAGATGTTAGCCCGGCCGCAGGTAAGGAAACGTTTGAATTTTCAAAACACCAAAAGCGCCTTCCACCTGAATGGAGCGGTTGACGCGAAGCGTAATTCCCCGTTCGGTTTCGATGTTCCGTTGGGAACGGCCGCTGAGCCGGAGCAGGTCTGTCTGGATTCTCAGTTCCTTCGGGCTGTCGTCTTTCGCTTTGCAGCAGGCCTCGCGGCACG
>ENA-UOOI01001817-UOOI01001817.1-fermentation-metagenome-genome-assembly--contig:-NODE-1817-length-20480-cov-6.261151_pt1 | contig 20480 bp, 21 predicted proteins | sample MGYA00245779_ERZ724027 | MGnify/ENA primary metagenome ERZ724027 (study PRJEB28704, sample SAMN03018318) | fermentation metagenome | biome: anthropogenic terrestrial biome; feature: soil; material...
ACCACCTGCGTGGAAATATGCTTGACTCTTTCAAAATTTCCCTGCCCGTTGGCCTGGCCGATGATTGCCATGGCAGCCACGCTGATCCCCTGTGCCAGCGAAATCATCATATTGATCACCGGCCCGCAATAGGTCACTGCGCTGGCGACCAGCGTTCCCGCCACATTGTTGACGAACAGGCCGTCAGACAGCGGCAGCAGCGCCTGGATCACACTCATCATCAGGGTGGGCAAGGACAGCATCATCAGGGTAGACAGAGCGCTTCCGTGAAGGATCAACTCCCTCCGCTGCTCAGTCCCCTGATGCAAAAACTGAAGTTTCAAATAAGTTCCTCTTTCTTAAACGATGTAAATTTTCGTCTTTTAGGGAAGATCATGGCCTCCCTGAAAAGCCGGGCAGCCCAGAAGCGTCAGCACCGCCCAGGGCACGCAAGCTGAATTTCAAGCGCCTTGTAAGGAAGAATAAAGGTGACAATGCCGGTCGAATAGGGGGCAATGTCATATTGCTGGTAATAGATGGCAATTCCTTCCGAAGTGAGATAGTAATTTTCCGGGCGGAAGTATTTTAGAATTAGATGCTTGTAGTTGTTAAAATAAACGGTGGGATCGTTCTGCACGTTTTTTTCCGCCTGCTTTAAAATTTCCGCAGTGACAAGCTGCCGATAATTGACGCCGGGTGCAAAAAAGTGGGAAAGGGCGAACTTTCTCCCGTTCCTCAGGCTGAATGTGTCAGAAGCCCGAACTGTGTTTCCATGCACGCCTCCGGTAAACTCATACTGATCGCGGTAAGCGCTGAAATAGCAGTCCTGATTCATCGCGACTTCATATTTCATGGCAGCGTCATAGGACCGAAATGGGTAATTGTGTTCCTGTGCGCGGTGGTAATCGCGGACGGCTTGACGATACAGCGTTCCCGCCGCATACCGTGCAAAATTGCTCCCTTGTGCGCGGAATCTCGCATTGATTCTGGCCTGCGCCTGCGGATTTTCATTCAGGCAGATTTCGAGGAACTGCACACTCAGAGTCAGGACTTTGGTGCTGTGGTAAGCAAATACACGGCACTTTTCCTGAACGGCTACCCCAGCGCTATCATTTGGTTGATTCATGTTGATCCCTCCCGATTTTATTCTATGTGCCACAGCGCCGTTTCAGAAAAGAGTTTTTCGGGGAGGGTTCTGCAAAACGGATTTTTTCCACCGTTTCAGTTTAGTATGCTAATCATATACTTGGAACGAGCTGATTTCAAGAGTTAATATCAGCTAAAAAATAATTTTAGTAAAGAGAACAAAAAGAAAGAAATTTTTTTTAAAAAAGGATTGACTTTGACGTAACGGCATCCTTTAAAATCTTTTCAGGAAGGAGAAGACCGGCATGGAATACACCATTCAAAAATTTGCAAAACTTTCCGGAGTCAGCACGCGCACCCTCCGGTATTACGACGAAATCGGCCTGCTGAAGCCGGCAAGGCGAAAGGAATCCGGCTACCGAATTTACGGCGAAGCACAGGTGCGCCGACTGCAGCAGATCCTCTTTTACCGGGAGCTGGGCGTCAGCCTGAGCGAAATCGGAAAGATCCTCGATTCCCCCGGGTTCAGCGCTACGGAAGCTCTTCACCGCCACCATGCGCTTCTCCTCCAACAACGGGCGCGTCTTAACCTCTTGATCCACAACGTGGAAAAGACGCTCGCCTGTGAGAAAGGAGAAACAGCTATGACGGACAAAGAAAAATTCGAAGGCTTCAAGGAAGCGCTGATCAGCCGAAACGAAGTGCGCTACGGAGCGGAAATTCGGGAAAAGTACGGGAAGGAGGCCGTCGAAAACAGTAACCGAAAAATACGCGGTATGACGCAGGAAAAATATGAAGAGTTTCAGGCTGTGGAACAGCAGCTGAAACGCGCTCTTCTCAGCGCGTTTCAAACCGGAGATCCCTCCGGGAAAGCCGCTCAGCACGCCGCCGCGCTGCACCGTAAATGGCTTTCTTATACCTGGGAACGGTACAGCCCGGAAGCCCACGCGACACTGGCGCAAATGTATGTAAACGACCCGCGGTTTACCGCCTATTACGACCGGTTACAGCCCGGCCTTGCGAAATTTCTGAGGGATGCGGTAAAGATTTACACAGAACGGCAATAAAAGATCAAAAATGCGGAGCCTCCCTAGAAAGAAAGAGAGGCTCCGCATTTTTGATCTTCGGTTTTAAGGGCGGAACTGTGCCCGCAGTTCACGCGCGGCGGCGGCAATGTCCGGCTTTGCAAGGATGGCGGAAATCACCGCAAGGCCGTCGATTCCCGTGTTCCGGAACTTTGCGACATTCTGAGGATTGATTCCGCCGATAGCCACAATCGGAATGGAAACGGCGCGGCGGATCTCCATGAGCGTCTTCATGGATACCGCCTCGGCATCCGCCTTCGTCCCGGTTGGGAACATGGCCCCCACGCCGAGGTAATCCGCACCATCCCGCTGCGCCTGAACCGCTTCCGCGACGGTCGCGGCGGAAATACCAATGATCCTGTCCTGTCCCAGCAGAGCGCGAAGCACTGTGCACGGCAGATCGCTCTGACCTGCATGCACCCCGGCCGCTCCGACGGCAAGTGCGATGTCCGCCCGATCGTTGATGATGAGAGGAACTCCACGGCGGTCGGTAATCGACTTGATACTGAGGGCCGTTCGGTAAAAGTCCAGGGAAGAGCAGTTTTTTTCCCGCAGCTGAACCAGGGTGCACCCCCCGGAAATGGCCTGCTCCACCGCTTCTTCCAAGGTTGCGGTGCTCATTAAGTCTCGGTCTGTGCATAAGTACAGCGTATAATTCATCTTACGCTTCATCCAGTTTCAGCCTCTTTTCAAACAGAGCGGCGTCCAGTCGGCTCAGTGCATCGATTACCGCGAGATGGAAGCTGCCCGTTCCGGCTTTTCCAGCGGACTCATAGGCAAGTTCCCCTGCGATCCCCATAGAAGCGACGGCCGCGGCCGCGGCCGCAAGCGGATCATTTGCGACGGCTGCGCAGGCTCCCGCCAACGCGGAGGTCATACATCCGGTTCCCGTTACGCGGGAAAGCATCGGATGGCCGTTGTAGAGCTTCACCGTTCGTTCTCCGTCGGAAATGACATCGACCGCCCCCGTGACCGCAGCGGTACAGCGGTATCGCTTTGCGGCCGACACCGCGGCAAAGACAGCGTCATTGCCCGCATCGGACTCAGAGGCATCCACACCCTTAGTGGAAGCGCTCATACCGGCCAAAAAGGATAGTTCCGAAAGGTTTCCGCGAAGCACCGTGATTTGAATCCGCTTTAGAATTTCCAGAGCAGTTTGGTTGCGAAGGGCGGAGGCTCCGGCTCCGACCGGGTCCAGCACAACGGGAATTCCGGTCTCATTCGCTCTTTTGCCGGAGGCCAGCATCGACTCGACCGTGCGCCGGTTCAGCGTACCGATATTGAGCACCAGGGCGGAGGAAAGAGAGGTGATTTCCGCCGCCTCCCCGATGTCGTCCGCCATGATTGGGGAAGCGCCGACCGCCAGCAGGACGTTGGCGCAGTCGTTCACCGTAACATAGTTGGTGATGTTGTGAACCAGCGGAGACTTTGTTCGGATTGATGCAAAAATCTTCGGAAGATTTTTTCCGAGTTGACCCATTTTTTCATTCCTCTCTTTACTTTTCAGAACAGAATTCGACCTTTTTCCCTTCCAAAATCAGATTGGTCGTTCTTACCGCGCACATTTTTCCGCACATAGAGCAGGTATGGCGGTCGGCAGGCGGTGTGCTTTCAAAATACCGCTCGGCCTTTTCTCCATCGATGGCAAGGCGGAATATCTCATCCCAGTCCATCTTTTTGCGGGCCTTTGCCATCCGGTTGTCACGCTCGCGGGCATGGGGCACACCCTTTGCAATATCCGCCGCATGGGCCGCGATCAGACTCGCGACGATCCCTTCTTTGACATCGTCCAGATCCGGCAGGCGAAGATGCTCCGCCGGAGTGACATAGCATAGAAAGTCAGCCCCGGCAGCCGCGGCGATCGCCCCGCCGATCGCCGCGGTGATGTGGTCGTAGCCCGGCGCGATATCCGTGACCAGCGGCCCGAGAACATAAAACGGCGCACCGTGGCACAGGCGTTTTTCCAGTGCCATGTTGGCGGTAATTTCATTCATTGCCATATGGCCCGGACCTTCCACCAGCACCTGCACGTCTTTTTCCCAGGCCCGCTTGGTCAGGTCGCCGATTTCGATCAGTTCGGCAATCTGGCCGGCGTCGGTGCTGTCATCCAGACATCCGGGCCGCAAGGCATCGCCAAGGGAAATTGTCACGTCATATTCGCGCAGAATATCCAGCAGCTCGTCATAATGCTCGAAAAACGGATTTTCGTTCCCGGTCATTTCCATCCACGCAAATAGCAGGGACCCCCCGCGGGAGACAATATTCATTTCTCTGCCCTCCCGGCGAAACGCTTTCAAAGCGCGGCGGTTCATGCCCGCGTGAATCGTCATAAAATCCACGCCCTCTTTGGCATGTGCCTCCACCACCTTTAAAAAGTCCTGAGCCGTGATTTCCAGCAGATCCTTTTCCAGGTAGCCGACCGCATCGTAAACGGGCACCGTTCCGATCATCGCCGGGGACTCGGCAATCAGGCGGCGCCGGAATTCCCGCGTCTTTCCGTAATTGCTCAGATCCATGATAGCCTGCGCGCCGAATTTTGCCGCAAGCCTTGCCTTCTGAAGTTCGACGTCGTAATTTTTGCAGTCGCCGGAAACGCCGAGATTCACGTTAATTTTTGTCGTCAGGCCTCCCCCGACTCCTTCCGGGGAAAGCGCCGTATGCCCAACGTTGGCCGGGATCGCCACACGCCCTGAAGCGACCAGAGGCAGAAGCTCCTCCGGATCTCTTTGCTCTTTGGCCGCAACCGCTTTCATTTCATTCGTAAGGATTCCCCTTTTGGCAGCTTCCATCTGAGTATGATATTCTTTCATTGTTGCACTCCTTTCATAAAATAAAAATGATTGGTCGGGCCGTGCCCTTTTCCAATTGGCAGCGCATGCTCAATGGCCCGCGTCACATATTCTTTCGCCGCGCGGACCGCCTCAGGCACTTCCATGCCCAGCGCCAGGTCTGCCGCGATAGCGGAAGAAAGCGTGCAGCCCGTCCCGTGCGTATTCTTTGTTTCAATTCTTTTGTGGGTAAACGTGTAATATTCGGTGCCGTCATACAGCAGATCCTCCGCTTCGCCGGAAAGGTGGCCTCCCTTGATCAAGACATTTTTCACCCCCATGCGGTGAATCTCCACCGACGCCCGCCGACGGTCTTCCAAAGTTTCGATCTTTTTCCCAGTAAGTGCTTCCGCCTCCGGCAAATTCGGCGTCAGGACTTCCGCCAGCGGAAGCATTTCTTCTTTCATGGTTTGCAGGGCGTCCGGATGCATCAGCGCGCTGCCGCCTTTGGCCACCATGACGGGGTCCAGCACGATGCCGCGCGGCCGGTACTGCCGAAGCTTTTCCGCAACGGCCCGCATCTGCTCCGAACCGGAAAGCATCCCTACCTTAACCCCGTCTACCCGGATATCCTCAAATACGGCGTCCATCTGGTCCCTGATGACGGAAGGAGCCATGTCACAGACGGAAAGGACCCGGCTGGTGTTTTCCGCCACAACGGAAACGACAACGCTCATCCCATACACACCATGGGCCGCAAAAGTTTTCAGGTCGGCCTGAAGACCCGCTCCCCCGCTACAGTCGGAGCCTGCGATTGTCAGAAGATTTTTCATAAACCCCCTCCTCTTTTTCAAAATTTTCGCAATTCTTATCTTCCTCCTTTTGCTGCAAAACGGGGAATTCCACCGGCAGCAAAAAATGCCCGCCGTTTTCGGTGGGCATTTCATATGGGCTCCCTACGACAGCGTTAACTGACAGGTTCAAAGGGTCAGGTTTTACCTTCTCAACTCGATTTGAGTCCCCCCGTGAAATATTCGATTGAAAAGCAAAAAAGGCGCTCGCCAAAACAGGCGAACGCCAGCCATTTACGCTCTTTGCACGTTCCCTACACCAGCGTTAACTGACAGGTTCAAAGGGTCAGGTTTTACCTTCTCAACTCGGTGGAGTCCCCCCCGTTTTCGAGGCTATTATACCTTTTTTCGAATGCGGTGTCAACCTGCCGGCATTTCCGCAGGCCGACCGCTTTAAAAAAAATGTTCAAAAGTAGCCGACAGCAAACGAAGCAAAAGCTTTAATTGCAGGATGGAAAGTCACTGCCGATCCGGCGGAATCTTTGATACCTTCGGCTAACAAGCTCTTCCGCGGGGAGTTTCCTGTTTCGGTTCAGCGTGCGGATTAGCTGAATCTTTAAAAAGGCGCAGGTCTTGGAAAAGCCAAGCCCCTCCGGGATAACGCGTTCAACGACTCCGAGAGAAAACAAATCCTGCGCCGTGATTTTCAGATCCTCCGCTGCCTCTCCGACCCGTTTGGGGTCTTTCCAGAGGATGCTTGCGCACCCTTCCGGGGAAATGACCGAATACACGGCGTTTTCAAGCATCCAGACTTCATCGGCAACCGACAGAGCCAGTGCGCCTCCGCTGCCGCCTTCCCCAATCAGGATGGAAACCACAGGCACCCTTAGTCCCATCATCTCCATCAGGTTTTCCGCAATTGCCTGGCCCTGCCCGCGCTCTTCCGCGCCAATGCCACAGTATGCCCCAGAAGTGTCTACAAAACAGATCACCGGGCGGCCGAATTTTTCCGCAAGCTTCATTTGACGCAAAGCTTTCCGATATCCTTCCGGGTGTGCGGAACCAAAATTTCTTGCGATTTTTTCTTTTGTCCCGTGGCCCTTTTCAATGCCGACCACCGTGACGGGCAGCCTGCCGAGCAGACCGATTCCGGTGATCACCGCGCGATCATCCCCGTACCTGCGGTCACCGTGCAGTTCAGTAAAATTTTGAAACAGCCTTCCGATATAATTCTGCGCGGTCGCACGGCCATTGGCCCTGGCAGCCTGCAGCCTTTCATATGCAGTCATTTTGTACACCCCGCGTGAAATTCCAGCAACCGGGAAAGCAGGGCTTTCTGCGTCTTTCGGTTGGAAATCCGGTCGACAAATCCCTTTTCCAGCAAAAACTCCGCGCTCTGAAAGCCCTGCGGCAGCTTCTGCCTCATCGTCTGCTCAATCACCCGCGGGCCCGCGAAACCAATCAGCGCCCCGGGCTCCGCCAGAATGATATCCGCCTCCATGGCAAAGCTGGCCGTCACACCTCCGGTAGTCGGATTGGTCAAAACTGCGACATAAAGAAGACCGGCATCGCTGTGCCGCCGAACCGCCCCGCTGGTTTTCGCCATCTGCATTAAAGCGAGAATTCCCTCCTGCATCCGGGCTCCTCCCGATGCGGTAAATCCGACAACGGGAAGACGGCTTTTTTCCGCAAATTCAAACAGGCGGGTAATTTTTTCTCCAACCGCAGTTCCCATGCTGCCCATCATAAAGGCGGGTTCCATGGCGAAAAGACAGCACGGGCACCCGCCGATCCGGCAGGTGCCGCACACAACCTCATCCGATCCGGATTCTGTGCGCCGCGCCCGCCGCAGTTTTTCGTCATAGCCGGGAAAGCCCAGCAGGTTTCGCGAAGCGATGTCTGCATCCCGTTCCTGAAAGGTCCCTTCGTCGGCAATGAGGGCGACTCTCCGGCGCGCGCTGATTTGGAAATGCCAGCCGCATCGCGGGCAGACATCGCTGTTTTCCGCCAGGGCGTCCCGGAACAGCATTTTCCGGCAGGAAGGGCAGGTGACACACATCTCCTCCGGAACGGAAGGGCCGGGAGTCCTGTTCCATTTGATCTCCCCTTCCAGTTCATTTTTAGGGTGCCTGAAAATTCCTCTAATCATAGACACCCACGCTCCGCAAGACAGGAAGTCGTGTAGCGCCCGGACTGAAAAGCATCATCCTGCAGCAGCTCCAGCAGGAAGTCTCCGTTATGAGCCACCCCTTCAATCACCAACTCACACAGCGCGGCCTGCATTTTGCGGACAGCCTCCTCCCTCGTCCGAGCATGAACGATCAGTTTTCCAATCAGGGAATCATAAAAGGGCGGAATGAAATAATCCGGATAAAGCGCGGTGTCAAAACGCACCGACGGCCCGCCCGGTAAATGCAGCATTGTGACTTTACCGCCCCCCGGCCGAAAGTGTTCTTTTGGATTTTCCGCGTTGATCCGGCATTCGATCGCGTGCCCGCGCACCGGGACGTCTTTTGCAGTGAAATCCAAGGGCAGACCCGCAGCGATCCGGATCTGCCATTTCACCAGGTCGACCCCCGTCACCATCTCGGTCACGGGGTGTTCCACCTGAAGACGCGTGTTCATTTCCATAAAATAGAATTTGCCGTCCCGATCCATCAGAAATTCGACCGTTCCCGCGCCGGTGTAGCCGATCGTGCGCATGGCATGTTCGCAAATCTGAAAAAGTTTTTCCCGCTCCTGACTTGAAACGCCCGGCGAAGGGCTTTCTTCCATGATTTTCTGGTTTTTTCTCTGCATGGAGCAGTCCCGCTCCCCAAGGCAGACGACATGCCCAAACGAATCACACAGGACCTGCACTTCAATATGCTTTACCCCGGTCATATACTTTTCCAGGTACATTCCACCGTCTCCGAAAGCATTGTTTGCCTCTTCAGAAGCCTGAAAAAACGCCTTGTCAAATTCTCTTTCCGACCGGATCAGGCGGATCCCTCTTCCGCCTCCGCCGGCACGGGCTTTCATCAGAAGCGGGTAGCCGATTTTCTCCGCCGCCTGCTTGGCCTGACTGAGATTCTCAACCAGCCCGGACCCCGAGATTACGGGCACGGATGCCGCTTTCATAGTGCGCTTAGCTTCGTCCTTATCCCCCATCCGGGCGAGGACCTCCGGTGAAGGGCCGATAAACGCAATCCCGCATTTTGCGCACAAACGGGCAAATTCCGCATTTTCGGACAAAAATCCATAGCCTGGATGAATGGCTTGCGCTCCGCTTACAATGGCAGCGGACAAAACGGCACTCATGTTCAGATAGCTGTCTTTTGCGCGCGCCGGTCCAATGCAGTAACATTCATCCGCCAGACCGACATGCAGCGCGTCTCTGTCCGCCTCCGAATAAACGGCGACGGTTGAAATCCCCATCTCTCTGCAGGCGCGAATCACCCGCACGGCAATTTCGCCGCGGTTTGCGATCAGGATTTTTGAGAACACGCCGATTCGCCCCCTGTCTTCACCAGGGCAAACGAAAATTCCCCGCTGACACAAAGCTTTCCCCCGACAAAGCCGGAACCTTTTGCGAAAAAGAACGGCCCACGGCTTTTGACAAGCTCACATACCATCTCAAGCCGGTCGCCCGGCACAACAATTTTCCGAAACCGCGCTTTGTCGATTCCCGCGAACATAGGGGTGACGTCTTTCCCAAGGCCGTCGGCCAGAACGCAGCAGGTCTGGGCCAGCATTTCGCATTGGATGACGCCAGGCACGATTGGCATGCCTGGAAAATGTCCCCGCAAAAACCACTCGTCCCCCTTTACCGTATAAACGCCATGCGCTTTTCCGTCCGCCCCCTTTTCCGCCTCGTCAATCAGAAGCATCGGCGGCCTGTGCGGCATGATTTTCATCAGTTCTTCCCGATTCATAGGTTCCTCCGTTCCATTTTTGCAAATGGTTCTTCACGGCAGAGGGTCATCCTCTTTCCGCCGGATCATACATATTTAAAAAGCGTCTGCCCGTATTCGACAACATCGCCATTCTGCACGCAGACTTCCATGATTTTTCCATCTTGCTCCGCGTTGACTTCGTTCATCAGTTTCATCGCTTCAATGATGCAGAGGACATCTCCCTTTTTTACACGGCTGCCTTCTTTGACAAACGGCCCAGAGTCCGGCGAAGATGCAGCATAAAATACGCCGACCATCGGTGATTTGACTTCCCGAAAGCCCGGCTGCGGTGCGGCAGGAACCGCTTTTCCTGCGGGAGCCGCCGGAACAGCCGGAGCAGGCGGAGCGAAGACTGCGGCGGCTGGCTTTCGTTCCAGTTTGATTTTATCTTCTCCGCTGCTCAGTTCCAGCAAGCTGAGATCATTCTCTTTTAAGATCTGCGTCAAAGCCTGGATCTGCTTTAGATCGATCATGCCGGCTGAGCCTCCATTCCCTTTCGAAAGGCAATGCAGGCATTATGCCCGCCGAACCCAAGCGATATGGAAAGCGCTGAAGTCGGGTCAGCCTGAACCGACCGGTTGGGAACATAGTTCAGGTCGCAGGCCGGGTCCGGTTCCTTGTACCCGATCGTCGGCGGGACTGTCCCCGTAAAAAGTGCCAGAACGGAAGCGATCGCCTCTGCTGCGCCCGCCGCACCCAGCATATGCCCCGTCATGGATTTGGTGGAGCTGATATAGGCGCTTTTTGCCAGCGCCGGGAGTGCTTTTTTAATTGCCAGCGTCTCCGTGCTGTCGTTCAGCGGGGTCCCAGTGCCGTGCGCATTGATATAGAGCACGTCCTGCCCGTTGATCCCGGCCTCCTGGGCAGCCAGGCGAATCGCCTCCGCTCCGCCCTTTGCCTCCGGGTCGGGAGCGGTCGGATGATAGGCGTCGCAGGTGTTGCCATAGCCGGTGACCTCCGCGTAAATCTTCGCCCCGCGTGAGACTGCGTGCTCGTATTCTTCCAAAACCAGGATTCCGGCCCCTTCGCCCATGACGAACCCGTCCCTGCGCCTGTCAAACGGGATAGAACTGTTCAGCGGATCATTCGTTGTGGAAAGAGCCCTGCAGCTTGTAAACCCAGCCACTCCGATGGGGAGGATGGGGGCTTCCGCCCCTCCCGCAAGAATCGCATCCGCATATCCGTGCTGAATCGCGCGGAAAGCCTCCCCCACCGTTTGGGAAGAGGTTGCGCACGCCGTGACAACCGGCAGGCAGGGACCTTCCGCGTCGCAGCGGATGGCGATGCTGCCGGCCGCCATATTGATAATCATCTTTGGGACAAAGTACGGTGAAACGCGCGACGGCCCCCGGGTCATCAGTTTTTCCGTTTCTTCTTCAATGGTGTGCATGCCTCCGATACCGGAGCCGACATAAACGCCAAAGCGCTGCGGATCGATTTTTCCGGCAAGGCCGCTGTCATTCATCGCCTGATCCGCTGCAGCCAGCGCATACTGGGTAAACAAATCCGTCTTCCGCACCTCGCTTTTTTTCATACAGCAGGTGGGATCAAAACTTTTTACCTCGGCAGCAATTTTTACCTTATAGTTGGTCGTATCAAATTTTGTAATAAACCCGATGCCGCATTTTCCGGCCGTCAAACTGTTCCAAAACTCTTTGACGCTGTTCCCGACCGGGGAAATGATGCCAAGGCCCGTTACCGCTACTCTTCTCACAATTCAGCCTCCCTGTTCTCTCAAGGGTCCCGTCCGGTCCCCTTTGATCGTGGCGGCCGCCTGTCCCGGCGGGTCACCAGAAAGTTTTCAAAGTTACATGCAAAGGCCGCCGTCCACCCGAATCACCTCTCCGGTAATATAGCCGGAAAGATCCGAAGCCAAAAACAGAGCGAGATTGGCAACATCGCTTGCCTGGCCGATCCGCTTCAGCGGAATTGCCTCCACAATTTTTTCTTTTGCCGCCTGATTCATCCCGCGGGTCATTGCGGTGTCGATCAGCCCCGGCGCAATCGCATTGCAGGTCACATTGCGGCCCGCAAGTTCTCGTGCGACCGATTTTGTCAGCCCGATCAGTCCCGCTTTTGCAGAAGAATAATTTGCCTGACCCGCACTGCCGATCAGCCCGGAAGCCGAAGAAATATTGATGATCCTGCCCGCGCGTTTTCTCGCAAAAATCATATAGGTCTGCCGGATCATATGGAATGCGCCTTTCAGGTTCACATCCAAAACGCGGTTGAAATCTTCTTCCTTCATCTGCGGCACCAGAAGATCTTTTGCGATTCCGGCATTGTTGACAAGGATATCGATTCCCTGAAAATCGGTCCGAATCTGCCTGACTGTTTCCTTAACTTCATCCGGATTGGAAACATCGCACTTATAGGAAACAGCTTTCCGGCCCAAACTGTGGATTTCCGCGCAGACTTTTTCCGCCGCATCCCGGTTTCCGGAATAAAGAACGGCGACGTCGGCGCCCTCGCCCGCAAATCGGATCGCAATTTCTCTGCCGATGCCGCGGGAAGCCCCCGTAATGATTGCCGTTTTATCTTGAAGCGTCAATGGTTTTCCCCCTTTACAAGCCGGACTGCCTGCGCAAGACTTTCCGGATTTTCCACGCCTGCAGTGTGCACCGCAGGGGATATCCTGCGGATCAGGCCGCACAGCGTAGTGCCCGGGCCGGCTTCAAGGAAGGTGTCAAAGCCCGCCTCGATCATATGCTCAATCGTTTCCTGCCAGAGCAGCGGGCTTTGAACCTGCCGGGCAATCAGATCCGCCGCATCGTCCCCGTAAGGCTCTGCCGTCACGTTGGAGTAAAGCGGGATGGCGGGCTGCCGAAAAGAATATCCTTTCAGCTCCTCTGCAAGCCCATCCGACGCCTTCGACATGGCCGGGGAATGGAAAGCCCCCGAAACGGCAAGGCGCACGGCTCTTCCACCCGCGGCGGCAGCCGGCCTGCGGAGTGCGGAAATTGCCTGTGCATCTCCTGCCGCCACCAGCTGCCCAGGGCAGTTGTAATTCACCGGCCAAACTCCGGCTTCCCTGCAAAGCTGTTCCGCCTGTTTTGTACTCAGGCCTAAGATTGCCGCCATGGCCCCGTCATTATTATTGGAGCACTGCTCCATCAGCTCGGCACGCTTGCAGACCAGCCGGAATGCATCCTGCTCTGAGAGAATTCCCGCATAGGCAAGCCCGGGGATTTCTCCCAGAGAAAATCCTGCCGCGCCGTCCGCTTCAACGCCGGCTTCCCGCAATGCCGCCGCACAGGCCAAATCGACCGTAAAAACGCAGGGCTGCGTATTATTTGTTTCAGAAAGTTCTTTTTTAGTTCCTTCAAAGCACTGCCTGGAAGTGCCAGGCCGAATGTGATCCGCCATCTCAAAGACAGTCCGGGCCGCCGGAGAAGCCTCGCATAGCATCTTTCCCATTCCGGGGTACTGAGCACCCTGCCCGGCAAAAACAAAAGCTATCTGACCCATTTTGTACCTCCGCGCAGAATTTCTTCCGCCTCCGTAAACATCTCCGTGACGATCTCCGCAGCCGGCTGCTCTTGTTTGACCAAAGCCGCCGACTGCCCCGCCATAAAGCAGCCTTTTTTCTCATCGCCCTCCCGCGCCGCAAGACGCAGGGCACCGACGCCCATCCGCTCCAATTCTTTCAAATCCGCATTGGGGTCGTATTCTTTGGCAAGGAATTCCCGCGAAAACGGATTTTTCAAACACCGAACCGGATGTCCAAGCCGCTTTCCCGTTACGATAGTGCCGGTATCTCTGGCCTTGAGAATTCGGTTTTTATAACTCTGATGGACGGTACACTCCCGGGCCACCAAAAAACGGGTTCCAACTTGCACGCCGACCGCGCCGAGCATCATCGCGGCCGCGATGCCTCGCCCGTCCGCGATGCCTCCCGCCGCGATGACGGGAATTTTGACGCTGTCGCAAACCTGAGGGACCAGCACCATGGTAGTCAGGTCCCCGACATGCCCACCGGATTCCCCGCCTTCCGCAATGACTGCGGCGGCTCCCGCCCGTTCCACATGCCGCGCGACGGCGGTAGAAGCGACGACCGGAACCACGTGGATTCCGGCCATGCGCCACTGTTCCATATAGTGTGCAGGGTCCCCCGCTCCGGTTGTCACCACGGGAACTTTTTCTTCCGCGACAACACGGGCAACCTTTTCCACAAATGGGCTTTTGAGCATGATGTTGACCCCGAACGGATGGTCAGTCTTTTCTCTGGTCTTTCTGATTTCTGTCTTCAGCCAATCGCCGTCCGCGTTCATGGCAGAAATGATCCCAAGACCGCCGGCATTTGAAACCGCCGCGGCCAGAGAAGCGTCTGCGATCCAAGCCATTCCTCCCTGAAAAATCGGATACTGAATCCCCAACAGTTCACAAAGCGGTGTATGTATCATAATTGTATTGATTTTCCCTCCCATGCTGTTGTGCTTTTTCATTTGAAGGGCAGTGCTAATCTCTCCGGGCCTGCCGCGCCGGGGGGGTCAAAGGTTCATTTCTGCACTTTTCCTTTTAAAGAACTCGTCCAGTTTGGAAATCCCGCGCGCAAGGATCTGCTTTTCTTCCTCGCTAAATTCCCTGCTGACCTGACGTACCATCTGCCGGTGAAAATAGCGATGCGCCTGTTCCACTTTCCGCCCCTGTTTTGTCAGCACCACATAGACCATCCTGGCATCTTCCCCGCTGTGCGCTTTTGTAACATACCCCTTCTTCAAAAGTTTATTGATGGCAACCGTGACGGAGGGAAGCGTAATGTCAAGTTCCTGCGCAAGCTTGCTGATCGTTCTGCCCTGTTTTTCGCTTTTTCCCGCCGCCTCCAGAAGGTGCAGTTCGCTGATGGACAAATCGATCTTCGTTCTTTTGAGTGTGTTTTCCTCCACCTGAAGGATGGAATGGAACGTGTCTACCAGAATCTCGTTGAGTTCTTTTTCAAACGAATCCGGCATGGACATTCTCCCTCCAAATAATTAGTTTGATTATCTAAGCTTATAACATGAAAATTCATATTTGTCAAGTTGGATTTCCCCTGCCTGATTTATTCAGGCAACTTTTCAGACTACAAAAACAAGGACCTATCTCATATCGTTTTTTTATTGATTTCTATTGTTTTTGCTCTTTTAAATTGATATACTGTAAAGAATAACAGCAAAATCTTGCCGAACGAATTGAATTTGACATTAAAAGGGGAAGTCCTATGGAAAGCGGCCTAAAAAAGAAGTATGGATTATTGACTGCCATCGCGATGGTCGTCGGCATCGTAATTGGGGGCGGAGTATTTTTCAAAGCGGAAGCGGTGCTGAAGGCGACAGGCGGGAATATGCCGGTCGGCATTGCCGCGTGGCTGATTGTCGGATTCATTATGATTGTCTGTTCCTATACGTTCGCAACGATGGCGACAAAATATGAAAAGGTCAACGGAATTATCGACTATGCGGAAATGACGGTCGGAAAGCGATACGGCTATTATGTTGGATGGTTCATTGCCACCATCTACAATCCGACTCTGACTGCCGTGCTGGCTTGGGTATCCGCACGCTACGCCTGCGTTCTGCTGGGTTGGGATATCACCGGCGGCTCCTGCATGACCATCACTTGCTTTTTCCTTGTTTGCAGCTATGCGCTGAACGCCTTGTCCCCTATTCTTGCGGGAAAGTTCCAGGTTGCAACAACCGTCATCAAGCTGATTCCCCTGCTGCTGATGGCGGTAATCGGCACGATCCTCGGCCTGACGAGCGGAATGACGGTGCAAAATTTTTCGAAGGTGGCGGCGACCGGCACCAGCGCCGGGGGCGGTTTATTCGCATCTGTTGTGGCGGTTGCGTTTGCTTATGAAGGCTGGATCATTGCAACTTCCATCAACGCCGAATTAAAAGACTCCAAAAGGAATCTGCCAAAGGCACTGATCTGGGGCTCCCTGATCGTAGTGGCCGTTTATGTCCTTTATTACATTGGTCTTGCCGGCGTTGTTCCAACCAAAACATTAATGGAAAACGGACAGGCCGGGGCAAAGCTGGCTTTTCAAAACATTTTCGGCCCCATTGGCGGTTCTTTGATTTTCGTGTTTGTCATCATCTCCTGCCTCGGCACTTTGAACGGTCTTATGCTCGCCTGCACCAGAGGGATTTATGCTCTGGCGGTTCGCGGTGCCGGCCCCAAGCCCAAAATTTTCGAGGAGATCGATCCGGTAACCAATATGCCGGGGAATTCTTCTATCTTTGGTCTTCTTCTGTGCGGAGTTTGGCTTCTGTATTTTTTTGGGGCTTCTATCGTAAATCAGCCATGGTTCGGCGCTTTCGGCTTCGATGCATCTGAGTTGCCAATCATCACCCTTTATGCCGGCTACATTCCCATCTTCTTGATGCTGATGGTCAAAGAAAAAAGCCTGAACCGTTTTAAGCGGATTCTGATGCCGTCTCTGGCAATTCTGGGCTGCATCTTTATGATGGTCGCCGCATGTCTGGCCCACGGGATGTCCGTAGTCTATTATCTGATTCTGTTCGCGTGCATCATGATTCTTGGGACATTCTTTGATCCTTACAGAAAAAAAGCGCAGGTGGAAAATCATACGGAAAGGGAATAGCTTGCGGTGCTGCGCCTGCTGCGGGAAAATATATTTCTATTTTCTATTCATTTGACATTTTTCGCCATTTATTTTAAAAGATTTGAGGGAAAAAGGTTGACATGTGCAGCGCCGTGTGGTAAACTTAGAAAGCTGAGTCGCGAGAGTGGCGAAATTGGCAGACGCGCAAGATTCAGGTTCTTGTGAACCACTAAACGTTCATGCGGGTTCAAGTCCCGCCTCTCGCACCACCATTTAGATTGAGTCTGATCGCAAATCGCGTTCAGACTTTTTTCTTTTCTTAGTTCTTGGGGATGCCTGCGCTAAAAATCTGCATCTTTTAAGATTGAGTCAAGGATTCATAGAAATTCCATGTGTCAGGATTTGAATTGGCATATGGATTTTTTCTATTCCTGACAGATGCAAACGGAATATCGGCTTTATTCACGAAATGAAGAGGATGCTATGTGGTTTTGGTGTTCGTTAATTGCTATATTTTTTTGGAGCGGCTCCGATTTATTTTCCAAAATTGGCTCTGAAACGGAGGACAAGAACAGTCACTGGAAAATGGTTGCAGCCGTGGGAATTGTAATGGGGCTTCACGCCGGATTCGAGCTTTGGCGGGGAGTCCCGTTCGGAATCCGTGATCTTCTGACTTACCTGCCGGTTTCTCTTCTTTATATCCTTGCGATGGTGCTCGGCTACGTGGGGCTGCGCTATGTTGTCCTTTCCGTATCGACGCCGATCTGCAACTCTTCGGGTGCGGTGGCAGCACTGCTGTGCTTTTTCTTTTTAAATCAAAAAATAAGCAGGCTTCAACTGTTTGCAATTGCGTTGATCTCACTTGGCATTCTTTCTCTTTCCGCTGCAGAAAAGACCAGAGAGGAAAAAGAGCGAATCCGGACCAGCGATTCGGGGAACGAAAAAGACTCCAGCCGTTTCATTGCAATCATGTTCCCGATTTTTTACTGCATGGCCGACGGACTCGGAACCTTTGCGGACGCCTTAGTGCTGAACCGATACCTGGCGGAAAAATCGGCTAACATCGCCTATGAATTTACCTTTCTGATTTTAGCGGCAGGCTCCTTGTTTTACCTCGTCGTTATTAAAAAGGAAAAACTAAAATTCTCTAAAGAAAAGCCTAAGTTACTGGCCGGCGTTTGCGAAACGGCAGGCCAGTTCGCTTATATCTTCGCAATTGGAGAAAATGCGATCGTGGCTGCCCCTTTGATTTCGTCCTACTGTATGTTTTCCGTCCTTTGGGCAAGGCTGTTCCTTCGGGAAAGACTTGTTCCAAAACAGTACGTTTCGATCTTAGTGGCCGTGGCGGGCATTGTACTTCTCGGCATGGAGGGAGCTTAGCCTGTGGCTAAAAAAGAAATGATCGGCCTATACGTTTCTTCTTCAGGTTTTCCTTTTCTGCCAGTGGAAGCAATTGAATTTTAAAAATATTGGGGGTAAAATCAATTATAGAATTATAATTTTTAGGATTCCGGAAAACGCTTGGAAAGGAGAAAACACTGTATGCAAACCATTGATGAGGCTCTGGAAAAGCTGCAAGCTTCCAAATTTCGTTCCAGCTTTACTTTAAAGAAAAAGGACAAAGTCTATGTGCGGGAAAAAGGACTGGACACCATCCGAAAGCATGCGGAAGATTTTATCCGGCAGCGACTTGCGCCGGCCGTGATTCCAAATGATGGGAAACAGACGCCGATGCACGGCCATCCGGTTTTTCTCGCGCAGCATGCCTGCGCCTGCTGCTGCCGGGGATGTCTGAATAAATGGTACCGCGTGCCGAAAGGCATAGAACTGAGCGAGCGTCAGCAGGAGCAGATTGTCAATCTTTTGATGGCATGGATTGAACGCCAGATGCGGAATCCGCAAAAGGAAAAATCATATTGATAAAATTATGGTGGCACAAGGTCGCCTGGAAAGAACAAAGGAAGCGGTCCAATGGGCTTTAAGGCTTCCCCTCTGAATCTTTGCAAGAGTGATTTCTTGGGATAAATCATCGCTCCTGTGGGGAAATAATCCATGAGCGATCAATTGAAATTTTGAAATTTTTTTGACGAAAATCGATATTTTTGACTCTTTCGACCGAAAAAATTCATATTTAATGTATATTTTTTATATTGGAAAATTAAATAGGAAACCAATACGATATAATAATTGAAAAGAATTACCTGAAGCTGCCTCTATCGAGGCAATCTTTTTGTCTGCCTTAATGCAGATACGGCACTTTCAATTTTTTACAATTCATTACATTCAGGAAGGAGAACCCTGCATCATGCATATTTTAGATTCTTTAGACAATTTTTTATACGATCCCATATTGATTATACTGCTGTTGGCAGCCGGATTTTTTTTCAGCTTTAAAACTCGTTTTGTTCAATTGCGCATGTTTCCTGAATCGATCCGTGTTGTGACAGAAAAGCCAAAGAAAAAGGGTGCTATCTCGTCATTTCAGGCGCTTATGGTTTCGACCGCTTCCCGTGTTGGCACCGGCAATATTATTGGAGTTTCTACAGCAATCTGTCTTGGCGGCTACGGATCAATCTTCTGGATGTGGCTGATTGCATTTATCGGCAGCGCCACTGCATTTATTGAAAGCACACTGGCACAGGTCTATAAACGAAAGGATCAACACGGCGAAAGCTATGGCGGGCCGGCTTACTATATTGAAAATGCCCTGCATAACCGTACGCTGGCCGTCGTCTTTGCTGTATCACTGATCTGTACCTACGCCATTGGATTTAACATGCTGGCATCTTACAATTTGCAGTCTACTTTTTCCGTTTACGGTTTCTATCAAAAATCCAGTTCCCCTTGGATCATCGGCGCCGTGCTTGCCGTCTTGGTTGCATGGTGCGTATTGGGAGGCGGAAAGCGGATTGTAAAGGCAACCAGTTTTTTGGTACCGTTGATGGGAACTTTGTACGTTTTGGTTTCCTTATTCGTTTTACTTTCTCATGTGGTTTTGGTCCCAAAAGTTTTTGAACAAATTTTTGCCGATGCATTTAATTTTAAAGCTATTTTCAGCGGGCTGGCGGGTTCCTGTTTAGTGTACGGAATCAAGCGCGGTCTCTTTTCCAACGAGGCCGGCGTCGGTTCCGCGCCGAATGCCGCAGCAGCGGCCGATGTCAGCCATCCGGTAAAGCAGGGACTTGTGCAGATGCTTTCGGTTTTTATCGACACCTGGCTGATTTGCTCGGCAACGGCATTAATGTGCCTGTGCTCCGGAGTAACTCCCCAAAAGGCAGCCGCCGGTGCGCCCTACGTACAGCAGTCTGTTTCTACTGTGCTCGGTGATTTTGGTCCTGTTTTCATCACGGTCGCGATGGCCCTTTTTGCATTTACCACTCTGCTTGGCAATCTGTTCTACACGGATAATTGTCTGGCTTTTATCCATAAAAAAGTGCCGAACAAAACATTTATGATCTTTTTTCGAATTATCTGCGCGATCGTCGTTCTGCTGGGTGCAGGTTTGCCAATGGCTGCCGCGTGGGACATTGCAGACATCTTAATGGCCGTGATGTGCATCATCAATCTGCCCTCCTGTATTGCACTCAGCAAAATTGCGATCCGAGTGCTTCGGGACTACGAAAAACAACGACTGGAAGGAAAAAATCCGGTGTTTCATGCCGCGGATATCGGGATGGACCCAGAAAAATTAGATTATTGGAAATGAAGATATTCTCTTTATTCCCGCACGGGGAGCGACCAACAACGACAAACTTGTAACGATCATTTCAAGCATTTCAATCCACGCTCCCGCACGGGGAGCGACGAGCGTATCAATAAACACTGCTAAAACTATTGCCATTTCAATCCACGCTCCCGCACGGGGAGCGACCAAAAATTGATAAAATCCTGCAAAGCGCCGCTTCATTTCAATCCACGCTCCCGCACGGGGAGCGACCTTTGAAAATCCTATTTTCAAAAGCAAGTATGTATTTCAATCCACGCTCCCGCACGGGGAGCGACAGGATCGCGGCGGCGTAAAAGCAATCATCAATTTTATTTCAATCCACGCTCCCGCACGGGGAGCGACGACTGGACGCAGACAGACGATGCTCCGGTTTCAGCATTTCAATCCACGCTCCCGCACGGGGAGCGACTTAGGCTTGAGCGTAACATCGCCCTTATTCATTTATTTCAATCCACGCTCCCGCACGGGGAGCGACTAATGCCTTTTAATTTCTGTGATTTCTGCTTGTGTATTTCAATCCACGCTCCCGCACGGGGAGCGACAGAGTAATCATGATATTTGC
>ENA-UOOI01001818-UOOI01001818.1-fermentation-metagenome-genome-assembly--contig:-NODE-1818-length-20463-cov-2.622795_pt1 | contig 20463 bp, 31 predicted proteins | sample MGYA00245779_ERZ724027 | MGnify/ENA primary metagenome ERZ724027 (study PRJEB28704, sample SAMN03018318) | fermentation metagenome | biome: anthropogenic terrestrial biome; feature: soil; material...
TATATCGAATACTTTATTAACCGCAGTCATTATATTTCTAGTAAGAACTTCTACTCTCTCTTTGCTATATCTTCGTTTTCCCCATTTAATTGCTAATTCTTTATCATTCTCGAAAAAATAAGTTCCCTTACCAAGCCACCCGATTTTATCACTCTCTTTAAACCCTTCGTTGTCTATTTTCTTTGCTATTAATGCACTAGTACCATGATGGCCAATAAAACATACTTCATTATTATTCATTATATTCAGCCCTATCTTCAATATTACCAAATTATAAAAGTTTATACACTTTAACAAGTATTCTAACTTGTCCTATATTTTACTTAATATATAACTTCTATACTATTAAAACAATTCCTTCTAATTGTGGATAACTTTTTTCATTGCCTTCCTTTAAATCATTATATACATTTAATGTTTTTTTTTCAAACTTTTTTGTAAAAAATAATGTAAAATTAACAAATAAAAAATACCCTGAGGTTTCCCCCAGAGTTAATTTTATAGATTCCTTGTATAATCACCATATGCAAATATCTGATATTCTTCTATTCTTCTATTTAATAAGCCTTTCATTGTTCTTCCACCGGCTTTACTCCATGCTGTAAAGTTTGCTTTTAATGTGCTGTCTCTGACACCATGTAATATATTTCTCCATAACGTAGATCCATACAATGCACCTAATCCACAATTATATGCAAAGCTGCAAAGAGCATCAAATTGATTTTGAGATAACCTAACTCCGTTTGCATCTAACCTTGCCTTTATTTGTGCTGCCTTTTCGTCAATTTCTTCTTTCAGGAATTGTGTTGCCTGAGCCTCTGTTATTGTTCCAAGTGCAACATATGCTGGCTTTATTGTTCCATAGCCAATTGTCATTACACCAGCTGCATCTGCATACTTATTTGCTCTAAATCCTTCGTAGCTTTTAACAAAATTAACCAATTTATCTGATACATTCCCCGCGCTTACAGAGTTGTCTATCCAAGATCCATCAGCATTAAATGCATAGCTTTTACCATTAATTGTTTTGGTACAATTACTTACCATCTGCCCTAACCATTCTCCAATAGTTGGATTTGATTTTTCAGTAAGGTAATACCACTTATTATTTAACTGTATCCAACCTGTCTGCATTCCTCCATTAGCGCCTACATAATACCATCTATCATTATCTTTTATCCAGCATGCTGCAGCCATTATTCCAGTATCATAAAAATAATACCATTTAGAATTTATTTGTTTCCAGGTACTATAAAGCATATCCCCGTTTTCATCTAAGTAGTACCATTTATTTTTGTATTGCTGCCATTCATTCTTAACTTTATTTCCTTTTTCATCATAGAAGTACCATTTATCATTTTCTTTTACCCATCCTGTATTCATAAATATTCCTTCTTTCTATTGTGGTATTGTTTGGCTTGCTTCTTGTGGATCATCAATAACTACCTTTTCAGGTGCTTTATCATCCTTATGACCTAATGCCAAAACCTCTGCTTCAACAGTACCATCAACTATTTTTTGTATTTGCGGTGTTTTCTGTACACCCAATAAATCTAAGGCTGCATAAATAGTATCTTTGGCTTTTGCATTTCTTTCATCACCATTTAGGTTTGAAGCTATATACATTTGCTCTGCCTGGCCTACTCCTATCTTTGCATATTTTTCAACTGCCTTTAAAATATTTATAGCCGGATTATTAGGAATAATTTTATCCGCTATCTGGATTACTCCATTAGCGCCATCTAGGGCTGTATCAGCCTTTTTTAATATTTCCCCAGTGTTTACACCTTTCTTTTTAAGCAATGGTAAAAAAACAGCTACGGATGTAACAACTCCAATACCTGTTCCTAAAATAGCAAATAATAAATTTACATTTGACATAATATATCTCTCCTTTTATTTAAATTTTACAGAAATAAAACCAATAACAGCTCCTACAATGCTACTTGTAAGAGCTGTTATAATAATTAATTTAATTTTTGAATAATCCTCTGCAGGCTTTTTTTCCAGATTTCCAAGCTTCTCATTTATTCCTTTAATGCTGTCCTTTATGTCTTTAAGAAGGTTGAATATGGTTTCTATTTGTTCCTCTTTTCTGCCAAGCGTATTTTCAACATATCCAACCCTTTTATATATGTCTCTAATGTCATTTCTAAGATTAGTAACATCTTCCTTTATATTTTGAATTTGAACACAGTCTTTACAGTTTTCACTCACATTGCACCTCCTGCTTGTAATAAAAAAAGGCAAAATAAAAAGAGCTTATTAAACTCTCACTTTGCCTTTTACTAATATTCATTTATGTCACATAATTTATCAATTGCGACTTATTCTTGCAATAGCAACCAAACCCTTAATCTAATATAATCATTACTCTTTGTTGATAGTTTTTTACATTTATTCCCCCTTTGTTTTCTAATCTCATCCTCAAATTTACAATAACCTTTAACAAAATCCTTCCCATCACTCAAATAACATGTTTCACATTTTTTTATATTTGTCATATCAATATACCTTCCTTTAAAAAAAATATTTTTTTGAATTTTGTATATTGATATATTAATAAAATGAGCTACAAAAATTAAACCAGATATATAAATTTTAAGATTAATTTATAATATGGTTTTTTGCTCCGAATAATTTCCACCTTAGAAAATCATCTAGGAATATTTACAATAACATACTCCTATCAATAAAAAAGAGGGTTTATCCCTCTTTTTCACTTTTTGATAAATCAATTAATATCGCTATTTCTCCAAGCAAAAAGTTCTTTCTATTTTCGTGAGTTGTGTTCCCAGAAAGTGTATGATTTAATTCTTTTAATACTTCTTTCAATTTCGTTTCAAGTATCCCTCTCATATTTGTCACCCCTCAGTGGTTTAGTCATTGTAAACTATTGCATAACATAATCTATTGTTGTAATTGTTTTATATTCTTCTGCTGTAATCTCTCCAAATAAATTAGTATCTGTCTTTACAGCACCTTTTAATTGTTCTGATGTTACCCATTTATAATCAAAAGCCATTTTCCAAAAACTATAATTTGCACTCATTATACTGTACCCCCTTGAATTTTAATAACCTGTAATTTTAAATCAGCTACTTGCTGTCCTAAGCCATTTATAATACTGTCCTTTTGTATAGAAGATAATTTTTCTTGTGCTAATTGCTTCCCCAGGTCATTAATTTGCTCCTGTAAACTTTGCTCTTGTGGTGCGGATGAAATAGAGCTTTTTTCATTGAAAACTGTATTTGTTATAGGATTGTAAAATAAATCACTATACGGATTTACATCTCCCGAAACATCAACAAATTTTCCTATTGCTTCGAGTTGCTCTTTTGTAGCAACAACGCCGTTTATTTTATACCCGGTATTTTCGTTAAAAGGCTCAAACCAGGTAGTTCCTATATTATATTTAGTATCAGTTATTTTACTTAAATTTGTTATAAATATAGTCAATTTTTAATCCTCCTCTATTTTAATATTTTTAGTTTGTCTGTATAAAAACTACTGCCATCCGTGAATATATAATCATTATCAGTACAAGCCACATTTACAAAAAATGCTCCGCCATATAAAGAATCTAAAAATGCAGCATCTAAATTCTTTATCAATTCAAGCTTTTGATTGTATATATTTAAAATGTTATCCGAAAATTTAATGGTTATCGTTCTAAGTTTATTATAAAATGCTATTAACATCGTTTTTCCTGTGCAAAAATCTATAGATGATATAACTTCAAAATTATTATTTAAATCTAAAATATTTAATTTAGTACTGTTATGTACAAATTCATATCCTTTATAATCATCCATAATGTAGCATATTTCCCTATTATAGTTTGATATAGTTCTTATTACATTCCCATTTGACAAGTTTATTCGGATTAATTTATCAGTATATCCTCCATCACTATAGAAACTATGGCAATTTATTTCTACAAAATTATTTATACTATTTGGTATTATTGATAAGCTCGGATTTGTGCCACTGGATATTGTTGTTTTATAAACAATACCACTTCTGCTTATATAGTAAATGTTTGAACTAATTTCTGTATTATTAAAATTTGCTGCAATAATAAACTTATCTTCCGAGAGTCTTGCTGAAGTAAAAGCATACCCATAGTCATTCGTTGAAGGGTGATATTCCAAACTAGTGCAAGTATTATTTACTAAATTATAATTAAATATGCCTGTATATGGTACATATCCTGGATTACCAGTTTCAGCAAAAATAATTGCGTTAGTGTCACCTACAAATAACAATTCTACTTTGTCACGTGAAAGTACAGGCTGATAGCCTCCCATGCTAAGCTTATCTAAAGATATAGTGTAATTAGCTATCTCATTTCCTTCCTTATCAAATCTTTTTATTTTTGTTCCATCACTAGTAATAACAGCATAATTTCCATCTGCATCTAAGCAAATGCTTAAATAGGTTTTCATTTTTATATATTTGCCTAATCCCAAATCTTCAGGGGCTATATAACTATTAATATTATATTTTCCACCGACATTAACCTTTCCTACTGCCATTATGCCACCGCCCTTGTTAAGCATAAATCCGCTATAATATCTGCTGCTGGTGCAGAACTTGCATATAGCCTTACTTTGCCATCAAAGCTTTGATTAGCTGATTTAATTGTGGCTGCCTTATCCAAATCATTAACTCTTATATTTACATTAACTATTGTGTTAGCTGTTATATCAGTGTCAGCTAAATCATAGATGAAGAATCCACTTGTTGCAGTATAGTCTACCCAATTTGCAGCTGTAATAGTAATATTAGGCTTTATTTTTATTTGTGTCTTCATATCTGCCAAATGCGTCGTAGTATCGGTCTTAAATTGTTCCAAAGTTGTCCCATCCGCTGCCTTAATATCACTTGCAGAGAGATTTATATCACCTGTTTTTCCATTAACCTTTGTAACTGGAACTGTAAAATTTAATGCTTTATCATCCACTTCTTTAATTTTTGCATCTAATATATCCATATTGCCATTTATAACTTCTATATCAGCTGTTTCATTATCTGTGGGTTTACTCAAACCATAATTTGTTGTTTTAGCAGACAATTATATCACCTTCCTTGTTTTTAGATCTCCCCATGTGCCTGTTTTCACTTCCCCCCAAGTTATAGCCTTTACTTCTTTCCATACTGTGTAAGTAAAAGCATAAGTTACTGCAAGATGTGCTGGTTTTATGTCTTCTATAGCTTTTTTAAGATCATCAAGATTAGGAGGGACACCTCTAGTACCTACAAATTTAATCATGAAGCTATAGGATGGATTATCTTCTATTACATCAACTTCGCCGTTGGAGAAAGTTTCTGAAACATTCTTTATTAGATTTATTGTAACTGTTCCCTGCCCTCTTAATTTGGATTTAATTCTGCTACGTCTAAAGTTGATATCATAATTATTATTTACTTCAATACCAAGTTCTTTTTCCCATCTATCTAATGTATAATCCGCTGTATCAACAAAAAACTGATCTAATGTGTTATCCAACCTTTCTGTAAACTTTGTTAATTCAGAACTATTTGCAGTATTAATATTATCAATTACTTTAGAGGTTCTATAATAGCGTGGCATATAAGAAAGAAGAGTAGATTTATCCAATATCTACACCTCCTAATACTGCTATCTCTTCATCTGTAATTGTTATATTTGCAGTGCCATCATTAACCAATAGATTACTATAGTCTATAACTCCAATAGTATTAAAAATTATGTTCCCTATATTTGCATAAGACACATAATCACTTTTAAAAGCTATGCTTTTAAAATAGTCTGTTAAATTAGCTTCTATAGTTGTCTTTACGGCATCTACAGTATAATTTTTAATGTCTACAACTAAAGTAACTATAATATTAATAGGCTTTTCTATAGCACTTGTTACTGTTACAGTAGCACCTATGGGCCTAACTTCTTCTATGTGTGTGCTTACGCTATTGATTAGTGCAGTATCTGCTGCTTTTTTATTACTATTTATAATTACTACTTTTACTGTTCCATTACCGTTCCAAAGTGGAAATATTTTAGCATCACCAATACCTATAACCTCTTTAGCCCAATTTAAATAATGCCACTTATTTCCGCTTGTTGCTGGTGTCCTAACTTTATCATAATATCTTTGCCTTAATTCATCATCTGTTTCCTGATTAAATCCATTGGTAAAAGGGAATGTGTTTTTTACAGCTTGAAGTCCATCCAAAGTCTTAGGAAAATATTTTATAGCTCCAGCTGGTACATTCCCAATTGTTCCTTTAGATATACATTGTACTGTAATATCTATTGCTCCACTCTCAGGAACAGTAGAATTGACAATAAATTTAAAAATTGCTGTATCACTAGAAACATATTCGCCCTCCGTTATAAGAGAGCCTGGTATACCAGTAATGGTTACTATCCCACTGCTATACCCTCCTGTTTTCCTTGTTAATCCCTGTTCAGAAACCTTTCTATCTAAATCTGTATCCGTGGCAGTATCAGCAAACGCTTTATTTATTATATTGTCCTGTTGTTTATAAGCATTTTCTAATTCAATAGCAACTGGCATTTCTGCATCATAAAAAAAAGAGCCCTCGCTCTTATCATAATCATTGCTTATATTACTTAATAACCTATTCTGTATAATTTCTTTACTGTCAGCCATTATATAATCACCTCACTTTCCGTGCTGCCATACACACTATTAACTGTAAAACTTACTTTTAGGGAGTGCTTATCTCTTGTAAATTCAAAATCACTCAAAGACTTAATGCTTTTATTTGTTAATAAAGCCCCTTTAATTTCCCTCTCAATTTCAGATTTAACAAAAGCTAAAGGGAAACCACTTGTTATATATTCATACAGAGTAACACCATATCCATTTACATAAATTTTATATTTATTTTTTTCTGTCCTTAAAATTTTCTCAATCCAAACTTTTAATGCTTCAATACCATCCGTTTTAACTAATCTTCCATCTTTAACAACAAAATCACCTTTTTCAAAATCAAATAAAAATGACTTACCATTAGTCTTTTCTACATTAGGGCTATTAGTTAGGTAATCTATATTAACCTCTTGCGTAGGAAACATTATCCCACCACCTTATCTATTATAAAAAATTTTTGCCCATTTGCAGTAGGTAGACATAGAACTTTATCATTAGGCTTTAATATGTCTTTAAATGTTATTTCCCCGGTGTTTATAGCACTGTTTAATTCAATATCTGCTGCTTTAGCAATACTGGTTAGATTACTACAAATATAATAATTTTTAGAATCTAAAATTACTTTGTTATTATAAACTGAAATTGTTAGAGGGTTATTAGATATAACGGTACCTAATACAGCTCCTTCTATTTCCTGGTTATCCCTCTGTTTAAACTCTTTAGCTAAGTCTACTGCATAACTCATGGGTTCACCTTCCATTCAATCGTCAAATTAACTTTATGGATGCCATTAGATAATGTATGTGTTGCACTTTTAATTTTATAAAAGCCACATAATCGACTTCCAGCATTTAGATATATAAGCCTATTAGCCTTTATATCTTCACCACCGTTTATAACATGTATATCATCAATATTACAGCTGCGGACTATTTTATTGTTTTCAAGAAGTGCATTATTAGCAATATTCTGAGCCTTAGCTATATCCCGCCTGTATGTGTCTTCCGCTGTAGCTATAACAGAGTTATTCTTTTCATTGTTGCTAACAACTTGTATCTTATTTTTCATATTTTCTATGCTGCTTTCAGGGTTTATTTCTTTAGGCAGTATAATTGTAGGATTTATTTTCATGTCCTGAAGCTTTCTAACGTATAGAATATTACCTTCTATCTCCTTAAAATATTCAATCCCCTGATCCTGTTTTGCCTGATCTAATATATCATCTATAATTTCCGCTATTGTCTTATTTTTATATATTTTGTTAATTTTCGTCGGTATGTTTACAACATTGCCAATAATATAAGCCTGATTTAGCATAGACTTTATTGCATTGCTAGCAGTAATATTATTAAATTGCATTATTACTTTGTTTTTTAAGTACCTGGAATAGTCCTGAGTAGTATAATTCCATATCCATCTGCTCCAATTTTTTTTAATTATTACGCTTCTAATAAGCTCCCTTTTATCGCTAAATAAACTTACTACAGCACCTTCAAATAAATCCTTCATGCTCTCAAATGTTATTTGTGACCCTAATGTATCAACATCACTTTGCCATGAAACAGAGTTTGAACTATACATAATATCACTGTTTCCAGTAATTAATTTATACATTAAATCACCGCCTTATTTTAAAGCGCCATTGGCATCCACATCATATCCATCAGGTGTAATAGTATTTACATACAAAGCTCCGTTGCCGTCAAAGCAATACCATATACCACCTATTCTAAGCCATTCAGACTTAGCCATAACGCAATTATCTTTTAAGTAATACCATAAGCCTTTGTATTGTATCCATGTAGATTGTAGGGCATATCCTGCTTTATTAAAGTAATACCACTGGTTGTCTATTAACTGCCAGCCATCAGTATAATATTTATAATTAGCTACGTCAGTACAATACCACCATCCTATTGCATCACGATTCCAGCCATATACATAAATACCATGTGAATATTCTCTCCACTGCTTAAGCCCTAAGGTATATTTATAATCACCACATTTAATTACATTGTATTCAAAATTCTCAATGGAAAATTTATCGTTTATATATGTCTGACCGTTTGAATTAATTATTACTACTCTAATAGGTTCTTTTCTATCAATTGCAGTATTAAGTAGATCTATAAAATCAGTAGCTAAATATACGCTTCTTGCAAAACTATATTTCTTCATAGGCAGCCAACTATCAAACGACATAGTTATTAACCCCGCCTTTTCTATAAAATTAAATGAGCCGTTATCATATGTTTCAAATTCTTCATTATTAATTTTTCTAGAAATAGAAGGCAATTCTTCAGGGATAACTGGTAATTGTAAAACTTTTGTTTTATTATAATCTGCAATATAAATATCATATTTCATTTATCAATTGCCTCCTTACATATTTTGCAATGCCATTAAAACCTTATTACCTACATGTTCTCCGACTTCATCTGCAAATTCTTCATTACCAACTACATTACCCTGTATTGTTACAAACACGTTCATAGGGCTTATAGGTTTTGTAGTATTACCTTCACCTTTCCTATAGTTATCAGCTTGATTTTTAGTAAGAACCATTTCATCTTTGTGCAGTTCTCCAATATATCCATCAAAAGGCACTCTGTTAAGGCCATTTGCGGCTTTACCATCAGCTTTGTCTTTAGCCTTACCGCCGCCTGTTATATTTTTAGCAATATTTATAGTTCCTTTAATTGGATGTGCTAAAAATTCCTTTATATCCTTCCATACTTTAATAACATCATCTTTAATTTTATTAAAAGTCTCTTTGATACTTTTCCACAATTCCTTTGCTTTAGCTTTTACTGTATCCCAGTTTTGATACAGAGCTACTCCTGCGGCAATAGCAAGACCAATTAATACTATCACAATTCCGAATGTACTCCCCTTCATAGTTATATTTAATATGCTCATTACCCCATTAGCAGCCTCAGTTGTTTTCTTCCAGGCTTTCATTAACCCATTAACAGTATTAATTATTTTTAATGCTCCAAGTGCGCCAACTACTCCAGCAGTCACAGGAATAAGCCAGTTAAGATTATCTTTTACCCATCCAATGGCTTTCCCGGCAGCATCAAATCCTTGTTCTATTTTTTTAGCAGCTTTATCTATAGTTCCGTCATTAGACCATTTTTCTAATGTTTTTGCTAATGTATCAACTTTACCCTTTAATTTATCAAATAAGCCGCCAGTTTTAATCGTCCCATCCTGAGCAACTCCCATTAATTTTGCCAATGAGTTTTTAGCTATACCAGTTACATTAGACCAAGTACCTTTAAGAGTTTTAGACTGTAAGTCCATACCGCCTTTATATCTTTCCTGCATAAGAGAGAATAATGCCTTATTAAAATTTTTCTGGTCAACTATTTGACCTTTATTATTTACAATCTCTTTACCATGCATTATTTTATTGCCTTGGTCGATTATCATTTGTTTACTGATTCCAAATTCTTTAAGTCGCTCAAGCTCCCCAGTCTGTGCGTCTGCAACGGCTTCGACGGCTTGATCTAAAGGTTTATTCATTACACTAGACATGTTCCCTATGTCTGTCATTACATCTTTTGCAGATAATCCATAGCTTTGTAATTTTACTGTTGCGTCAACAACCTCATTTGTTTCAAAAGGTGTTTTATTTGCAAAATCAACAGCCCATGCCATAGTTTCCCCGGCTTTTTTAGTGTCTTTCATAACTGTATTTAAAGTATTTCTGTATTGTTCAAGCCCTGAAGCTTCTCCAATTGCGCTACCAGCTAATTTCTTAGCACCTTGCAAAGATAGATATGTAGTAGCAAGCCCCATTATTTTACCCTTTAGGCTATCTATACCTCTGCTTGCTATATTTCCACCTTCCCCAAAACTTTTTACGCTATTTGCAGCACCTTTTATATTGCCTTCTAAATCTTTAGTAGCACTTGCTACTTGTTTTGCTTTAGCAGTAAAATTATCTCTTAATTCAAATACAGCCCCTATAGTCTGCGCCATTTTCTCACCCACCTTTCAAAAAGGTAAAAGAGTTAAGTGATAAATTAAATAATATTACTTAACCCTTTATTTTCGGTCATCTCTTTATCCATACTTGCAATATAGAATAACTTTTCATATTCATCTAAATTTAAAAGTTCTTTTATACTATGCCCTTTCTGAATGTAGTAATGAAGCATATATAAATCCTCATTACTACTAATTAGTTTTTTATGTCATCTACCACCGATACACTATCAGAATATCCAGCAAAGCCCATACATTCTTTGGCTATAGAACTTATTTCTCCATCCTCAAAAATCTTTAGTATATCAGTAGGTTCTATACAACCATAAGCCTTTTGCAGTTCTTTATCTCTTAAATTAGGTTCTACAATGCAGTTATAAACTAGGTATTTATCACTTTCTACTCCACTATCAATTCTAGTTGCATCTACAATTGTTTCTATAGAAGGTTTTTCTATGGTTATAACTCCATCTAAAGACTTAATATACAAATCCCTCGTTTTCTTTTTACCATTTAAAACCTGTTCTTTTTTAGCAATTAAATCTTTTAACGTTAATTTAGTCATTTTTTCTTTACTCATGATAACTCCTCCTAAAATCTTACATTACTTTAGCTTCATCCGGGAAATCTACATCAGAAGATGTAAACCCAAATGGAATTTCTTCATCCATTTTCTTTCCTACCTCAAAATCCATTAATGTAAGTTCATTAAACCAAACATTATTTAAAACAATACGTTCTGATTGCTTTCCTATTGCATCCGGGTCTTTTACTCTCCCAACTAATTGGCTTCTAATGTCTTCCCCTCTTTGCAACGCCTCAAGCATTTTCCTTTTTCCCCTACTAAAGACCTTTTTTATTTTCATTTTGCCTTCACCTTTAGTGCCTTTAATTTTAGTGTCTGCATCTAAGGTGCCGGCAAAGTTAACATCATCTCTTTCAACTTTTATCTTAGCTTCAAAACTTTCTAGCTCAAAAACTTCTTCTCCGTCCCACCAAACTTTTCCGTATGTTCCTAACCATTGGTTTCTTCCTCGAATATTGGCCATATATTTTACCTCACTTTCTCGACAAAATTAAAGAGTAGAAATAATCTACTCTTATACAAAAATATCAAAATATAAATCTTCCATTGCATCCACGAATTTAGCATGAGCCATCATAAAGACCTTAGCACCTGTATTGTATTCTTTTACTTGTTGTTCTGTTAGAGAGTCAACATCAACACTTTTACCTTTTAAATAGTTGTATTGTGCTTTAAAATTAATTTCAGCCTTATTATCCATATCAGAATCTAATATATTTTCTTTTCCAATTATCTTAAAATACGCATTTACAGCTGCAAGGAACAACATTTTGTTGTCATAGTTATTTATTACTTTTCCAGAATAATTATTTCCAAAAGTATCTCTAATGTCATCTCTTACTAAGTCCATGCCTTCTATAATTTTAATCTTCTTAAAATCTTCTCCCTTAGTTGCTGTAGTAGTTATCAGAGAGTTAACTCCCCTGGCGATTTTAATATTTTCACCATCATTGATAAGTATTAACTTTCCAGCATCAATATCTATATTTGGGTCTATAGACTCCTTAATACTTTTTAACTCAGATAAAACATAGTTCGTGGAACTTCTATCTAAAGATAATCCTGCCAATATTCCTGCTATTCTACAAGTATATTCACTTGCGCTATACTTCTTAATGCCATCATCATTATCCTCTGTGCAGTAGTTTATAATGCCCTCATCATCACTTGCAATGTTTGATAGCACAGCCTTAAATGTCTTTTTATCATTAGTCCTACAACTTTTAATCCATGTTGCTATATTAGTTGCATCTGCCTGTACAATTCTAGGTATAGCTAAATAATTAAATTTTTTGTTTTTTAATATCGCTAATGCTGAATTATAATCTGTTGCAGTTGTAGCAATTCTTTCAATTATTACCTTGCTTGGAGTGCCCATGAATGTTTTACTAATATAATCATAGTTATCTGCTGTCCAATCTTCTTTTATTACTTGGTCTATCCCTGTATATATTGTTTCTCCTACTGGTTTTGTATCGTCTTTTAATATTAGTGCTACAATACCTCTGGCACTTCTTTTTATTGCACTTGTGCCTTTGCTTTCAAACGAAATTATTACCTCTGGTAATCCCATATATTAATCACCTTCCTCAACCTCTAATTCTTGCATTGTAGTAATATTTTCAGGTGTATATCCTGCTTTTTCGTCTATATCAATTTTAGGAATTTCTATAGTTTCCCCGTCTGGAGTATCTATAGTTACAACCTCAATATCTCCATCTACAAAATCCAAACTAAAGATACAATGCAAAATGTTATCTATAACTTTAAAATTTAAGCTTTTAATAGTAAATTCTCTATCATTAACGTTCAAGGTCATATTAAATAAATCTTCTAACAAATTTATCATGTTTAAGTTTTCTTCATTAGTTTCATTTTCACTAAGATACATAATGTCTATATTTACTAATTTATCTTTATATGCAACATAATTATCTGTGCTTATAGGCATTATATTAATAAAAAAAGAAGGCCTTTTTAAATCCTTCTTCACTTCCTCAGTATAAATACGATAGTCACTAAATTTACTATCTAATTTTCTGCTTATAGCTTTTTGTATATCCAAAAGAGTTATCATAATTTCAACTCCTCTGTAATGTCATTTATTAGATCTTCCATATCTCCAGGTAATTCTTTTTCCTTTTTCTTTACAGCATTAGTTAACATAAATTGCCCCTTAACGAAACCACTTTTACCAACTCTATGGCCATATTCTACTGGCTCAGCATAATCTATATTAGTTCCACACTCTACTTTATAAGTATCCCCCGTTTTTTCTACATTACTTCTTGTCCAGCTTCTACGCAAATTGCCCGTTAAAACAGGTGTTGATAATTGAGTATCAGCTACAACTTCATCACCGGTTTGTCCTAATTTATTAGATACTTTTTCATCAAATTTATTAACCATATCATTTATAGATTGTTCAAATTCTTCAAATCCAAAAGTGTCAGCCATTTATATCACATCCAAACAAAATACTTCCATGTAATTATCCCATGGCAATACTTTCTTTACTTCCAATTCTAGTTCTTTATTATTGTAATCTTTATATTTTATAACCGTATTTATATCAATACCGCTATCTAAATCACAAAATATCCTTCTATTAACATCTATTTCATATCCATAATCTTTTTTAAGTCTTTCAGTGCTATAAGGCTGTATATCTACCATTAAAGTTTTAGTTTTTTCTAATTCACCTTCATGGTAAATACCATCACTATCTTTAAATCCTTCTCCAATATTCCATATTTCAATTTCCTTATTATAAAACATACTAACACATCCTTATATATGGAGCTGGAAGCATATTAGCAATATCATTAGTTATCATGAATGTACTACCATCAGAGTAAGAGGTTATCGTTTTATAAGTTATACTTCTACTCCCTTGAGCCTCACTTTGAATATTCTCTCTACCCTTTAAAATATAGGCATTGTATACAAGCTCAATTATTGCATCCTTAAAATTTTCCTGAATATAAGTATCATCAAATCTACTGTTATTAATATAACTTTTTATTAATGTTACAGCTCTTCTTATATAAATATTTAAAATAGCATCTTTTGAATTATCATCTATTCCAAGTAATGTTTTTATATCATCTAACACTTAAATCACCTTCCTACTTAAAATAGAGGGAATAAACCCTCTATTAAGCAATCTTAAATTTAAATTGTGCTAGGTATATATTCTTATCTTCCTTAACCTTAGCCCATCTAGCGGCAGTTTCTAAGTCTGAATTTGCAGGAGATACTATTGTGGCTGTTGGCTCACTCCATTGTACCCCAAGTGGATGCAGTACAAACTGTTTTCGGGAAATTAATATATTCTCCCCAAGACCCTTTAATGGGTTTCTAGTTATCTCTGCCGGATTAATGCCTGTATTAGATTCTACATATCCAAAAGCTCCAGATCCATAAAGGTACATGCAACCAATCTTAGTGGTAGAATCATATGGTATTGAATCATCTACCAATACAGTAGCATTTAATGGACCATATTTTTGAATTACTCCCTTACCATCTGATGCTGGAACATTTATAATCTGATCTTTCTTAAGCATATAAGCATAAACAGCACTATGTACCGCTATTGCAGTTATAGCATCAGCCGAATCACCAATTACATACTTTGTGTCTATAGCATCACTTGGATTAAGTAGTGCAGCATCACCAGTCTTTGCTGAAATATCATTAACCTTATTAGTCAGCTTTGCGAATACTCCAGTACAAGTTGATATTAATATCTTAGAATACTCAGCACTCCAGTAATCAGATACTGCCGCTGAAATTCTATCCATCACATTATCACCGCTAAGTAGTGAAGCAAGCTGGTTTTCTCCCCAAGCCTTTACCCTCAATTGTCTTCTTGCAATATCCTCAGATGTCGATATATTACCAACACCCATGTCATTTGTTTCTGAAGGAACCTCTGAATCTCCAGTAAGAGGCTTAACAAATGGCATGCTAATTGTCTTGCCTCCAGCTTCCAATAATGTCGCTAACTGTGGATTATTCATTATAATTCCACTGTTAAAAAATTTATTCTTTGCAACTGCCTGTTCAGCAGTATAAGATGCAAAATTTTCAGGTATTATCATATCTCCTAATTTTGTTGTTGCCATAATCTATCACCTTTCCTTATTTAAATTTTGTTTACTAAGTCTCTTAATGTCTTAGCTTTTTCAGGATCATTTTTTTCAAGTTCTGCCTGCTTTGTCAGACTAAAAGTTTCTTTAGCATAAGGATTTATGCCCCCTGAAGCTCCACCAGCCGGGGGAATATAAGAATTACCCTTTAATAATTTTGTTTTGATAGCTTCATCATGAATAGCTATATCATTGCAAAACTCAATTACATTATTTTTCGTAGTTTCTTCATCTTCTCCTATTGAAATATACTTATTTAAGTTTGGTTCCAACCCTTTCTCAGTTGCAAGATTAAAAGCTTTTGTAGTTAATTTTTCTTTTAGAAGATCCTGTCTCAGCTTAATAACCTCAGCCTTAGCCTCTCGTGCTTCTAATTCAGCAGAATTTTCTTTCTTATCCTCTGGATGCCGCTTTTCATACTCTTCATTAACTAGCTTATCTAAATTGCCATTAGTTTTGAAAGTCTCAAATGCCTTTTTAGAATGTTTATCTTTCTCAGAATCCATAAAACTTTTAAAATCAGGTTCATTTAATTTCGTTTTAAAGTTATCCATGGTTAAACCACTATTCACAAGTGCCTTACCTAAATCACTTTTAGATATCGTTTCATCAATGCTGTCATCATCTTTCATGTTTTTTAATAATTCTGCTAATTCTTTTTTTAACATAATTTTTATACCTCCAATGCCCTCTTAACTCTTTTGAACTAAGAACGCAATTAAATTTTTATAAAATAAAAAAGTCTTATTTCTAAGACTTATCAGACTTATTATCTACTCCGCACTTTGAAGTAATTAAATCGTATTTCTCACAATGTGTACACTGTTTTTTTATTTTCCAACCGCCGACACTTCCTTAAATATATCTGGATTATCTTTAATTACTTGATGTATAGCGTTGCTTAGACGTATTACTAAGTTTTCATCCTGTTCAACACCTATTAATTCCAATACCCCATGTATTATCTCATGGATAAATACATTTTCTTTATATTCTTCTGCCATTTCACTTTTCAGCCTTAATTCTTGTTTAGAATATAATATCTGTCCATCTACATTAGGGTCTTCTTCAGAGGGGGCTGCACATTCTTTAACTTTATATGTTATTCCACCAATTTTAACACTAGATGTTATATTCATGAAATCTTCTCCTCGTATAATAAGTTTATATAAGGCATATACTACTCCTTAATTTTAGGCATAATAAAAGCACCTACTATTTTTACTTAGTAAGTGCTTAATTATTTAATTATATCTATAGCTCCTTTAAACAACGACTCTGCTTTTTTCATCAATGAATTTTCCTCTAAATATTCAAGACCATTTAATGTTATTCTTATATCCATTATTTTTATATCTGGAGATGTTCTCCCTGCCATATTTATTAATGATACACCTTGTATATAATCATTTAATACTAACATTTCCATAAGTTTTATCCAACGTGCCTCTGTTATTCCTAAAGCTTCATGAGATATCATATTTTTATCAAAGTTTTCTTCATCCATAGCACGTTCCAATATTTTTAAGATTTTGTATATTACTTTGAAATTATCCATAATATAACTCTCCTTTCAAGACATTATAAAAGTACCTACTATTTTTTCTTAACAGGTACTTTTATATAACTTCTATTGATTTTATTTCATTTTCGTCTATTTCTATATAATGATTATTATTCTTTATTGATATACTTGCTATTTCTGGATCATTATCCACTGCTTGAGTATAACCACCATAGAGGCCTTCTACTATCTGGCCATCAATACAAATTATTTTAAGCTTTAATCCACTATTTAATTTATATTTACTATTTATTTTTTTCATTTCCTTTAAGAGATACATGTTTTATTCCTCCTTTCTTGGCACAATGTGAGTTCCTTTTTTAGAATAATGTATTTTAAAACTCTTAGTTGGTGCCTTTTCCCCTGTAATTGGATCGACAACAACACCAATTTCTCTATTAGTATTTATTATTTCATGCTTTTTCCATTTACCATTTCTATCAAACTCAAAAGTACCAGTTCCAGCATATTTATTAATAAGCTCTTGAACTTCTTTTTTATCAATTGTCAAATAACTTCTACCTTCTATATAGTTATTATCACCTAATATATGCTTCCCTTGCTTACCCTTTTCAATAGTTAATGGCTGCTTACCAGATTTAATAAAATCTCTTATTTCTTCTATTCTAGCATCTTTATCATGTTGATTCAACATTTTGCCATTATTGTTTATTCCTTTTTCTTTAAGCCATTTATTATAATCCTGATAATCTATTACATCCTTACTATCATTGTCCTTACGCTTAGTCGGTTCCCAGCCTTTATATGGTACATTTATCAAACATGACCTGCAAAATGGATGTAGTGGCGGTATAGGTTTATTATTATCATCTATATCAAATATTTTTCCATCATAACCTCTGCACTTCTCACTGGTCCTATTATCTAGTGTTGCGCAAAACATCTGTTCCTTTATTCCATGATTTTCTGCAAATAGATCATTGGCGGCGCTTTGACATCTAGCTACTTCAGTTTGTACAAGTCTATGTGTGTTAAAAGCGTTTTGATTAAATCTATTCTTTATAACTTTTTCAATCTTATTTACATTTGTTTTGCCCTGAAGAAACCTATCAATTTCCACATTTAAGGTTTTCCCTAATTCTTTTTTATTACTCCAAAGCCTATCGCTCCAAATTTCATTGTCAATTTTTTTATTAACTATTTTCTGTATATCATCATTATTTATTTTCTGTAATTTAAAATTTGTACCAATGTTCATTGCATAAGCACTGGAATAATATTTTTCTTTTGTGACATCTTCAAGTATGTTCTGCATTATATCTTTTTCTTGTTTATCCTCATTTTTAACTATGGAAGATATTTTATTATTAAAATTATTTTTAAGCTTGATTTTATCTATATCACCTAATTTTAATACACTATCTAAAATAGTATAACTTAATAAAATCTTAGAAATTAAATCTAATATACTCTCCTGATCTTTTTTCTGCTGCTTATAAATCTCCTTGGCCTGTTCTTCAGATATTTTGTAACCTTCTTTTGCAAATTGCAAGATTAATTGTTCATACTCTTTATTCATTAGTACCACCAGCATTATCTAAATAAGATTTACCAATTGATGTTTCTTCTCTTTCTTTTTCTATTTTTTTAATTTCATTCTTAGGGTTTTCTATAAAACTAAGTTGGGCTATACCAGTTTCAGTAGACAATTTATCTCCTAATTGGCTTATTATTTGGGACATCATTAAATCGTCTTGTGGAATATTAGGGGTAAATTTGATTTTTATATCCCTATAATCATAATCCTTATTTTTTAACCACTTAAGATATATAAATAGCATTTTTAACCTAGTTTTTATGCAATCAGCTATAGATTTTTGATTTAACTTACATTTTTCCTCCAGGCTTATTAATCTGGACCTCAGTGCCAAAGAAGATGTGTTGCTTTGCATTTTCTCATTGTTGTTTATATGGCTACTTAGCTGGTACATCTTATCTTCTATTGTTCCTAATGTATTCTGAATAAATTGATCATTAATATTTTTAATAAGCCAAGCTGCTTTACCATCCTTATTTTTAATTTGTATGACCCCAAGCTTTTTCATATCAGGAATATCTTCTTTATCTATTTGAACCCCAGTAAGGGTTAAATAAGCATTCCTAAAGTCGCTTATTTCATTGCTGATATCACTTAAATTCGTTTCGTAGGCATCTTGTAAGCCTTTTAAATCCTTAAATAGGGTATCGTCCTGCATCTCATCTGACAGCTTACACAAGCTAACCGGAACGGCTTTAAATATATGTGGTGTAGCTGGACTTATCATACTAAATTTATCATTAAAATGTAATATTTCATTATCTGTATAAACATCAATATAAGTTGTATCATCAAACTTCATATTAAAAATGTGCATAAAAAATGAGATATCACCAAAATCATCAATCATGGCATATCCCCTATTGGGTGGTATTATTTTGCTTGAAAATTGCCCTTCATTATCTATATAATACAACTCATAAGCCTGAGAATATATAAGCATATTCTTTGCTAAATTGCCATCATGCCCTTCGCTCCAATGCTCCAAATAATAATCTATATCATTTATTATATCAGCATTTCCTGACTTACTTATATAAGTAATTTCATTACCGACACTATAACTTACTTCCTCTTTTATAAATTTCTTAATAAAGTTTGTATTAATCTTATTATTAGATCTCTCTGTTACCAGCTGATAATTTTTTATAGCATCCGTATTTCCCTTATAGTACTCATACATTTTATCAAATGTTGGTTTATTTGCTGTAAATTCTGAATAACACTTTTTTAATAATTCTATATCCAAGTTCTCACCTCCTACAAACCAAATAACCTTCTATCCAATAATTGAACATATGGTGTTACCTCAATCTCCTTTATATCGGTTGCTAATTGTGCCACAGCATCAGGGAAATCATCATGTTCTGAAAATTGTTGTCCGCAAAAATCTAATATTTGTTGGATAGGTTCAGTATCATTCTCATTAAATATTATTTCTCCCCTGTTTATATAGGGGATTATTGTTGAAATACGGTCATCTTTATTACGTCTTGCCATATTATTGATAAATTCAATATTTCTATTTGCTAGTTCCGGTTCTTTTGCAATCAATTCATTGATTTTTGAAATATCGCTCCCCATATACAAATTCTTTTCAATATCTACATGAGTAGCATCTTTATATATCTTTAGTAGCTCAATTATCTTATGACAAAAGTCATCAAAATTTAATTTTGCAAGTATCCCTTTTCTTACATAGATTAAATCATTATCAGCCTGAGAACCAACACATATTGCGGTATAATCAGCTTTCTTATCCACACTTGAAGCAGGATCACAAACAATCATAGTTTTATTAAAGGTATGGTTTTCTATTTCTTCCTCAGATTGAGTTCTTACTGTTTTAAACCATTTTTCACCTATGGAATTTACGTCACCTTGAACCTCTTGCTTAAAGCTACTAGGATTTTCATAGTACTGTAGCGCCATATCAAGGCAATCCC
>ENA-UOOI01001820-UOOI01001820.1-fermentation-metagenome-genome-assembly--contig:-NODE-1820-length-20440-cov-3.633211_pt1 | contig 20440 bp, 14 predicted proteins | sample MGYA00245779_ERZ724027 | MGnify/ENA primary metagenome ERZ724027 (study PRJEB28704, sample SAMN03018318) | fermentation metagenome | biome: anthropogenic terrestrial biome; feature: soil; material...
TGCTTTCAAGAACGAAGAAATATCAAATACATGCGGCACGGCCAAACTGTTTTGCATCCCAATCCGCGTATCATTAACCCAAACGGTAGATTCCCAATGGGGGCGTTCCAAAGTCAATAAAACAGTTTTTTCCTTCCATTCAGCCGGTATGGATATTTCTTTCCGGTACCATGCGGCACCGGTATATTCTTTTTCGGGTTGAAGCCAGAATGGGAACCGTACATTCGCAGAGTCAACATAAGGGGCATAATTCGGGTCTTTATACCATTCCGGATTCTGAATTCCCCCGGTCCATTTAGTTTGAAACGTTACATCGTTTCCCTTGCCGTTTTCGGCCATTGAACCGGGCAGAATTATCGTTTCAGATAAACTCTTCTCAAACCATCTTTCATCTATTCCATGATCCTCCGGATCCGTTTGAAACTGCCATTCACCTGATAGGTCAATTTTTTCAATCTTATGTTTTTGACATGATAAAATCAAAAATAGAAGAGAGACCAATATTAAAATTTCTTTCCTCATCGTGAAACACAATTAGTATAATTTATTGATTTAAATACACTCATCGTTCCCTGGTAATTCATATCCAGTTCCAATACTTTTTCCATAGATACATAAGCTTTTTCCTTTTCACCTAATCCTAACCATCCCAACGCCATTACATTATGGCAATGTATGCGGTTGCGTTTATTCAGGTCTTCTTCCCAAATCGCCAGATCAGGAAGGGATACCGCAAAATATTCGATTTTGCAATTGTCATTCATGTGCTTTTCTCCATGTGCAATTAATTTTTTAAAACGTTCCTGTGCTTTTTCTTCATTACCCAGCTCCCTCCAGGCCAATCCCTGGAAATAGATCTTATCGGGATTCTCATCATTGTAATAGAATGCCTGTTTGGGTTCATCGGGGCCTTTGGTTGCTTTTGTAAACCATTCAACCGCCTTCTCTTTATCTTTTAACCCCCTGTAACAAACACCCTTATAATATTCCACATCATTCTCATTTACCGTACTTAATTTGCCTTCTCCCAAATTATGGGGATAGACATCCGTTTCGTTCAATAATTCCAATGCGAGGTTGTAATTTTTCTCTTCGATGGCTTGTCTGGCCAACTGAATCCGGCAATAGGTATACTGGAAGGTTATCTTTCCTTCCCCTCCTTCCCATGGATGGAAATTCCGGCCAGCACACAATGCTTTAGCCGTTTCATATTCGCCTAATTGATTGTATAATGCGATACGTTCTATAAACAGGTCGTCGCGTTGTTCCACCAGGGCCATATGCTCTTCCAGAACTTTAAGGCGTTCTGCAGGCGCATAATTCAATTTCTTATACAACTGGTCCAGTTCCATCAGTATGCGGGGATCTTTGTCGTCTAAAGAAAATGCTTTTTCAAGTAATTGCAGGGCCTGCTCCTTCTTATCCGCTTTATTATAATATGCCAGCGCCAGATTCCTTAATACGGTAGGAAATCCGTCATTGATCCCGATTGCCTTTTCCCAACATTCGATCGCTTCCTTATATTGCCGCTTTGCATACCAGAAATTCCCCAGATAGTACAGCGCTTTAAAATCCTTTGGATTCACCGTAAGAGCATGTTGAAGGATGACAACCTCTTCCAGCCGGTTGGGAAAACATTTATCGGGCGATAACCCGAATGCCTTATTATAGATATCCTTTGCTTCCTTTCCTTTACCAGCTTGCGACAGGAAAAATCCCAATGCGTACCGGCTCATAGGATAGGAACCGGCTTCCGTTTGTATGGACCATTCCAACAGTTTAACCGCTTCATCGTATAATCCCGCGGCTGCAAAATCCAGCGCATATTCGATATAGCTGTGCGGGTTACCTTGCAAAAGTTCCACAATTTCCCTTTTCAACTCCTCTTTTTCCGTAAAAAGATATTCCTCGAAAAGGCATCCCACATTAAACCGGTCGATCTCCAACGATGTCTCTATCCATTGTAAGGCAGCATCTGCTTTTCCCTTTTTACGCAATAGGGAAGCTTTCAACTGGCGCGCTTTGTGATTGTGCCAGTTGCAAAGCAGGCTCTGTTCAATATTTTCCAGCGCTACATCCCAATTTCCGCGTGTACAATCTATCTGCGCAATTGAAAAATAGGCAGGATCTTTCCAGGCCGCATTCCAGGCCGACTTAAAAAAGGCACTGTAAGCTTCGTCGGGCTTTGATTGCAATTTCAGGCAACATCCCAGGTTGTAGTAAGGCTCACCGTCATAAGGATTTGGATTTCGCTTAGTCAATGTTTCTATCGCCTTTTCAAAATAGGGTTGAGCCTGTTTGAATTGTCCCCTTCTCATTAAAAGAAGGCCGAGGGCATTGTTACAGCGCACGTCTCCCGGATCGCGCGAAAGCGCTTCTTCGTAATAATCGACAGGATTGAATGTGGCATGCCGGTATTGTTCCAGATGGAGGCCTGTAAGATAAAGTTGCTCGATGAGAGGTATATTTTTCGGATCGTCAGCAGCTTCGGCAGCCGGAGGCACTGAACTGTCCGTTTCTTTTCCGGTATTGCATCTCAGCAGCTCACCTCCATCAACCGTCGAAATAGTCAGCACAATATCCTCCCTGTTTTCATTGTCCAGTTTGACTGTTTTTTTAAAAGGAATTTCAGGGGAAAGTGCCGTTTTTTCACTCCATAAGACGCTGCCGGACCCATTTTTCAATGAGATCGTAACCTCTTGCATCTTTGACGTGCCATATACAATCACAGTGGCCGTTTCTCCGTCCACTTCAACACTGGCAATTACATCTTTTGTTGCATTTTTTACGTTACCAACCTCCGCATAAGGCATAAAATACTGCGTCCAGGATTTCTCTTCATAAGGTTGTAACCAGCTGAAGTCTGGTTGATTATCGGTATACACACCCGTCATTAACTCGATATATGGCCCGTCTTCATCCGTCAGGTTCCGTTCCCACGCCTTTCCGAAATCTCCATTACCCCAGGTCCACTGTTTTTTCCCGGGGGAGATATGGTGATTGGCCACATGCAGCAATCCCATATTTGATTTTTCATTATATCCGCCCACAAAATCGTATTCCGATTGTATCGCCATATAAGATGTCGGAACCGGAATATTTGCATATCTGGATATATCGATACCCTCCGAATAGTCATGTTTATAATATATTCCGGTCGCTATAGGAAACGAGGATACATCTCTTTTCCCATGGTCAAAGACCGCATTTACATCGGGCGGGAAAACCGATTTGTAGGCATTATCGACAGCCACCGCAGGATTGGCCCACCAGAGGAAAGTCTGGGAAAATGGCGTTCTGTTATACACCTTCGTCCTGATTTCGATATATGCCTTGTCCGGGTAGAGTGTAATACCATGCATCCCTTTCAACCGGAACATACGTTCCACTTCATTGCACCATACCGTCTTACTTCCATCCGCATGTTCTTCTATCATACATTCGGTAGGATAAAAGGTGCTGGGACGATGATGTTGCGGCCAGTTAAATTCTATGCCTCCGGATATCCACGGACCGGTTAAGCCCACTAAGGCCGGTTTGATCACCTGGTTATAATAAAAAATATGAGCCTTTCTTATTTTGTCGTAAGCCATCTGAATACGCCCTCCCAACTCAGGTAAGATCATCACCTTTATATATTTGTTCTCAATAAAGAGGGCCTTATAGATTTTATTCTTTTTTTCATCCTTGATTTTTTCAATTACCGGATAAGGATATACCACCCCCGAACTTCCCTGGTAAACTCTTTTTTCTAAAAAAACCGGATTTTTTTCCTCTTCCCCCACTTCATAAGTAGGCAGAGAGATATTTTCCATCCATGTTTTTACAACATGAGGGTTGTCGACGGTTGATTGAATCAAATAATTCGTCACTTCTTCCATTTCAAAAATTGCTTCAAAAAATTTTTATTGCGTTCTACTGTTCGTAATTATCTCTTCGATCTCTTCCAATGTTTTTCCTTTGGTCTCCGGAAGATTCACTTTTATGAACAGGAAACCAGCCATGCAGATAAACCCGTATAGCCAGAATGTTCCATAGGCGCCCAATGAACTGTTCAACAGGGGAAAAGTATAAGTAAGGACAAAGCTGGCGCTCCAAAGGGCGAAAGTCGAGACTGCCATCCCTTTGGCCCTTATCCTTGTGGGGAAAATTTCAGAAATGACGATCCATGTAACCGGAGCAAGCGTCATGGCATAACATGCAATGCCCAATACAACAAGTATCAGCATAATGACCCCTTCGAGCCGGAAATAGTAACCTGCTCCCAATACAATATAAATTGCCGACAATCCGATTGTCCCCATGAGCATCAGCGAACGCCTGCCCAATCTATCGACGGTGTACATACCCACGAATGTGAAGATGACATTCACAACTCCCGTCACAACAATATTGAACAGCATGTCAGATACGCTATATCCGGCTGCCGTGAAAATTTCCTGTGCATAGTTGAATACAACATTAATACCGCACCATTGCTGTAAGATGGCTATCACGATGCCCACGATCGCAATTCTGAACGCTTTTCCCCTGAAGAGAGCCGATAACTTTACTTTTTCAGTGGTTTTCAGCGCTGCTTTTTGCACTTCTTCCACCAGTTGAACTGCATATTTCCTGTTGACTATTTTAGAGAAAATATCGGTAGCTTTATCATATTTTGTTTTCGAGATTAACCACCGGGGACTTTCAGGAATAATATAGGTAAGGACGAGGTACACAATCGCGGGGAAAGCGGGAGCCCAGAACATCCATCTCCAGCCGACCTGCCCGTTCCAGGAATTGAGAATATCCTCACCGGGTATAACCGGTCTTGCGATCAACCAATTTACAATTTGAGCGGATAATATTCCTAAGACAATGGCTAACTGATATACAGCCACAAACCGTCCTCTTACTGAAGGAGGTGATATTTCAGAAAGGTACATCGGAGAAATATTCGAGGCAATCCCGATGCCCACACCGCTAATTATCCTGAACAGGATAAACGTGTCGATCGTTTGAGCCGCACCCGTCCCGAACGCCGACAAGGCAAAGATGACAGCCGCCAGGATCATCATAAATCTTCTGCCGTATCTATCGGATAATCCGCCGGAAATGACCACTCCTATCAGGCATCCCAGGAGCGCACTGCTCATTACCCACCCCTGAAGCCGGGGAATATCCGCTATTGAAAAGTAAATTTCGTAAAACGCTTTCGCACCCCCTATGACTACCCAATCGTAACCAAACAGATATCCGCCCATTCCGGCGATCAACGAAATCAGGATCAGGTATCGACTATTCACATTGTTTTTCTCACTGTACATGGCTCATTTTTTATTTTTACAAATGTAATTGAATAAAAAATGATTAAAATGTATTATTTTTTGCATTAAATGTAATAAATAACTATTTTTGATAATAATTTAACAATATATCAGGCAGATACCGGCAATCATGTAAAATATCAATATATAAATGTAAAATATCATGGCAGAAAAAATAGCAGACGGATTCAAAAACGAGAAAGCGATCATCCTTCCTTATAATGTGCGTGATTACCTGAAGATCAATAATGTCACCAGGCATTTGCATGTAACACATATCGGGTACTATCCTGAGGCAAAATATCATTTCAGGGAAAGAAAGAATGGTGCAGGCCAAAATATACTTATTTATTGTGAAAGCGGTAAAGGATGGATAATATATAACGGTGAAAAAATATATTTAGACAGAAATCAGGTATTCATCTTACCCGAGAATGAAGCACATGCCTACGGAGCGGATACACATGATCCATGGAGCATTTATTGGATCCATTTCCAAGGTGAAGAAACAGATCTATTCTCTTCCATCATAGGTAAGAAAACGGATACCGACGATTCACACAGCAGCCGGCCGCGAGACAGAATCATTCTGTTCGAAGAAATGTTTCAAAATCTTGAAATGGGATATAATCCTGAAAATCTGGAGTATGTCAGCTATTGCCTCTCCTATTTCCTTGCGTCCATTAAATATGTAACGCAATTCAGGGAGATCAAGAATGTAAAAGAGATGGATGTGGTACAGAAAAGTATCCTTTTTATGAAAAACAATCTGGAAGAAAATGTCGAACTGGAAGAAATAGCGCACTATGTGGGATATTCCCCGTCACATTTTGGGAATATATTTCTGAAAAAGACCTCCTATACCCCCATGGGATACTATAATCAGCTTAAAATCCAGAGGGCCTGCTCATATCTTCAATTTTCCGACTTAAAGATCAAAGAAATAGCTTTTCGATTAGGGTACTATGATCCCTTTCATTTTTCCAAAGCATTCAAAAAAGAGACCCGTTTAACACCCAAAGAATACAGGAGAAAATATAATCCATGATAACAGATTAATCCTGACAGGGAAACATTTCCCTGTCAGGACAATACATTTATTTTCGGTTTATAAACCTATGAAGGAACAGGAGAGTCTTACCCTCTCTGATATTTTGAGAAATCGGTATTGAGCATACTGCCGGTCTCGCGCAAGGCGTGGTGGAAGGCAAAACAGGCATAGAGATCCTGCGGGATATGCCCCTTCACACCGCGGTTGAGATACTCATGCAACAGCGGGCGATAATCGGGATGGGCGCACTTTTCGATAATCTCTTCGGCACGCTTCCATGGCCCTTTTCCCCGCAGATCAGCCACACCATATTCCGACACTATAATTTTCACCGAGTGCTCGTTATGGTCCTCATGCGTCACTTTGGGCACGATGCAGCTGATGGCGCCGTTCTTGGCGGTGGAAGGGGTCAGGAATACCGAGAGGTAGGAGTTGCGGGTGAAATCTCCCGACCCGCCGATGCCGTTCATCATCTTCGTCCCGTTCACATGGGTGGAGTTCACATTGCCAAAGATATCCACTTCTATGGCGGTATTCAGGGCGATGATACCGAGCCTGCGCGCCAGCCCCGGGTTATTGGATATCTCCGAAGGGCGCAATACCAGTTTGTTCTTGAAGAAATCGAGATCATTATAGAACTGGTGAAGCACTTCGTTGCTCACGGTGAGCGAGCAACCGCTGGCGAAAGATATATTCCCCTTCTGCATCATATCGATCACCGCATCCTGGATCACCTCGGTATATACCTCAAAGCGGGGAATCTCCGGATTGCTCCCCATAGCGGCGAGCACAGCATTGGCTATATTCCCCACGCCGGATTGGATAGGCAGGAAATGGGGCGGTATCCGTTTCGCGTTCATCTCGGAAACAAAAAAATTGGCCACGTTCTCGCCGATCCGGGCCGTCACTTCGTCCACGGGCGCAAAACCGCCTCCTTCTCCGTCTCTTTCCGTTTCAACCACGAAGATCTTTTTGGGATCCACTTTGACATAATCGAGCCCCACCCGGTTCTGTACCTCATAGATCGGTATTTCGCGCCGCTTTGGGGGATCCTGCAGTTCATATATATCGTGAAGACCGCGCAGTTTCGAAGGGACCTTTTTATTCAGCTCTACGATGACGATATCTGCCAGCCGACAAATAGTAGGAGTAATACCTACAGCAGTTGTCGGTACAATCTCCCCTTTTTCGGTTACCTGACAGGCCTCTATAATAGCCACATTTATTTTACCGAAAAAACCGTAACGAATCTCCTGGGCCAGTTGAGAGAGATGAAGATCGAAAAAATCGAACTCGCTCCTGTTGAGCGCTTCCCGTGTATCTTTGTTGGTTTGATAAGGTGTGCGGAATTTGATTGCTTTCGCGCGGGTAAGTGCACCGTCTATGGAGTCGCCGGTGGATGCTCCTGTGAAAATGCCGATCTTGAAAGGATTACCTTTGGCATGTTCTGCCTCCGCTCTTTTAGCAATCTCCACCGGCACCACTTTGGGGCAACCGGCATGAGTAAAACCGCTGAAGCCTACGTTATCGTCATGTTGCACAAGTGCCGCAGCCTCTTCAGCGCTAATAAATTGTAATGCCATAAATAAATAAAATATTTTGTGTATTTAGATGAAAAATCGATATGATCTTAATACTTTCTCTGCATGATCTCCCCGTAAATCAGACCTTTTTTGAGTTCTTCACGGCCTGTATCATCCCTTAGATCCTTGAGCAACGGATGCAGGGATCTCTTTACTTTTTCTTCCCCGGCATTCTCAGGTGCATCAATAGAATCCGGGTCTTTCTCATAAAAAGAATTCACATCATAATCAAAAGTATAACCCGGGTGGGAAGACTGTTTATCGTGAATAGATACCAGATCGAGTGAAGACCGGAATTCCCGGTGAACATCCTTACCCGAATAAGTAACCGGCACAGGTGGGGGTGTGGTTTTATACTCCCTGTCGCGCGATTGCGGAGGTGTGGTTTTTTGCTCTTCATTAAAAAAGGGACGGGACTCCGCTTCCGATTGCTTCTGCTGATTCTTTTTTTTACGGGAATCATTAAAAAAACCCAATATCATAAAAAATACCAGAAGGATAAAATAAATAATATCACCAAACTCCATATTTTGATTAATTTTGCAACCGGACAAAAATAGTGATTTTTTCTGAATTTGAGGCTATCTGGTGAATATAAAAAATCGAGAGCGACTTCACAGTCACTCTCGAACAATTAACCAAAACCTTAACTATGAAAAAATTTTTATTTTTCCTTGTGGCAAAGTTAGTATAAGAAAAGGAATATTGCAACTTTTCTGTCGATAATTTGACATTTTAACTTTTCCCGGAGTTTTACGATATATATCACAGTTTACAAATAAGTTATGAATCCGAACGGACTGAAAGATAAAAAACTATTCATAGAGACTTACGGCTGTCAAATGAACGTGGCGGACACGGAAGTGGTTGCTTCGATCATGGAGATGGATGGTTACAGCCTCACTGACAACGACCGCGATGCAGATGCCATTTTCGTAAACACCTGTTCCATCAGGGACAACGCCGAGCAGCGGGTGGTACAGCGACTGGAATATTTCAACGCACTGAAAAGAAAACGGAAAGAACCCCTTATCGTGGGAGTGTTGGGATGTATGGCCGAGAGGGTAAAATCCGACCTGATCGACGATCATAATGTCGATCTTGTGGTAGGACCCGATGCCTATCTGGACCTTCCCAACTTGGTTGGAGCGGCGGAGAGGGGCGAGAAAGCCATCAATATCGAACTTTCCAAAACAGAGACCTATAAAGATGTGATTCCCTTGAAAATGAACGGGAGCAACATCTCCGGATATATCTCCATTATGCGCGGATGCGACAAATTCTGCACCTACTGCATTGTACCTTTTACCCGCGGGCGCGAACGCAGCCGTGAACCGGAAAGCATCCTTAATGAGTTGCACGACATGCGCGAAAAAGGATTCAGGGAGGTTACCCTGCTGGGGCAGAATGTAAACTCCTATCGTTTTACGGACCACGACAGAAAGACTGACTTCCCTGCCCTGCTGGCTATGGTAGCGGAAGCCGCCCCCGGGATGAGGATTCGTTTTACCACATCACACCCGAGGGATATGACCGACGAGACACTGGAGACCATTGCAGGATACAAAAATCTCTGCAACTATATCCACCTTCCCGTACAATCGGGAAGCTCCAGGATGATGAAGCTGATGAACAGAAGATACGACAGGGAGTGGTATATGGACAGGATTGCCGCTATTAAACGGATCATCCCCAGTTGCGGCCTCTCTACCGACATCATGTGCGGCTTCCATTCCGAAACGGAAGAAGACCATAGGGAGACGCTCTCCCTGATGCGGGAAGCGGGATTCGACTCGGCCTTCATGTTCAAATATTCGGAACGCCCGGGCACATACGCCGCTAAAAGATTAGAGGACAATGTCCCCGAAGAGGTCAAAAGCAGGCGGTTGCAGGAGATCATCGATCTCCAGATGGAGTTGTCGCGGCAAAGCAACGAAAAAGACCTGGGTAAAGAATTCGAGGTGCTGACAGAGGGCTTCTCCAAACGTTCGCGGGAACAGCTTTTCGGCCGTACCGACCAGAACAAGGTAGTTATTTTCGACAAGAAAAAACACCGCATCGGGGAGTTTGTAAAGGTGAAAATAACCGGCTCCACATCCGCTACATTGCTGGGCGAATCATTGTGCGTGGAATAATACCGTATCCCACAAATCGTGGTTTCGAAAAACAATTTTGCCGGTAAAGTGTTTTATCTAATAAAAAGACGCACAACAGTCTGCTAACTGAGGTGCGTGAGTATTGAAACAATTAAACGCAAAAATTATGAAATCAGAAGCAAAACTATTATTAGGTTTAGGGATCGGCGTTGCTCTCGGAGCGGCCGTAGGTTATATTATGGGCACCGATAGAAAGGAAGAGTGGCTGGAGCAGGCCAATGAATTTGCAGATAAGGTAAGGGCCAACGTAAAGTCCGCTATCTACAAGGGAAAAAGTGAAGTCCATGATTTAAAGGAGGATATAGATGACATTGCCGAAATAGCAAAGAAAGAATTGGCAAAACAATAGTATCATATCCTTTAACCTATCAAAACGATGGAAGAGAAAAAAGTAAGTACGCTGTTCGAAGAAATGAGAGATGATGTCTCAAACTACATCTCCAGTTCGCTTGAGCTCGGAAAACTGGAAGTGTATGAGAAAGTCAGCTTAGGTTCATCGGCAATCAGCTATAGCCTGATAGTGGCGGGAATCGCCCTTATAGCGCTTTTTTTCCTACTGGTGACGGCAGCCCTGTACCTTGGTGAATTGCTTCAGAACCCTTGGGCGGGGTTTGGCATTATTGCCGCATTTGTCATTTTGGTGTTGCTGATCATGCTGCTTTTAAAAAAGTATTTCAGGAAAAAAATCACCAACGGGGTTGTACGCTTTCTGATGGCACAGGATGATAAGGATGATAAAAAAAGTGACAAATGAGTACCTACAAATTAACTCCGATAGAGGAACTGCGGTTAGAAAAGAAACGATTGCGCGAGGAACGTACCATTGCCAGCCAACGGCTGTCATATGAACTGCAGTATCTGAACGACAATTGGGGAACGATGCTCACCAAGGGCATAGCTTCCTCGGTAAAAACCAAACTGGCCGAAACGGTAGACCATTTGTCGAGCGGCTCTTCCTTTTCCGTCACACCTTTTGTGACAAAGAGAGCCAATCCCTGGCTGAACCTGGCCCTGTCGAACCTTCCGCTTATCGGCTCTGTCTCATGGAAAGTAGCCAAACCGGCACTTATCGCCTTTGCAATCCGAAAGGCCTCCTCCATGCTATTCGGTAGGAAAAGAAAAAAAATTAAATAGTGGATCGGTGGACGGTGCTTACACCGTCCACTTTTGCTATTTTGGCGCAGAGTTGATTCACCTCTTCCGCGCTATGCACATGTATGTTGAATACCCCTTCGAATATCCCGTCATTGGAAGACACCTTTACACTCTGAATGTTAACCCCCACATCTTCGGCCAGTTTGGCCAGGATAGTACCCAATATCCCCACCCTGTCTATTCCCGTAAAAACAATAGATGCCAAAAAGGAATACTGGCGGTAATCGCCCCATTCCACAGCAATGATCCGGTCGCCAAAATTGGATTTCAATTTTAACCCGGTCTGACAGGAACGTTTATGTACCTCCACCTCTTCCTTCTCCGTGATATATCCGAATACGTCGTCACCCGAAAGCGGATTACAGCAGGAGGGAACGATAAAGTTCTTACGGAAATTGTTTTCGGTAAGCCGAAAAACAGTCTTTCGGTCAATCTTTTCCTTCTCTGCGGGCGACTCTTCCGGTATAACGGGCGTCACCGGCTCTTTTTGTCCGTCCTTGACATTTTTCGGGTCGGAAGGCGCTTTTTTAATGGCGTTCATTGCCTGTTTCATATAGCGGACGAACAGATTGTCCTGTTTCTCCGGCTCGATCTTCATCCTGAAGAAGGCTTCTTTGTTTGAAGGGAGTGAGACCTCGCTATTACCGATAAGATAGTAGAGGTCGTCCTTGTTTTCGGCTCTGTAGACGTGGAGTATCTTATTGAAGACAGTATTATCGATAGCCTCGTGCTCAAACAGTTCTTCGAGCATATTCTGACCTTTCTCCGTGATCCGGCGGCGCTGTCGCCGCAACGATGCTTCAATTTTGGTACGCGCCTTGGCGGTCGTCACGAAATTGAGCCATTCCGGCTGCGGGTCGACCGATTGTGAGGTTAGTATCTCCACCTGGTCGCCGCTGCTCAACTTCTGGCTGAGCGGAGCCAGCGTGTGGTTCACCTTGGCGCCTAAGCAATGATCCCCTACCCGGGTATGGATGGTATAGGCAAAATCGAGTGCCGTAGCCCCTTGCGGAAGGGTCTTTATTTCTCCTTTAGGAGTAAATACGAAAATCTCGGACGAGAAAAGATTCATCTTTACCGTATCCAGAAAGTCGATAGCATTGGGATTAGGGTTGGCCAGCACCTCCTGAATGGTCTTCAACCATTTATCGAGTTCATTATCCTCCTCAATCCTGTTTTCCTTATACTTCCAGTGGGCGGCAAACCCTTTTTCGGCAATATCATCCATCCGGCGGCTCCGGATTTGTATTTCAATCCATTTCCCGTCGGGCCCCATCACCGTCAGGTGAAGCGCCTGATAACCGTTGGCCTTGGGATGGCTCACCCAGTCCCGGATACGGTCGGGACGAAGTTTGTAGATATCCGTAATGGCAGAGTAGATATCCCAGCACTGCTTTTTTTCATCTATCCCGGGATGCAGTTCAAAAATAATACGCACGGCAAACAGGTCGTACACCTCCGAAAACTCAATCCCTTTGGTTTGCATCTTGTTCCAGATGGAGTAGACCGATTTCACCCGCGCCCGCATTTCATACTCCATATCCATCTTATCGAGCGCCTTCACTACGGGAACGGCAAAATTTTCATAGATCTTGTTCCGCTCAGGCGCCGTCTCTTCAATTTTTTGTGTCAGGTCGGCATAAGTCTCGGGATACTCATATTTAAAACAGAGTTCCTCCAGTTCGGTCTTGATAGCAAAAAGCCCCAGCCGGTGCGCCAATGGAGCATAGATATACAGCGTTTCTCCGGTTATCTTGTACTGTTTGGCGAGTATCATGGAGGATAGCGTGCGCATATTATGCAGCCTGTCGGCGATCTTGATAAGGATCACACGGATATCATCGGACATGGTCAGCAGCAGTTTCCTGAAATTCTCTGCCTGTGCCGACACATTCTCGCCAAACATACCCTGCGATATTTTTGTGAGACCATCCACAATCTGTGCGATCTTCTCGCCAAACAACGCACGGATATCCTCTACGGTATAATCGGTATCTTCTACCACATCGTGCAGCAGAGAGGCAGAAATGGAGGTGGAACCCAGCCCCATCTCTTTAGATACAATACGGGCTACCGCCAGCGGATGCATGATATAAGGTTCGCCCGAACGCCGGCGTGCACCTTTGTGCGCCTCTTTCGCCATATTGTACGCCCGGGTGATGATATCCACTTTCCGCCGGTGATTCGAGTTCAGATAATCGTTCAGGAGGGCCTGAAATTCATTCTCGATCATCTGATCTTCTGCCATCAGTTTTTCTTCATCGCTCATACTTTTAATTGACCCTGTTTTTGTTTCTCCGTTTAATCGGGATTTCCTGTCAAACCGAAATTTATTCATCTACCGGACGCGGAAAACCGAATAAAGCCCCAAAGTCCTGCTTTAACGAACGAAATTACAAATAAATCCAAAAAGAATATCTATTCAGCCGGTTATTTTTGTTAGGAGGGAATATACTGCATGTTAAAAACGGCCGAGAATAGTCCTTCCTGAACAAAACTATCTTATCTTTGTCTCCTCATTCAACAGGGGGTGCCCAAATAACGGGCTGAGATCATACCCAAATCACCTGATCCGGGTAATGCCGGCGGAGGGAAAACAGAGTTCACACATCCGTGACTTTTCTGGTATACATCTTTACAAATCCCCTTTTTTATTTCACTAACTAATGATAGATAAAGCCATAAGGGCTTGCCCTATCTTAAAAATTTATGTAAATGAAAAAGGTTTTTTTATTACCGGCGATTTTATTGACACTGGCCGGTCAGTTTATGGCGAAAAGTTCGCCGGTTCCGCAGGGCACATCGCATGTATACGTTGCCATAACAGAGTCGGACGGGCAAAACGAGCCTGTTGCTCCGGGTGATAGCCTTAGCCAAATCCAACTGGAAGAGGTGATCGTGTCCGGAATGCGCGCCGGACGCAATACACCGGTATCGTACTCCAATATCTCTGCTTCGGATATTAAAAAACAGAACGCAGCACGGAATATCCCGGCTATCCTGCAGACCTCCCCGTCGATTGTCTCTTTCACGGAAGACGGCCTAGGTGTGGGCAATACCTACTTCAGGATCAGAGGAACCGACGCCACCCGTATCAATGTAACACTCAACGGGATGCCGCTGAACAACCCCGAAACGCAGGAAGTGTTCTGGGTAAACCTGCCGGACCTTTCCAACTCGCTGCAAAACATACAGGTACAACGGGGGGTGGGGACCTCCACCAACGGAGCGGGGGCTTTTGGTGCCTCCATCTCACTCCAAACCACGGGAGCACGCTCCGAAGCGTACGGTGAGGCGTCAACGGCCGTAGGGAGTTACGGCACATTCTTATCGAATATTGCCGGCGGCACCGGCATCCTGGAAAACGGACTGTCGTTCGACGCCCGCTTTTCACGCGTGCTGGGCAACGGGTATATAAGGAACGGAAAAGTGAATCATACCAACTTTTATGCTGCCTTGTCCCACTATACCGATAAGCAACTGCTTCGTCTGAGCTACCTGAAAGGGATACAGCATACCGGCATCACTTGGGAAGGAGTCTCCACGGAACAGATGCAGGACGAGGAGTACGGGCGGCGTTACAACCCCGCGGGAGAATATTACGACGAGGCCGGCAACCGGCTCTATTACGACAATGAGACGGACAACTACTATTCCGATATTGTGCAGCTCACCCTCACCAGGGAGTTGAGCCGGCGGCTCGTACTGAACGCGGGATTAAGCTACAACCACGGTTACGGCTACTATGAGAATTACAGGGAAGACAACGACTTCGCCGATTTCGGATTAAATCCGCAAACGGTCGAGGGTGTTACCTACAGTAACACCGATTTCATACGCCGCAAACTGATGAAGAATGATTTTTATGTGGCTAACCTCGGCTTCAATTACACAAAGAACGCCCTGGAACTCACCTTTGGGGGAATGTACAGTTTCTACGACGGGGATCATTACGGTAGGCTTCCCTGGACAAAACATTCGGAAAACATACCCGAAGACTATGAGTGGTATCGGAATGTAGGTGAAAAATCGGAAGTAAACCTCTTCACCAAAGCGGAATATCAACCGAATGAAAAACTGTCGCTTTTCGGCGACCTGCAATACCGGTACATCACTTACCGTTTCAGCGGAATAGATGATGATCTGATGGACCTGACGAGCAAATTCAATTATAACTTCGTGAACCCCAAAGCAGGCCTTTCGTTCCGGTTGAACGAGCGCAACAGGTTCTACGCTTCGGCGGCGGTGGGGCAACGGGAGCCACTCCGAACCGACCTGAAAGACGGGATAAAAAAGAATGCCGTGAATCCAATCAAACCGGAACGGATGATCGACTATGAGCTGGGATACCGCTACCAGAGGACGAACGGGATCGGGTTAGGGGCGAATCTCTATTATATGGATTACCATAACCAGATGGTACAGACCGGAAAACTCAACGATGTGGGATATAAATTAATGGAGAACGTAAAGGACAGCTATCGGGCAGGGATCGAACTGGAAGCGGCCGTTCCGTTTTTTAACGATAAATTCCGCTTCGACGCCAATGCTACGTTCAGCCGTAACAAGATTAACCACTATACGGCCTATTTCGATCTGTATGATAATCCCACCGACTATAATCCGATACACATCGACAACGACCCGGAAAAGCCGCAGGAACAGATTCCCCAAGAGTTTGAATCGACAAATATTTCCTTCTCACCCGATCTTATCGGCATGATAGGGCTGACCTACCAGCCCGTGACGGATTTTTACGTGAACCTGACAGGGAAATATGTAAGCAAGCAGTATCTCGACAATACGTCAGACGATGCAAAGTCGATCCCTTCCTATTTTGTGAGCCACTTTTCGGCCGGCTATACATTTAAGAAATCGGCGATGGGCACCTTCAACCTGCAGATCTTCGTAAACAACCTTTTCAACAGGGAGTATGTGGCCAACGGATGGGCCGGCACCGATGCGTTCGAAGATGCCGGTACGATCAATTATGTGGGATTCTATCCGCAGGCGACACGCAATTATATGGCACGGCTTACGTTAAGCTTCTAAAGCATTACAGACAACAGAACGGAATTCTCCTCCGGAAAACGGGAGAATCCGTTTCCCTTTATACAAAAATAAACAATGCAGACCATTGAAATCATCGGCGCCGCCATCGGGCTACTCTATTTGTATCTTGAATACAAGGCCAGCAAATGGTTGTGGCCCGTGGGTGTACTGATGCCCATTGTCTATGTATGGATTTTCTTCCAGAGTAAATTCTATGCCGACATGGGCATCAACGTGTATTACTTCTTCGCCAGTATATATGGCTGGACGCAATGGACAAGACACCGGTCGGAAGATTCGGACCTACCGGTCAGCCACACGCCCCGGCGCTATATCCTCCCGCTTTCGGTTATCGGGATGGCGCTTTTTGCTGTTATCGCCTTTCTCCTGATCCGCTTCACCGACAGCCCTGTAGCCTACGGGGACAGTTTTACCACGGCGCTGAGTATTCTCGGCATGTGGTTGCTGGCCCATAAATATGTGGAACAATGGTGGTTCTGGTTTTTCGTGAATATTGTTTCCTGCGGACTCTACGTGTGGAAAGGGCTCTACCCTACCTCCGCTCTTTTCGCGATCTATTCGGTGATTTCGGTGTTCGGTTATTTCAAATGGAAGCGTATGATGAAAGACGAAACGGCAGAGCAGCCTTAGTCCACAATGGCTTCGGTCAGTTCGTCGAGGGAGAATCCTGCAAAATATTGGGAAGTATCGAGTTGTGACAATACATTCCTCACCTCCACGGAAGTATATTTCACCCCTTTTAGCACTTCTTCGGGCACGCTAAGGTCGCTGTTTTTACCGAAAAAAGTGCCGTAAAAACGTATCCCTTTTATCTTTCCGTTTCCGATATTGAGAAAGGTCTGTATCCGTCCGGCCGGATAACGTTTTTCACGTACAACTTCCGCCACCGGGTTATGGCCGTAAGTCCAATCCCAGTTACCGAATTTTTCCTGAAGGGTCTTCTCAATCTCTGATTTTTCAGTTTCACTAAAATGATACTCTTTCATTTCGGGGAACTTCCGTTTCATCTGCTCCAGTATTTTATCTGCAAACTCATGGACGGTGATCTTTTCCGGAAGATTGGGCAGGATATTATCCACACGGCTGCGAACCGATTTTACCCCTTTGAAATCGACCGTCTCGTTGGATACTTCCAGGGCTTTGGCGAGAACGGTCAGATCGGTATCGAACAGCAGGCAGCCATGGTGCATAACGCGGTTACCGGCATATGCCTGCGCATTTCCGCAGATCTTTTTCCCGTCAATGGTAATATCGTTCCTGCCGGAAAACTCAGCCTTCGCCCCAAGTCCGCCCAGCGTTTCGATGACCGGTTGTGAGAAAGTCCTGAAATCGAAATCATTCTCTCCTTCCTCTTCATTGGAGATAATGGTATAATTCAGATTGTTCAGGTCGTGATATACGGCTCCGCCTCCTGTAATACGCCGCACCACATGGATCCCGTTTTCCTCTACAAACCGGGCATTGATCTCGGCCAGTGTGTTCTGATGTTTACCCACAATAATGGCCGGCTCGTTGATCCAAAGAATAAAAATCTTATCGAACTGTTTCAACTCTTTAAAGCAGAACTCTTCTAACGCGATGTTATAAGCAGGGTTAGTGCTCTTATTGACAATGTATATCATAGGACAAAAGGATAGCGGGTTCCGGCCATCTTTCTGCCGGAACCCGCAACAACTGTATGAAATTTAGTTACTTCTTCTTTTTGGGTATATGTACCGCTTCGCCCAATATATCGGCAAAGGCCTCGAACAACGCTTCGGAATAGGTGGGATGCCCGTAGATGGTCTTTATCACTTCATCTACCGTAATCTCCATTTCCATGATCAGCGACGCCTGGGTAATGATCTCCGCGGCGGAAGGGCCGATAATATGCACACCCAGCACTTCGCCGTAGCGGTTATCGGCGATCACCTTCACGAAGCCGTGCGCTTCGCTCGACGCCAGGGCACGCCCGTTGGCGGCAAAACTGAACCGTCCGATGCGTATATCGTCATACTTAGCACGCGCTTCCTCTTCAGTCAGACCGACCATGGCTACCTCGGGAGAGGTATAGACCACTGAAGGCGCCGAAAGCAGTTTAATGGTACGCTCATTTCCTTTCACCGCGTTCTCGGCAGCCACTTCACCCATACGGAAAGCTACGTGGGCAAGCATCTTGATCCCGTTTACATCGCCGGGCGCATAGATACCTTTCACGCTCGTCTCCATGTATTTGTCCACCTTTATCTTGCCCCGTTCGGTTTCAAACTTCACCTCTCCCACTCCTTCGAGATCGGGTACGCGCCCGATGGAGAGCAATGCCTTGTCGGCAATCACCGACTCTTTCCCGTCGATCTTGATCTCCAGCTTATCGCCTTTATCGACGATCTCGGTAATACGGGCAGACGTGATCACCGTCATCCCTTTCTTCTTGATCAGCTTGGTCAGTTCGGCGGAGACTTCATGGTCGAGGGGCGGCACAATGCGGTCCATCATCTCGATGATGGTCACTTTGGAACCGAGTCCGGCAAAAGATTGTCCCATTTCGGTACCGATCACGCCACCCCCGATAACCGCCAATGTTTCGGGTACCTCTTTGATGGCAAGGAGATCGTCACTGGTGAGCACCTTCTCATTATCGATACCGGGGATGTTGATCCGGGATGCTTTGGATCCGCCCGCCAATATGATCTTGTCGGCCTTGATGATCTGCGAATCGTTGACTACCACATCCTTATTCTTGTTGATCTTACCTACACCCTGGTAAATATCCACGCCGTTGCTTTTGAGAAGCGCTTCAACACCGCTTGTCAGCTTTTTCACCACGCTGTTCTTGAACTCCTGCACCTTCTCCATATCCACTTTGATCTGTGAACTGTCGATGAGGATCCCTCTTTTGGATGCTTCGCGGATATGTTCGATGATCTCGGCATTCTTCAAATATGCTTTGGTGGGGATACATCCCACGTTCAAACAGGTGCCGCCAAACTCGCCTTTCTCCACAATGGCGACCCTGGCCCCCAGTTGTGCCGCTTTAATGGCGGCCACATACCCTGCAGGACCTCCCCCTATCACGGCCACGTGGTAGTTATCTTCAAGGCGGATCATCCTTTTATCCTCTTCGCTCTCCTGTTCTCCCGTATCTTCGATCACTTCCGGCATCAGTGTGTCAACCGATTCGTTCTCGGCCCCGATATAGCCGATCACCTCGGTTACAGGCACGGTATCACCATCAGGGTGTACGATTTTCAGCAGGATACCCGATGCCTCCGCTTCGAGTTCCATACTTGTCTTGTCGGTCATGATCTCGAGAATGACCTCCCCTTCGGTGACGGGATCGCCCTCTTTCTTCAACCATTTTACTATTTGCCCTTCGGTCATGTCTATACCTGCTTTGGGCATGATTATTTCAAAAGCCATATATCTGTTTTTTTGTATTTCCTATCATTGGCCAGGGCTTCACAGAAACTCGGGTATTCGGAACGGAAATTACCGGTCCTGAACCCGCCAAACGTCAAACCATAAGCCTAAAACCTTCAGTCGCTATTTTCCACCATTTAAATTAATAAAATGATCGGATCTTCCATCAATGCCTTCAGATCGGTCATGAATTTCGCTGCCGTCAGTCCGTCGATAACGCGGTGATCGCTGGTAAGGCTCATCTTCATGATGGGCCGCACAACCGCTTCGCTATTCACCGGCACAAGTTTCTCCTTTGTAGAGGCGACACTCAAAATGGCCGCGTTCGGCTGGTTGATGATGGCAGTGAACTCATCTACGGCATACATCCCCAGATTACTGATAGTAAATGTACTACCGGCTTGCTCATCGGGCAACAGTTTCTTCGAGAAACTGCGTTCCGTCAAATCTTTCAATGCGACCACGAATTCACTGAGTAACATCTTATCGGCTCCTTTCACCACCGGCACCAGCAGTCCCTCTTCCAAACCAACCGCCATACCCAGGTTCACGTAGTTGTGAAAGGTCACCTCCGTTCCTTCCGCATTAAGGCTGGCATTGATATATTTGTGTCTCAGCAGCGTTTTTACCACTGCCATCGAGATAAGGTCGGTCACCGTAAGTTTCTTTCCGGTTTTCTCCTGTACCGGTTCGATAAGCCGTTTGCGTAACGCCAGC
>ENA-UOOI01001825-UOOI01001825.1-fermentation-metagenome-genome-assembly--contig:-NODE-1825-length-20388-cov-11.649339_pt1 | contig 20388 bp, 22 predicted proteins | sample MGYA00245779_ERZ724027 | MGnify/ENA primary metagenome ERZ724027 (study PRJEB28704, sample SAMN03018318) | fermentation metagenome | biome: anthropogenic terrestrial biome; feature: soil...
TCAGGTGGAAAAGGTTTGCGCGGTGGACATGTTCCCGGAGACGGGGCACGTTGAGACGGTTGTATCTCTCTCCCACAAAAAAGCAGATACACATATCAACATAAATGTAGAGTTTGGTGATGAGGAAGGACAGATTCCTATTGATGAGATAGCGAGAAAAGCTGAAGAATACAGACCAAGCGAAAGAGTAACCTACAAAATGATGCAAGAGTATATAGAAAGTAAGTATAATTTCATGGTGCACACAGCCTATATTGCAGAAGTAAAAAGAGATTTGGGTTTGCCAATGTATAATGCTCCAAATGCTGTAGAAGAATTAAAGAATGAGCGAAAGCATCCAACCCCTGAAAAGGTAGAGGCAATCAAAGATGCCTTAAAACATTTTGGCGTTAGCCAATAATTAAAATTGAATAGGAAAACAAAAAGTTGTATTATATTCTTATGGTATTATTGCTGAAAAATATTATTGGATAGTTATAAAGTAAAGATTATAAATACTATCTCTGGATGATTGTGTACTACATTATTCTTAATAATGTACATCAGTAGAAAAATGTGTCGTTAAAGTATATTGAGTTTCAACTAAGAGAGGAGGGTAATTTTGGGCAATTATGTTTTGTTTAGTACTATTATGAGTATCGGCGCTACACTGCTTATAAGTATAACTCTTATAAGGAAAAAACATTATGTTAGGGCTTTGGCAATATTTATATTCTTATATGTAATTGGACAGATTATGGGATATGGATTAGGAGTGGATATATTAAAAGCAGTAATTCCCTCTTCTTCACATCCAGAAAGTGGGGCTGCATATCAAGTAATAACAAGCACTGTTTTTCCTTTACTTCTTGCATTTATAATTGATTATATTTATAAATTATTAAAGAAATAGAAACCTGGATAGGTTTTTGCAATAATATAGTTCACATTCTTTATTTTATATGTTGTGTCCTAGTTATAATCATGAGTAATTCCATAACAAGAATTTGAGGGTTTTGAAGTTATTTTGAAAACAAAAAGTTGTTTGCTCTTATTTAGAGTAGGCAACTTTTTTATATAGATAAAATTGAATAATGCCATTTTAAAAGGAGTTAGTTTATATAACTAGCTCTTTTTTGTGCTCAAAATTGAAAGGAGGAAAAGAATTGAACGCAAAAATCATTGCCATAGCCAACCAAAAAGGTGGTGCTGGCAAAACAACTACCTGTGCTAATTTAGGCATAGGTTTAGATATGGAAAATAAAGAAGTAAAAAGAGACTTGAGATTGCCAATGTATGATGCTCTCAATACTGTAGAAGAACTAAAACAAGAATGGAAACACCCAACGCCCAAAAAGGTGTAAAAGTATAAAATTATACCACTTTGGTATTTTTATTTTACAATAAATAGGGAGCTTTGATTTTATCACAACGAAAGGAGGCTTAGAGTAGTTTGAAGATACTAAAAAACCGGATATTTCTAAGCGCCCTCTGTATTATTGTTGCAACAGCTATATCCTTTGGGCTTTTACCAAAGTTTTATGAGGATAAAAGTGCAACGATTATGGTACTTAGGGCATCAGAAGAGATTCCAATGGGAACGGAGATTAAAGATAATCACCTTACCATTGTGGAAGTGGGAAACTATGGTCTACCTGAAGGTGTTATCAACGATAAAGATACCGTTTTGGGCAAGGTTGCACAGACCAATATCATCAAGGGAGATTATTTCTTTCCACAAAAACTGGGAGGATTTCTTGTAAATGAGTTGTTAGACCGCATCACTAAGAATAACCAGCGCCTTGTTACCATTAGCGTTCCAAGTATTGCGGCAGGACTTTCCTCACACCTCCAAAACGGAGACATAGTAACTGTGGCAGTATTTTTAGAACAGGCATCAGATGGTCAGCATTCTTCTCCACAAATTATCATCTATCCCGAACTAAAAGGGCTGGAGGTTTACAGTGTAGAGAATGCAAGAACGCAAGATACCGCAGAAATGCGAGAACAGCAAAAAAACGGTCAATCACCTAATGGTGATACTGTTCCTAAAGCTGTTACGCTAATCGTTACCGAGGCACAGGCTGAAAAGCTTATCCAAGCCGAATATACAGGCAAGCTACACATAATTTTTGAGAAACGAGGTGTTATGAACTATGAGCAATAAAATCTATGCCGTTTGGGGTGGCAATAACAGCGGTAAAACAACCTTTGCAGTCAATCTTGCTTGCGCTCTTTCTAAGCGTGATGTGTTGGTGGGGCTCATTTCTACTAACCTTATCTACGGAGACCTACAAGTCTTTTTTGGTCAGAGTGTTCCTGAAGAAAAGGGGCTTTTTCAAGCATTGAACGATGATAACCCCAACATTGGAGATAAATTTGTTGACTATGAACAAAGCAAAAACCTATTTTTCCTATCATTGCCCACGAATTATACAGGGCTTCTTTGTGATACCGTAGACATTCAGGAAGTAGAAAGGATGATCAATGCTGCATCTTTGGTATTTGATATTCTTATTGTGGATGGAGCAGCAGATATGACTAATCCCATATCTGGTGTTGGCCTTTGGATGGCAGATAAGGTATTTACCCTGCATAAGCCATCTATAGCAGCACAAATGTGGCAAAAGGGTGTTTCAGACTTTGTAAAGGGACTTCATATTGCAGAGAAACAAACCCATATACTGCAGACCCCTAACGGTGAATTTGACGACAAGACCTATAAGAGCATGATGGAACTTTCCTTTGACTATGAGCTACCCTATGTAAAGCAGGCAAGTGAATTAGAAAATGCGGGAACTCCACTGTGTTTATTCCATGATCGACATTGCAGACGCTATAGCAAGGTACTGGAGAAAATTGCAGATGAAATCTACAGAGGTATAGAGTCATGAACAACAGATTTTCCGTTAATGACCTGATTTACCGAGCTAATAAGCGGCGTTCTGACAGTGGGGAAAGTATAAAGGCTCAGGATTACGGAGAAATTCTCGATAAGCTTCAGCGAATCATCGCCAAGAACCATTCAGCAGAGCTTGCTCAAGTATTGTATTCTGAAGAAGCCGAGGAAAAACTTAAAGACCTTATTATGCGCTACTTAAATAGTGAGCAGTTGGTGGCTAAAAACCTTAACAATATCTCCGAACTGGTAGATGCAGTGTATTATGATATGGCAGGTATGGGGCTGTTATCTCCTTATCTTAAGGACGGTGACGTAGAAGAAATAAACATCAATGGCTTTAGTGGAATTTGGGTGCTATACAAAGATAAAAAGGTGAGGTTAAATGAAATCTTCACCAATTCTGAAGCCTGCTCCAACATCGTAAGAAAGATGAGCCGATTCGGGAATGTTATTCTGGATGGCTCAAAACCTATTGGAAATAGCTTTATTGCACGAGGTGTTAGAATGTCAGGAGCTATCACACCTTGTGTTGACCAAGATGCAGGAGCTATTGCCTCCATCCGAAAGCAAAAACCCTCCTATATCACACGGGAAAACCTGATTGAATGGGATACAGCTACAGCGGAGGAATTGGACTTTCTCACCCTTTGCATTAACAATGGCGTATCAGTAGCCATTGCAGGAGCCACCGGCAGCGGAAAAACTGCCGATATGGGATACATTCTAAGCTGTGTATCTTTGGATAAGCGCATAGTCACCATAGAAGACACCCGGGAGCTATCATTGGCGCAGTTTGATGAAAATGGTGTGATGATAAACGATGTAATTCACCTTTTGACCAAGGAGGAACCTAATCCAATCACCATGTTGGATTTATTAAAGCTTTCATTAAGACTTCACCCACAAATCCTTATACCGGCTGAGATGCGAGGTAAAGAAGCCCTCACGGTGCAGGAAGCTGGACGAACAGGTCACACCATCGTCAGCACTCTCCATGCTAATAGTGCAAGGACGGCTTATGATAGAATCCTTACCATGTGCTTAGAGGCTGGGACTTCTTTGTCAGAGGAAAGACTTCTAAAGAATATTGTAGAAGCCTTTCCGATTATGCTCTTTAAAATGCAATTACCTGATAAGTCAAGAAAGTATATGGAAATCTTTGAAGCCAAAGGGGTACAAAATGGTGAAGTTATCGGCAACACCCTTTTTAAATACGTAGTTGATCATTATGAACGAGATGAGTCCGGGAAGATTACAAAGGTTGTGGGAAGCCATAAGCGTTTAGGTTGCATTTCCTCTACTCTTGCAGAAAAGCTGCTAATTGGCGGTGTTCCTAAAAAGGAGATCCAACGCTTTGCGGAAGGAGGAGCTCTATGAATCCAATTTATCTATCCCATGCTCTTGTTTTTGCATTTATCAGCTTTGCAATGTTCCTACTGCTAAAATTAAACCCCTTTATCATAGAACAAGATCCCCTGAAAAAACGCCGCCTATATTTAACAGGAACAAATCTGAAAATTACCGAGAAAATCGCTATCAGGTTTGAAACATTATTCCGGCAGACACGATGCACACACAAGAAATTCCTTGTAATGGTATTTGTATCAGTGGTAGGCGGCTTTATGGCCGGATTTATGCTGTTTGGCAATACCGAGCTGGCAGCGGTCATGGCAGGATGTATGCTTCCTGCTCCATACTTTTACCTAACTGTAAAAAGCTCTGGAGCAGCAAGGGAGCAAATCGAGGGATTAGAAAATACCATGTCCATTATTACCAATGCCTATGCTGGAAATGACGATATTATTAAAGCTGTGGAAACCTATGTAGAGGAAAAGAATAGATATATTCCAGCTCATTTAAGAACACCCACTCCTTTTGATGAGTTTGTGTCTGAAATCAGACTCATCAATCCTAGTGTGGAGCATGGTCTATACCGTCTATCCGCAAAAGTTAAAAACCGCTATTTTACCGAGTGGGTAAAAACCCTTATCCTCTGTTACCATGACAGAAGACTAAAGTTCGCTTTGTTTCCTATCATTAAGGCTATGAATGATGCAAAATCCATGCAAATTGAGAGTGACAGCATGATGGTGAGAGTATGGAGGGACTATCTTATGACAGCAGGTCTGATGTTTTCTATAATTCCTATGATGAGATTTTCTAATGCAGAATGGTTTTTTATCCTTACAAAAACATCCATCGGTAAATTTTTAATTATTCTCATGTTGCTGACTGCCCTTGGCACAGCCTTTTATGTAATGAAGGCTACAAAACCATCAAACAGATAAGGAGGTTTTCCGTTGTTTTATCAAGTTATTATATTTGTCCTGCTGACTGCGGCAGGATTTTTAATTTGCAGGCAACTTCTTAAAGTCCCAAAGATGAGTATGAAAAAGAACATCAAGCATCTGCAGGATAAAAAAGAAAAAACAGGGAGTCGATTGCTAAACCGATTTGTAATGCCCCTTGTAAAGCCCGTCTCCTGGCTAATTCCCCTTGACCCTGTAAAGGAAGCAAGGATGGCATCTACACTCCATCGCGGAGGATTAGAGCTTACCCCAAAGGAGTATTATGCAAGGGCTATTATATGCGCCATTTTTACACTGCCTCTTGCTCTACTATTGTTTGCAATCGGTGCTACCAATCTTATACCTATTGTGCTCACCTTTTCTATAGTGGTATATTTCCACTTTATGACCGACCTTAAAGACAAGATGAAAGAAAAAAAGATGCGCATTGAAATGGAGCTTCCAGGCTTTGTTCGCTCCATACTATATAAGCTGGACGACATCAAAGCTGACAGTAAAAAAGCCGTCGTACAGGTGGATTTAATTCAGATATTTGAGGATTACCTTAAGGTAGCCAGCGATGTATTCTACTATGATGTTTCAGTTTTAGTAATGGAGATGAAAGCAAAAGATATTGAAACCGCCCTTAGAAACTTCAATGAACGCATCGGCCTTGCAGAAGTATCCTTTCTGGTGAATGCCCTTATAGGACTTCACCGGGGAGAGCATCAAGGGGAGGCACTGGCGTATCTTGCAAGAGATATGGACATTAAAGCTAAAGAAGCTTTAAAGAAAAAACTAAATAAGCTGCCCCGCAGGATTAAGATTGCATCCATACCCCTTGTGGCTGTAACTCTTGCAAGCCTGCTCTATGTCATAGGCTCCCACCTTATAAAGTCAATGGGGGGCCTTTTTTAATGTGAAAATGGGGAGACCCTTTTCAAAATAAATTTTCAGGAGGTATTAACCATGCAAAACAAAACAACCGCAATCCAAATTACCGAGGGAAGGAGAGAAAATTCTATGAAGAAAAGAATGGCAAATGCTCTTTTAAAGGCAAGAAGTATTTTAACAAGTAAATCTGGTGACCAGATGACTGGTTGGCTCATTGTGGTACTAATTGTCGTAGTTGTGGGAGCTGTGTTTATGACACTGTATCAGGACTCCATCTCTACTATCTGGAACAGTATTGTTACCAAGATTACCAGTCTCTTGAACTAATTTTAGCCAAAAGGTAGTGGCATAAGGGGGAAATTCCCCTTTTCTAAACTAAAATCTAAAAATAAACGGAGGTATTTTCTATGTTTAAAGCAGTAAAAAGCAAAATGCAGGGTATGGCACTAAATGCAAGAAGGGTACTTACAAATCAATCCGGAGACCAAATGACAGGCTGGCTTATTGTTGTTCTGATCGTGGTAGTTGTAGGTGCGGTGTTCATGACACTGTATCAGGGATCTATCACACAAATCTGGAACAGCATTGTCGACAAAATTACTGGCTTAATAAGCTAATGACAGTTATTCCAAATGTATCCGCTGATGCGGGAGGTGCAAGAAGATGAACAAAAAGCACCGAGGTATATGGGGGAGGAATTCTCCCTCATTGCCTTTTATGAAACTACTTTTTAACAGGAAAGGCAGCAGTTATTTTGACTTGATGGTTAAAACGCTGGTGGTCATTACGCTCATGGTTACGGTCATGAGTTTTTTAAGTATCTTTACCACCTACCTCAATTTAAACCATATCTGCCGCCGTGTTGTCAGGGTAATTGAGCTTGAAGGACAGGTATCTGACAGGGCCTATGATGTTTTCTACCGGCTTAAACAGCAAACCGGTCTATCTCCAGAGATGACCGTCGAGGATGTAGAGTATCAGGGCGGCCAGAAAATCCAATTGAGAGATACCTTTACAGTAACTATGAAATATAGCCATCCCTTTACAATCTTTACACCGTCCTTTGCACCCCCTGTTAAAATTGATATCCCTATGCGGGTGAGTATCACCGGCATGTCGGAAAAATATTGGAAGCTCTTAGAATGAGAGCGCTGGAAAGGAGAAAAGCTGTGGGGAATTTTAAACGTATTTTACAAAACCGCAGGGGAGATACCTTTATATTCATCTTGATACTCGTATTCTTTATCTTAACCATATCCGCAATCCTGATTGAGTATTTCCGTATGGAAAGCCTGTATCAGCAAGTGGAATATGTACTCCAGAGAGGTGTAAACAGTTCTGTGGAATACGCCATGATGGATGAATATCGCAGGGACGGATATGCCCGACTGGATAGCTCCCTTGCGAAAGAAAAGCTTTATGAGTATTTTTACGAAAATATGAAGCTGGATGCGGGACTTAACAAATATTCTGATGAAGAATGGGTTTATGAGCTTGAAATCAAAAATATTAACGCAACTGATAATCCACCCCGACTGACGCTGGACGGGGTACTGAAAACCCGCAGTATTTTCAACTTTCTAACTGGCGAGGTTAAGCTTCCGTTTAGTATATCCAGCGTCAACAATAGAATTGAGGAAGGAGGTTTCTAATGAAATGCAAATTCATCTTTGTCATTCCCCTTATGCTTTTATGCTGCCTGTTCCTATCAGGTAAAGCCTTTGCTGCCCCGATTAGCGACATCGAAATAAGTGTTACTTCTCCCATAGACAGTCTGCAAAATGAAAGCGGCATGGTAGCCGTGGAGCAATTCCCAGCAGAGATCCCTATTAGGGTCATGGCTAAAGCCGGTAATCTTACGGATATTCAACTGGAATACAACGGTCAAAGCAAAAAAGTAACTTCGGAATATATCCTTACCGTTGAAAGCAAAGAAGCTTGTGGTCCCTATACTATTACAGCAAAAACAGACCAGAACGCAGTCCTTACCATTACGGCTAACGTCATATTCCAAGTCAAAGCTACCTATGACACCCGATACCGCATCATTGGCATGAATGTCAAAGAAATCTATGAGGGTGAAACATTGTTAAAATCTTTTAAAGAACCCCAGCGTATTGACATTGTGAATGCAAATATCGTTGCTGACTATGAAAAGGAGCGAATCGCTGATTGGATTGGTCGATATGACGGTGGAACTTATATCTTAAAGGGAAGCAATGTGGTAGAAATCTATGGTTTTAATTCCAGGAAACTCTATGGAACTTATGACACTGGTAGGGATTTTGAACTGCTGACCACCCATTACGGCTGGACACCTAAAGCATTGATTGCTTTTGAAACCATGAGAGATACAGCCCTATCCTATCAGGCGCCAGTGAAAATTGATGTGAAGGCCATCTGGTGCGATGAGAAAAAGCAGGAGGTTTATGGTAGAGTTACTGCTCAGGACAAGGGAGTACCAGAGTTACTCTACCCTTATCAGACTACATCCGTTACATTTACCAAGGATGATATTTTATTATCACGAAACTTCGTATACATGGGGCTTGAATGGGATTACACACCAGAAACAGAAGAATTTACAGATGGGGAAAGCAAGACACAGACCTCTATCACGCAAAAAATCCATTACCAAATTCCTACGATAGACTTCTATTTTAAGTTTAAGGCTCAGGATGGAAACGACTTATCGGTTATTATCCGTGCACCTTCCACAGTGTATCGAGGTGAGAATTATTCATTCACTGTGGCTTATATGAACAGTGGAAGCAGTGCAGCCTATGACGTGCCATTAAATGGTACGGTAAATGACGTTTTGATTGAAGAAATACCTGAAGTGCAGAACTTTTCGGCTAATATAAGCAAAACCTATACTATCAAGCGTACTGCCGATACTGCCGCTGATGAAATCCATCTATGGGCTAATATTGGTGTACCAGAAGGCTTTATCGATGGAAATCTTTCCAATAACACAGCCACGGCAGTTATCAAAGTGATTGACCCTGAACCAGAGCCACTCGACGAGCCGGATATATCGGATAAGCCCGATGATCCAGTAAATCCACCAGATGAGCCGCCTGCTGTTCCAGAATTTTGCGACCTTACGACAAGTATTCTTGCTCCCCGTACAGTCTATGAGTATGAAGATTACAGCTATATAGTGAGCTTTACTAATAATTCTGACATAGAACTAAAAGCCGTACCATTACAGGGGAAAAACAATGATAATATCTTGCCTGAAATTCCTAAAACAGCAAGTTTTAAGCCCCAAGAAACAAAATCTTTTACTATCACAGATACAGCAGGAGGTGCAGGAGAAATTTATCGCCTATGGGCAAATATAAAAGCACCAGAAGGCTTTAGGGATGAAAAACCAGCTAACAACACTGCTGTTTCGAGTATTACGGTGATAAAACACCCCTTTGATGAACCAGATAACCCCGAAAACCCTGACGAACCGGACGACCCGGATAATCCAGATAATCCTGATGAACCTGACAACCCAGATGACCCAAGTGATCCTGACAATTCACCCGATGACCCTGATGATCCGCCCGATAATCCGGATAATCCCGAAAACCCACCGGACACCCCGGACGATCCTGAAAATCCAGAGATACCCCCGGTAGTAAATCTCTGCGACGTATGGGTAAACCTATCATCGCCACCTACGGTGTATGAACGGGATGAATACAGCTTTACTGCATATTTTGCCAACTCCACAGATAAGGAACTATCTGATGTTGGCCTAAATGTCACTATCAACGGTAAGGTGGTTTCAACTATACCGCCTACAGCCAATTTCAAAGCCTTTGAGAAGAAAGCATTTCTTGTTACAAGCATAGCAGGAGCAAAAGGCGTACCTATCAAGCTATCGGCACAAGTGTCACCACCTAAGGGGTATAGGGACATCAATACAGATAACAACCATGTTTCATCGCAAATCATGGTATTGGAGCATCCTTATGATTTGGATGTGCAAAGAATCACGCCAGATGAGTACAAGGAAAATCAGTCGGTCATTACCACTGTCAAGGTATCAAATAAAGGAAGCCTTGACTTTACTCCGGGGCAAAATGTCACCGTGCTGTTTCAAATTCCTGAACTGTCTTTGTCAAGGCGTATTGAGGCAGTAGTAATGGAAAGGGATACATGGAATGTTGTGTCCATACGATGGGATACACCCAATGTGCAGGCTGATAAAGATATTACATTGATTGCCATTATCAACCCTGAACAGTCATTAGGGAATGAAGGCACTAATGATAACAACACCTATACTCAAAAGGCTGTTATACAAAATGTATCCTATGAGGAACCAGAAGAAAGCCGGATATTACCCGACCCACCGAAGAGAAATGAACAACCCAAAGTTACATGGTGGGAACAACGATACGAAAATAATAAGTTTGTATGGCGACAATTCTACGCTGAACTAAAGGTAAGCGCTACGCTGGATTATGATACAAAAGCAAAGGGCTACTTAAAATCGGGTTACGGCTATTTTATCCGTGTTACAGCCACGGTAAGTACCAACTATGACAGGTCAGAAATGATAACTGCTCCACAGACAGCAGAAGTATATCTACCTGAATACCGATATGAAACTGCCATTCCTTTAATCAAGGAAGGAAGCCAATTTAATTTTAAAGAAAATCCATCATCACCTTTCCGTTACAGAAAACAGTATATTCCAGTGTGGTTCCCGGATAACAAAGATTATATCGTACAGCTTCTTGTAACTGATGTACACACTCCTGGAGGAACACTGTCTAAGTGGATTACTGGAGGAGAACTTAAAATCAATGTGGTAGATAGCATGTATTCCGATGATGTCACTACGGGTAATTGATATGGCACTGCTATTTTGTGCCATTCCTATACTGTGGGCGGCTATCACAGACTTTAGAAAGCGGATTATTCCCGACTGGACATGGATAGCTATTGTCCTATTTGGCGGTATATCCGCTTTTCTTTTACCCCATCCTACGTTACCCCAACGGATTGTGGGTTTTTTACTGCCGGGTGTCTGCCTATTTATCCTTGCTTTAAAATACGGCGGTGTGGGCGGTGGTGATATTAAACTTACGTCGGCAATAGGCTTTTGCTTTGGACTATACGGTCTTGCAGCCATTCTCTTTTTCGCACTGCCTCCTGCCTACATTTATGCAAAGGCAACACGGCAAAAAAGTGTTCCACTGGCTGTATTCTTATGTATCGGATTTTTTGTCTATATGGGTGTTCTTTATATATTGGTTTAGGTAAAAATATTGAGCAAATTTAAGGTTAAGAAATAATAGAGAATGTCGCTTTTTACTGACATTCTCTTTTAAAATTTAAAAAGTAAAAAGCCATTTTCTTTATTGAAAAATAAAGTGAGCGGTTTTTTGTATGAAAGGAGGAACAAAATTGAATGCAAAAATCATTGCCATTGCCAATCAAAAAGGTGGCGTTGGCAAAACAACTACCTGTGCCAACTTAGGCGTAGGTTTGGCTATGGAAGGAAAAAAAGCCCTGCTAGTAGATACAGATCCGCAAGGAAGTCTGTCTATCAGCTTAGGATACCCACAGCCAGACAAACTTACGACCACTATTGCTACAGTAATGGGAAAAGTGATTACTGATACTCCCCTTGAACAAGGAGAGGGAATTTTACATCATCATGAAGGAGTGGATTTACTCCCTGCCAACATTGAGTTATCCGGTATGGAAATATCATTAGTTAATGCCATGAGCCGGGAAACCATTTTAAAACAATATCTTGATACCATAAAAAATCAATATGACTATATTCTTTTAGATTGTATGCCCTCACTTGGGATGCTGACAGTAAATGCTCTTGCTTCAGCTGACAGTGTGATAATTCCTGTACAAGCAGAGTATCTGCCTGCAAAAGGTTTAGAACAGCTTTTGCAGACCATTGGAAAGGTACGTAGGCAAATAAATCCTAAGCTAAAAATTGACGGTATTCTATTAACTATGGTAGATAACCGTACTAATTTCGCAAAGGACATCAGTACCTTGGTAAAAGAGACATATGGAGGCAGTATAAAGATATTTGATGCTGATATACCTCGTTCCGTGAAAGCTGCAGAAATAAGTGCAGAGGGAAAAAGCATCTTCTCCCATGACCCAAAAGGCAAAGCAGCGGATGGGTATCGAAATTTAACCAAGGAGGTGTTGAAAATTGAAAAGCTCCGCCAAAAACATAAAGCTGACATCAGTCGATGATTTGTTTTCTACTGAGGAAAGCAGAGCCGATGAGAGTCGTGAAAAAGTAGTAGAGATACCATTGACAGAATTATTTCCTTTTAAAGACCATCCTTTTAAAGTGATAGATAACGAGGAAATGCTTGATACAGCAGAAAGTGTAAAGAAATATGGTGTACTTGTACCTGCTATTGCAAGACCTCGTAATGAGGGAGGTTATGAACTTATAGCAGGACACCGCCGTAAAAGAGCATGTGAGCTTTCAGAACTTGAAACAATGCCTGTAATAGTCCGTAACCTTGATGATGATGCCGCCATTATTATTATGGTTGACAGCAACTTACAAAGGGAAAGTATCTTACCAAGTGAACGAGCCTTTGCATTTAAAATGAAGTTAGAGGCTATCAAACGACAAGGTGCAAGGACGGATTTAACTTCTGTCCAAGTTGGACAGAAGTTAAATGCAAGAGATGTTGTAGCAAAAGAAGCTGGTGCAAGTGCTATACAAGTACAACGCTATATTCGACTTACTCATCTTATTCCCGAAATACTTTCCATGGTGGATGAAAAGAAAATAGCCTTTAACCCTGCTGTGGAGCTGTCCTATCTTAAAGAAGAGGAACAGAATGACTTGCTTGAGGCAATGGATATGGAACAGGCTACTCCTTCACTTTCGCAGGCACAACGGTTAAAGAAATTCAGCAATGAAGGGAAATTAACTCTTGAGGCAATGAGTGCAATTATGAGCGAGGAAAAGAAAGGCGATTTAGATAAGGTTACACTTACTGGAGACACTTTGAAAAAATATTTTCCAAAGTCATACACCCCAAAGCAAATGCAGGATACCATAATTAAATTGCTTGAGGGATGGCATAAAAAACGCACGAGAGAGCAGGAACGCTGAAAAAATATAGGCGAGAAAGGAAGTGATGATTATGGCGGTTTTCAGAGTAGAAAAAACCAGAGATTATACGGTAATGGCTAACCACCATTTAAGAAATACAGAGTTATCTTTAAAAGCGAAAGGCTTACTTTCCCTTATGCTTTCTTTGCCTGAAAATTGGGACTATACCACAAAGGGACTTTCTCATATATGCAAGGACGGTATCGATAGTATTAATGCAACTGTTAGGGAACTTGAGGCAAATGGCTATGTTATTCGCAGACGATTACGTAACAAAAAGGGACAGCTTACCACCACAGAATATACAATTTTTGAGCAGCCACAAACCATTGATAATAGTATATCTCCACCTAAAGGGGAAAATCCAATCTTGGATAATCCAATGTTGGGAAACCCAATACAGGGAAAGCCTATTTTGGAAAAACCTAAACAGGGAAAACCTATCTTGGAAAATCCCCACCAATTAAATACAAATATATTAAATACTGATTTATTAAATATGGAGGTATCAAATCCTAATCAATCAAATCTGCATCAATCAAGTAGAGAAAGGCAAAAATCGATGAGATATGATGAGATTGGATGTGACAGCGTAGAAGAAGTAAAAGAAATGGTTTTAAGGAATTTGGAATATGAGTATATCAAGAATGAGCATAATCGTGAACGTTTGGATGAAATAGTAGATTTAATGGTGGAAACCCTCTGCTCTACAAAAGAAACTATCAATGTTGCAGGAGATGAGTATCCAGCAAAGCTTGTAAAGGAGAAGCTGTTACGGATAAATAGTTTGCATATAGACTACGTATTTGAATGCCTTGGCAAAACCACAACATATATTCGCAATATCAAGCGATATTTGCTGGCTACACTCTTTAATGCACCATCAACCATAGATAATTACTATTCCGCACTTGTTAATCATGATTTATACGGCAAACCCTAAAGACGTTTTGTACCTGATTTTCAGGAAATTTCAAAACGTCTTTTTTTGTACCCAAAATCACGAAAGGAGATTTTTAATTATGAAAAGGCCAATGGCATATATTACGGCGGCTTGGAGCAGTAACGAATTTGAAAACACCGAGACTGCTGCAAAATATTGTAGGCAGATTTATGATGCAGGTTTTACGCCTATGTGTCCTCTTTTGTTTCTACCACTCTATCTCAATGATGAAATTCCACAAGAGCATAAAGATGGTATAGACATTTCAAGGGATATGCTTCGTCGCTCCCGTGTTCTGATTGTATGCGGTGATGCTATAGATGAAAATGTGAAAAACGACATTGCTATAGCAGAGAGGCTACGGATTACCGCTACTACCCTTGAGGGAATATTGACGGTAAAAGGGACATGGTCGATCTTAGATGGCAGTTGAACAGAACGTATGAAAGGAGGCATAGCTTATGCAGGAAGATGTAGAAAATAGAACTGTGACACTGGCAATCACTACTACAAAGCTGACAGGCAGTGTGCTTAAATCGGCTATACTTAAATTTTTAGCAGCACAAAAGAATAAGAGCAGAGATAGTCCCAAAATTCCTCATGGTAAACAAAGTGTAAAAGACCTTGCAAAGCAAAATCAAGGAATGAACAATATTGAGATTACTGACAAGAACATCAAAAGTTTTGAGAAATCAGCAAGAAAGTATGGTGTAGATTTTGCAGTTAAAAAAGATAAAAGTGTGAAACCGCCCAAGTATCTTGTTTTTTTCAAAGGAAGGGATGCGGATGCCATTACAGCTGCATTTACTGATTTTACAGCTAAAATGGTGAGAAAAGCAGAAAGACCTTCAGTAATTGCACAGCTTAGAAAGTTTACAGAGCTTGTGAAAAGCACCGTTTCTAACAGGGTGAAAAATAAGGACAGGGAGCAAAGCCTATGAATATGAAAACAAAAAGACTCCTTATCGTAAACATTCCTTACCTTTTCCTTGCCCTATTGTTTACCAAAGCATCGCAGGCATGGAGATTAGCCACAGGATATGAGGTCGCTGACAAGATTTTAAACCTTATGGATGGTTTTGAATTGGCCTTTAAAAACCCTATGCCAAGTCTATATCCAAACGATTTGCTATTCGGAATAGCTGTGGGAGTCATTCTCCGTCTTGCAGTTTATTTAAAAGGTAAGAATGCGAAAAAATATAGAAAAGGCATTGAGTATGGCTCTGCCCGTTGGGGGAAAGCTGAGGATATTCGCCCTTTTGTAGATCCCGTATTTCAAAACAATGTGATACTGACCCAAACGGAAAGTCTTACCATGTCAAACCGCCCCAAAAATCCAAGAGATGCAAGAAATAAAAATGTACTCATAGTAGGCGGCTCTGGTTCAGGTAAAACAAGATTTTGGCTGAAACCAAATCTTATGCAATGTCACAGCTCTTATGTAGTCACTGACCCAAAAGGCAGCATTGTAGTGGAATGCGGGAAGTTATTACAGCGTAAGGGATATAAAATTAAAATTCTTAATACCATTAACTTTAAGAAATCTATGCACTATAATCCCTTTGCCTATATTAAAAGTGAAAAGGATATATTGAAATTAGTTACAACTCTTATCGCTAATACCAAGGGTGAAGGCAAAGCAGGCGATGATTTTTGGGTGAAAGCAGAAACCTTGCTTTATACAGCACTAATCGGATACATCTATTTTGAAGCCCCAGAACATGAGCAGAACTTCTCCACTCTTATTGAATTTATAAATGCTTCAGAGGTAAGAGAAGATGACGAGGATTTTAAAAACCCAGTAGATTTAATGTTTGACGGATTAGAGGAAAAAGACCCACAGCATTTTGCCCTTAGACAGTACAAGAAATATAAGTTAGCAGCAGGAAAAACTGCAAAGTCCATTCTAATATCATGTGGTGCAAGGCTCGCTCCATTTGATATAAAGGAACTCCGTGAATTGACTGCCTATGATGAAATGGAACTGGATACCTTGGGAGATAGAAAAACTGCCCTATTTATAATTATCAGTGATACCGACGATACCTTTAATTTTCTAGTATCTATGGCATATACACAGCTTTTTAATCTTCTCTGTGATAAAGCCGACGATGTATATGGAGGCAGATTACCTGTTCATGTACGCTGTTTAATTGATGAGGCTGCCAATATCGGACAGATACCAAAATTGGAGAAACTGATGGCTACTATTCGTTCAAGAGAAATTTCTGCTTGCCTTGTTTTACAGGCACAAAGCCAACTAAAAGCTTTGTATAAAGACAATGCTGATACTATTATCGGCAACTGTGATAGCATGATTTTCCTTGGAGGTAAAGAAAAAACTACCCTCAAAGATTTATCAGAAACCCTCGGGAAAGAAACCATTGATATGTTTAATACTTCCGACACCAGAGGGACGCAAAGAAGTTACGGGCTAAATTATCAAAAGCTGGGAAAGGAGCTTATGAGTATGGATGAACTTGCTGTTATGGATGGGGGCAAGTGCATTTTACAGCTAAGAGGTGTTCGCCCGTTTCTCTCGGATAAGTACGATATTACAAAGCATCCAAACTACAAATACTTATCTGATTATGATAAAAGAAATACCTTTGATATAGAAAAATACCTATCCACAAAATTAAAGCTAAAGCCCAATGAGGTATACGATGTTTATGAAATCGACCTTACGGACGAGAAGGAAACCGCTGATTAGGCGGTAATTTTTTTACTCAAAAACAAAAACAAATTTTAGGAGGAAAATATTATGGAATTTTTTAATTCAGCAGTAGATGTATTGCAGACATTGGTTATCGCCCTTGGAGCAGGACTTGGTATTTGGGGTGTTATCAACCTTTTAGAAGGTTATGGCAATGATAATCCTGGAGCGAAATCACAGGGTATGAAACAGCTCATGGCAGGCGGTGGCGTAGCACTGATTGGCATGACATTAGTACCACTTCTTTCCGGATTATTCGGTTAATAGGTAAAGTCTTATGCAATCCATCATCGACAAAATTACTGAATGGCTAAAGGAGATTTTAGTCAGTGGCATAATGGGAAACTTGTCGGGGATGTTTGATAACGTCAACCAAAAGGTAGGCGAAATCGCAGGTGAGGTAGGAATGACACCGTCAGCTTGGAATGGCGGTGTCTTTTCTATGATACGTAATCTCTCCGAAACCGTAATTATTCCCATTGCCGGCATGATTTTGACCTTTGTGATGTGCTACGAACTGATACAAATGGTCATGGAGAAAAATAATATGCACGATATTGACACATTCATGTTCTTTAAATGGATATTTAAGACCTTCGTTGCTGTAATGATTATAACCAACACCTTTAATATTGTGATGGCTATTTTTGATTTGTCACAACATGTTGTATCAGGTGCGGCAGGGGTGATTATCAGTGATACCACTATTGATATAACTTCTGTCATAGTAGATATGGAAACCAGACTGATGGAAATGGAGCTTGGTCCCCTCTTTGGATTATGGCTTCAAAGTATGTTTGTGGGGTTAACCATGCACGCTCTTTCTATCTGCATATTCATCGTTATTTATGGACGAATGATAGAAATTTATCTGATGACTTCCATAGCACCGATACCCTTTGCCACCATGTCAAACAAGGAATGGGGAAGCATGGGACAAAACTATTTAAAATCCTTGTTTGCTCTTGGATTTCAAGCCTTTCTCATTATGGTATGTGTAGGTATTTATGCGGTGTTAGTACAATCCATAACCGCAGATACAGATATCATGGGAGCTATATGGACTTGTGTAGGATATACGGTACTTCTATGTTTTACCCTGTTTAAGACAGGATCACTTGCAAAGAGTATTTTCAATGCTCACTAAAACGAAAGGAGAATTTTTATGGCATATGTACCCATACCTAAAGATTTAAGCACTGTAAAAACCAAAGTAATGTTTAATCTTACTAAAAGGCAGCTTATCTGTTTTTCTTTTGCCCTTATAGTGGGTTTACCTTTCTTTTTTATCTTTAAGAAAAATGCAGGAACAAGCCTTGCGACACTTATAATGATTTTTGTTATGTTGCCATTTTTTATGTTTGCCATGTATGAAAAACATGGTCAGCCATTGGAAGTCCTTATAAAGCATTACTTTGAAGTTAGATTTTTAAGACCAAAACAAAGACCATATAGAAATAATAATTTCTATGCCATTCTCATGAGGCAGAATCGATTGGATAAGGAGGTAAAGGACATTGTCACAAGCAAACAAAGCAAACAGAACAAAGCTTACAAGAGCAGATAGACAGGAAATTAATGCTGCTATTCTACGGGCAAGAGGAAAAGATAAAAGAGAAAAATCAGCACAGGATACAATCCCATATCAGCGTATGTATCCTGATGGTATTTGCCGTGTAACGGATAAGCTCTATACAAAAACAATTCGTTTTCAAGATATTAACTATCAGCTTGCTCAAAATGAGGATAAGACAGCCATATTTGAAAGCTGGTGTGACTTTCTCAATTACTTTGACAGCTCTATTCACTTTCAGCTTTCTTTTCTTAATATGACCGCCAATGAAAAAGACTATGAAAGCAGTATCCACATCAAGCCACAACAGGACGAATTTGATAGTATACGAACAGAATATGCAGAAATGCTTCATAATCAACTTTCCAAAGGAAATAATGGGCTAGTAAAAACCAAGTATCTAACTTTTGGTATTGAGGCAGACAATGTAAAAATTGCAAAACCCCGTTTAGAACGCATTGAAAATGATATTTGGAATGGGTTTAAAAGGTTAGGTGTCTTGGTGGATTCCCTTAATGGAAAGGAACGTCTAAGACTGTTTCATCATATGCTCCACATGGATGGAAATGTACCATTTCGCTTTGAATGGAAATGGCTTGCACCATCGGGACTTTCTACGAAAGACCTTATTGCTCCATCTTCCTTTGAGTTTCGTGATGGTAGGACATTTAAAACAGGAGATAAGTTTGGTGCAGTTTCTTTTTTACAGATACTTGCACCAGAACTTAATGACCGTATATTAGCAGATTTTTTAGATATAGAAAGCAATCTTATTATAACCATGCACATTCAATCAGTAGATCAGACGAAAGCTATAAAGACTATTAAAAGAAAAATAACAGACCTTGATAAAATGAAAATTGAGGAACAGAAGAAAGCTGTCCGCAGTGGTTATGATATGGATATAATACCCTCTGACCTTGCTACCTATGGTGGTGAGGCGAAAAAGCTCTTACAGGACTTACAAACCCATAATGAGAGAATGTTTCTCTTGACATTCCTTGTAATGAACACCGCTGACACCAAACAGGAGCTTGAAAATATTGTGTTTGGGGCAGCTGGCATTGCCCAAAAGCATAACTGCACACTGGTGAGATTAGATTTTCAACAGGAACAAGGCTTTTTATCCTCTCTTCCTCTTGGTTTTAATCAAGTGGAGATACAGAGAAGTCTAACCACATCTGCAACGGCGATTTTTGTTCCCTTTACTACACAGGAGCTGTTCCAATCGGAGGGAGAGGCACTGTATTACGGACTAAATGCCCTGTCTAATAATCTCATTATGGTAGACCGTAAAAGGTTGAAAAACCCTAACGGCTTGATTTTAGGAACACCAGGCAGTGGTAAGTCCTTTTCCGCAAAACGTGAGATAACCAACATCTTTCTTATCACCACAGATGACATCATTATTTGCGACCCAGAAGGAGAGTATTTTCCCCTTGTAGACAGATTAGGTGGACAGGTAATTAAGATTTCTCCAACATCTGGGGATTATATAAATCCAATGGATATCAATCTTAATTACTCCGATGATGAAAGTCCCCTAACCTTAAAATCGGACTTTATTCTGTCCTTGTGTGAGCTAATTGTTGGGGGTAAAGAGGGATTACAACCTGTGGAAAAAAGTATTATAGATCGCTGTGTAAGATTAATTTATGCAGATTATTTTGCTGACCCTGTACCTGAAAAAATGCCTATTTTAGGAGATTTGTATGATGCATTGGAAAATCAGGAGGAAAAAGAGGCACGGCACATCAGATCTGCTCTTGAAATCTATGTTACAGGCTCACTTAATGTATTTAATCATCGCACCAATGTAGATATTACCAATCGTCTTGTCTGCTTTGACATTAAGGAATTAGGCAAGCAGCTTAAAAAATTAGGTATGCTTGTGGTACAAGACCAAGTCTGGAATAGAGTAACAATTAACCGTGCAGAGAAACGCGCCACTCGCTACTATATGGATGAGTTTCATC
>ENA-UOOI01001826-UOOI01001826.1-fermentation-metagenome-genome-assembly--contig:-NODE-1826-length-20387-cov-5.060988_pt1 | contig 20387 bp, 12 predicted proteins | sample MGYA00245779_ERZ724027 | MGnify/ENA primary metagenome ERZ724027 (study PRJEB28704, sample SAMN03018318) | fermentation metagenome | biome: anthropogenic terrestrial biome; feature: soil; material...
CATGATGTATAGACCATCTCCCTCATTACCACTGTATTGAGTGTGGTAACGATCAATCCGGAACCTATCATGGCCAGAAGCAGCGGCATCATTTGCCCTCCCCCCCGATTACTCCGTACTTTTCTGGAGATCAGCAGGTCCAGGACCAGTAAAAGGATTCCGAAAGCGGCGCTTCCGATCAGGCCGGAAGTTGCAAAAAACAGATACGTTGCAAGATTCCCGGAAGGGTCCTTCATATCCATTGTCCTTGTGACGAGAAGTCTGCTGACAAAATGCATCCCGTCCGTATGGATGTCGCCCATTCGTACCCTGTCATAAAATGATTTGTCAATACCGTCTGCTGACAGAAATGCCATATTGCAGAGGCCGGACAACAACATTACTACAGACAGAACAGCCACTGCGATCCGCATCCGCCTGATATCCCGCTTCCGCAGAATCTTCCACAGGCAGCCACGGATAAATCCGCCGGCAGCAGCGATCAGTGTCATGAGAGGAATAAAAGGACCCATGGGCTTCAGGAAGTGTCCCAACAGGTCCGAAAGTCCGGATGTCACAGCCCCATAAACAGGCCCAAATAAAATGGAAGGAAGGATAGAAAAAATACCGGATATGCCAATGCTCATTCCATTCTGTCCAAACAAGGGGATTTGAAATGAAAAGGCCGTTTTAAGTACAAGCGAAATACTGAGAAATACCGCAGATATTACAATACGACGCAAACGTATAGATGATTTATCCATTTAACGAACCGCTCCTTTCGCGATAAAATCGCCGGATAAGACATATTCATGTCTTAAAAAATAAAACAACGTTAAACGGACATGCTAGACCGAAATCATAAAAGCACCTCCTGTTATGCAGCTCGGCTACATAACAAGAGGCACTGAAATATACTTCTCCTTATTATGTAGCAGCGGGATGCGAACCTTGTACCGCAAGCCAATCCGGCTTTTCGTCCCTCTGACAACTCCCCGTTCAGAAGGCACTGCAATCGTGTGATCAACGCACAAGATCCTACTCTGCTTCTGGTTCTATAAAATTTCTGACACTAATTTATCATAACAAAAACCTGGTGCTATTGTCAATCCCCAAAATACAGTTTACACATTTCACATTTTTCTTCCGGACACCCGTATCCAGCTGATCTCTACTCATGTATTTCATACGTACCCTTCAGGAATTCATATATCATCTCATAGTTTCGGCGTATCTCCGGATCATCACTCCATGAAGCATCCAACAAAGATGTACATCCCTGATAGTACGCTTTGACGCAATTCTTCCCTGCATACCCATATTTGATTCCACCGTTCAGATAATCCGCGTATTTTCTCTTAAAGTCTTTGCCCCAGTTCATCCGCTCATCAAATTCAAGCTCCATACCCATTCCATATTCTTTAGCAAGCAGGGCTGCTTCTTTAACTCTGGATTCCTCCGACCCGCCGAAGAAATAGTTTGGCTGCAGATAGGCCGCATCAAAGCCCAACTGTCTCCACCGATTTATTTTATTGGCATTGAAAAACGGGATCCAATAAAATTTTATTTCCTTTTCATGTACTAAATTACCGGCGTACTGTATCAACTCTTCCTCATAGGGGATATTATACTCAACGGTTTCACTCACCCAATAGAAACCATCCAATTCCAGATGGACGTAGTTGGTCTTGTCCCAATTTTTAAGGGCTTCCCCCACATACCACTTCACTGCGTCTTTTCGATCCTGAAAGGCCTGTTGCTCTCCTGCCTGTTCATGATTGAAACAATAGGCATTTCCGCCTCCCTCTATTTTACCAAAATCATCTACTGTATAAGACGGGTAGGGAATCATCAATACAGTTTTGAGTTTATGCTCAGGATCCTTCAACTTTTCGGATACTTCCTCTACTGCTGCATTCAACTGAGCCATATCCCCGCTCTTGGCAAACGTCTTATCCAGATACCATTCCCAGTCTTGTACAATTGCAGAGGATGCGGAGCTATGAAAATCCCTTCTTCCACCAAGGACCTTCAGGCCAAGATACAGTACACCGTCAAACATCCATTCTTTCGGATTACCATCCGGATCCACATAACTGATATAGGGAATGAGATTCTCCTTTGTCCAATCTCCTGACCCATTTGCATACCATCCATTATACAGGAGAGCCAGGTTATTGATATTCGTACTCTCCTCTCCCGGAGCTAAATAGATGGGTTCCGTAATGTCATCCGGTGTCAGAGCTATAGCCTGACCCAGCTTCCCATCATGACCCCATACCTCAACTTCATCGATGAAGGCCCAGATATCCGGTCGGAATCTCACCTGGATATAACGGGCATAGATATATTTGGAATCCGGGTGGCCCGGGATTCCATCCGCCTGATGATCCCATGCAAATTCCCAGACTTTAGAGGATGGTCTATTCACCCAGGGATTTTCCATATTAATATCAGTAATCATACTCCATTGGTGTTTATCATTGGAAGCATAAAACAAAACTGCAGTGGGAATATGAATGCCTACCGCACCCTGCTCCAAAAAATTGACCTTTATCTGGCTGATAGATTTTCCACTGCCCAAATCAAACATAATGGATCTGGTAGCGCCTTTTTTATAGCCTTGCCAGGCATTGTCCTGATAGTTTGAAATTCCATATTTGCCATCCGTCAATTGCTCTCCCAGGTCGGGATACTCTTCAGAAGCCGGCTCCGACATTTTGTAATTCATGCCCAATACTAAATTTTTAGGCTGCTCTTCGGATTGATTGGCATTAAAACCCTTTCTCGTTGAATGATCCACAATCTTCCCACCATTGTTTTCTATTTTTTTCCCACTTTGATTCGATCTGATAATATTACCCATAACTATTTTCCCTCCTGCCATATCGATATCATGAGAATGGTGATTACTAGGAATATGATTGTTTTCTTTTGCAGCGAGTCTTTCATATCCCTTTCACCTCTTTTTTATAATGTTTTTAACCCACTATACCGGTCCTCTCTATCCCTTCCACAAAGTATCTCTGCGCAAACAAATACAAAAGAAATACAGGAACAATTACCAATAGCATACCAGCATTTATGATCAGCGAGGTATAGGAAGGATCCCGGGTAATCCGGGTGATATTGCCTGGCAGATAAGCCAGTTGTGCAGACAGGACTCTTGCAGAACCTCCCAAATACAGATTCGCATAATAACTGTCATTCCATTGCCATACAAATGCAAACAGGAAAACAGTAACCATGACAGTCAAGGCATTTGGAAGCATGATTCTCACAAAAGTCCCAAATACCCCCATTCCATCAACATATGCTGCCTCTTCCAGCTCTTTTGGAAACCCACGGAAAAATTGTCGGAAGATAAAGATATACAGACCAGCTTTGATTCCCATTCCCGTAACTGACGACAGGAGAAAGGGCCAGAGGGTGCCCAAAATATCAATTCCTTCCTTGCCGGTAAAAAGTTTATAGATTCCTAATACATCAAAAAACCTGTAATGAAGATAAGTCGGTATCATGATGGTTTGAGGCGGAATTACAATCGTAAATATAACCAGGGAAAATAAAATGTTGCTTCCCTTGAATTTCAATCTTGCAAACCCATAGCCCACAAGGGCACAGGACAGAGCCTGAAGAACTGCACTGGATATACTTAGCATAAGCGAATTAAAAAATGCCTGCTTATAGCCAAGTAAATAATAAGCATCTTTGAAGTTCTGCAGAGTCGCATTACGGGGGACCCAGACCACAGAAGCATCAAACACATCCTGCCTGCCCATAAATGCAGAGGAAACCTTGGCTATCAAAGGATATAGGACAATATAGCATATTCCCAAAACCAGCACGGCCCGGACGATTTTCCACAATATACTTCCTAATCTATTTAAAGGCTGTTTCCTGGCATTCCATCGGCTGGCCGATGAAATAGTATTCGTCACAAAGTTCATATCTATCTCCCTCCAAATGATTCGATTGTCCGAGAGGATACTTTATTCCTGATAAAATACCCGTTTGGAAATAATGCCTGTTACAACGATCAGTATCACTGCAATTGCCAGGAAATAAATCCATGACATTGCAGAACTCACGCCAAACTTAAAATTATTGAAGGCCATGTCCTGGATATAGCTCGTCACATTATTATTATAGAAGGAATCTATAATGGTATATATTGTATTGATCAATATATAGGGCGATATCATGGGGAATGTTATTTCCCAGAACATTTCATATTCCGTAGAGCCTTCAATTCTGGCGGCTTCATAGAGGGAGGGTGATATAGACTGTAGTGCAGCCAAAAAAATTATAATCTGTATCCCCGAAGACGTTACAATCTGATAGATACGATCGACTGCCCCTGTAAGATAAGCTACAATTGATGGGGGCATCCCCCCCTGCAGCAGGAGTGCCTCCAGATCCAGGCTGCTGAATGCGGAGAAATTTGCTTCCGCATCCGAGCCGGCCATTCCCAACAACTGAAGCATGTAATTCCCATTATCCAGATAGGAAATCACTCCGGATGTCAGAACGACAGGCAAAAAGAATATAGCTCTGGCCAGCATTCTTCCTTTGAATTCCTGAGACAATAAAGTTGCTGCGAACAAGCTGAAAAAGGTAATCAGGGGCACATTCAGCAGCATGTTTTTTATTTCATTGACCAATAGCCGATTAAAGTTTGCATCCACTGCAAGAGATTGCCTGAAATTTTTCAGCCCAATAAATATAGTCGTAAACCCCGTATCCGTAACATTCAATTCACTCATACTGAATTGGATCGATTGCAATAACGGCGAAAGCAGCAAAGATACGAAGCCAATGATCCATGGAGATACAAACACGATGCCTGTCAGTGATTTTTTCTTCTCCAGACTGAAATATCTTTTCTTTTTCATTTTCCATCATTCCTCCCCACGGTTCACCTGATAGTTTTGTGCCTTTATGACTTGTCCATCAATGATCCTGTCCTGATCATTGTAGTTTACTGTTATCGTTGTCCCATTGCTGTAATGCGTCCGATACACATGATCCCCCAGATTTTCATGCAAGATGATATTTGCGCCTCTTACCTCTTTCAGAACACTGTTCAGCTCCTGATAGCTTTCCAATGCCTCATCCATCCAATAACCATAGTAATGGGCGTAATAATCATAATTTCGGGTGTCTTTCAGTTTGGATGGTTTCGCCCCAATCCAGGAATAATAAACATTGGATCCGGTTTCAAGAGACTTTAAGATACATTCCCTCTCATCCTGGTCGGTAGACAAGTTGAATGGTCTGCCCGCATAGTCGAGGTATCCATGTAATACCATCTCATAAAAAGGTACGGATTCATCCGCAATGGCAAATTGATTGCTCTCCTGCGGTATCTCCAAAATCGATTTTGTATAGGGCAGTACATACACATTCCCACCATGCATCAGGGTATCAGGGATTTCCTGATGGATATCTGCAATTTTATCCACTATTTTCTTTTCCGCATCCTGTCTGGTCACAGGACTTTTTCGCCTGAAGTCCGAACTTAAATCCATTCCAACATCTCTGAGGGAAACTGCTCCCAATCCATATTTTCCATAACCCTTCAAAAACTTATCCCACACAGAATCCACTGCGTTAGGAGACAGAATAAAGTGAGAAAATTCATCATGTTCCTTGAGGTAAGTGGCCGGATTGAATTCATATACTTTCGCTATCTTCCGGGATAACCGCTGCGCCGCATGCCGTGACGGTTTAAAATCATGGGAGTCTTTATATATCCTGAGCAGGGAAACATCCGGATATATATGAATATCTTCCTTTTTCATTTCATCCAGGAAAAGCTTCCAATCCCTTCTGCTGCCGAGTTCTCTCTCAGATTTGACTTTGGTGGGTATCTTATGTTTTATTCCCCCGTTAAACCATCCGGTATAGACAACATTGATATTGTCGATGCCCCTATCCCTTAATTTTTCTGTGATGGTCCTCGCCTGAACCAGATTAGTAAGGGCCATTTTTTTATCATAGGATATTCCAAGAAAACTATCCTTTTTTGTTATCATGCCTGTTAATTCCAAAAATAAGGGGATATCAGCATCCTCCAATTCCTCCAGGCTGTACTTCGCTTTCAGATAATTCCTGTAGTAATTCGCCATTCCGGAATAATTGGCTTCTTCCCCATTCAGGAATGCATATCGTATGGTAATGTCACCGGAATAGGTCTCTTTCGGTGTCTTTATAATGGTTTCCCGGGCGCTGAGTTTTACCTCATCTTTTGGCAGCACGGTAAACTGACTGCCGACGGTATTATAGGGCTGAAGCTTTCCGCCGATATCAGCACACACTTCCCCAATGGCATCCCCGCTTTCTATCACTGCAAATAATGCAGAATCATTGTTTTTAATTCCAAAGACCGGCATACGACTTGCTTCCGTATTCCCAATCTTCTCATCGGTTTCAAGCATCTCGTCCATGCCATAGATAGGAAGATTCACTCCCTGAGCACTGGTCTTTCCATTATTATGGTAGATCAAGGACCCTGAGCCATCCGGGATAAAGGTATAACCTTGCTCCTCAGGCCCTGCCGCTCCAAAATCCTCAAGAACCCGAATCAGGTTGATTCTATATGGAAGATTCTCTTTGATCTTCTTTGTATCAACCTTTACTAAAAGATTCTCTTTCTCCAGATGATACTCCAATACAACCTGAAATCCAGGCTTCGTTGCCTCTCCCGTATCCTGGATTCCATTTTCTGCATTGTCCGATGCAAGATCCTCTTCCGTGTATCCAGCTTTTTCAAATAACTCTATGACCCTTTTTTCTGCAGACTGCGGAATCTCCCTGCGTGTATATTTTTTCTTCTTTTCATCAAACTTATAACGTGATGAAATCTGCTTCTGATCTTCCTTATCCTTCAGCTGATTCAACAACAACTCCTGAAACCGTTTTGCGCTTATCTGCTTTGGAAGAACTTCATCCATGCTCTTATCCTGACTCCCAAAATAATAAGTAACCTCGACACAATTCTCTGATTTTGCTATTTCAAATTGTTGCTTTAGCACGCTGTCATCGTAACTATTATAGTCCATGGGCTTTCCGGCCTTTGTTAGATATACCAGTGAAATCTGAGACAATAATCTCCCCTTTACCAAAGGCGCGATGGTATCATCGGACTGCTCATCCGGCAGCGGGTTGGAAAACCAAATGGCTCCGCTCTTTTTATCCAAAATACCCATAATGGCATTCGTCTTATCAATGTAAAACTCCAGATATTCATTCTCCAGCATGACATCCATCTGCTTTAATCTATCGTATTCTTCAGGTTTTCCCTCACCGCTTTCCTTTCTCTCTGCAGCTTTTGCCGGGGACGCAAAAGCCTGAAGAAAGATTGAGAATACAAGCAGTAATGCAGTGCCAAAAAATCTGCATTTTCTCCTCATGGATTTATCCCTCCATTAACCTAAATGATATTTCCCGATATAAAGTGCTTCCGAACACCAACATTTGCTGAGCCAGGCTGAAGATCAGCAGCGCAAGAAATATAATAATTGCCATCACAACAAATGTCAGCAATATGGTAACTACTGTTTTTCCGGGAGTATACTGATGGATTGTCATGATTCCCACGAATAACAATCCGGCGGACCATATAAATCCAATGGTGTTAATCACATGATAAAAAGCCATTTCATCAAGTGTAACAATATGAGAGAAAAATATCAGGAGGATCTGTGTGATTAATACCGGAAGCAGGGAATATCCTGTAACCATCACAATTTCCTTAAACTTTCCTTCCCCATTCATTAAAGTAGTCAGAGACCAATTGGAAACACACCAAAGAAAAAAAGAAATCAAAATATATTTGAATTCATCAAAAGCCTTTACATCTTCACCGACAAGAGGGTTTACAATAAACCCTGCGTATTTCGCCTTCAGGATATATGTTATCGTGAGCAACGCAATGATGAATACGGTAAACCACTGTTTCCCCTTTTTTTCATATTTAAGATCCCAGAATCCCTTAAACGGATGTATCGTCGTATAAAGGCCCATACGGATGACTCCGGGCTCCGTGCTGAGATGAGCTCTTATCGCATGGATTCCAATTGCCAGGAGGACGATTCCAACCAGAATCGAGGTGGCCAGGATCCCAAAGTTGTCCCATATCATGCTCTGCCGATAGCGTGAATATGCCTTGGAGTAAAGCTCCTGATTCATCCCCTGTTGAAAGCTCATCATCGCCTCATAGTTCTCACCTTTTCTCAAATAGGACTTTCCAATGCCAATATGCGCCTGTTCCAGATTATTGTTTAATTTCAGTACTTCTTTCCAGGCTGATGAAGATTTTTCCTCCTCACCCAGGTCAGCATTTACAACAGCATCCCGTATAAATGCCCCGTAACGTGTCGGCTTAAATACCGTCACTTGGTTAAGGCCTTTGTCCAGTAAAACAATATCGTTATTCAGGGTATCAATCGCCACCGGCGTCTTCGCATCTCCGAATTTTTCACCGATCTCCCCAAATTGATACATCAGGGATCCGTCTTTATCATAGGTGAAGATTCTGCCACGTTTCGCATCCAGGATATTATATATCCCATTTTTATCAATCGATACATCAACAATGGTAGATTGCCCCTTCTTGGATCCTGTATAGGCAACCTCTAAATCCCCTTTGGGCGAATTATGATCCCTTCTCTTTAAAATATCGATTCCGGAGGGATTCAGCCTGCTGATTGGTTCCTCCGATTTATCATCTGCCGTTGTCACATAGATAAAGCCTTCCTCGTCAACATCCAGATTGTTAAACTCGATTGGTATAAAGGCATTCATTCGTTTTCTCTGCTCTTTTGTGGAAATCTGTTTCCAAAATAGATCCGATACAGAAAATTGCACGGGATTGATGCCAATGAATCCTGTAAACTGACCATCGCGATCAAATTCCATAATTCCGTCAAATACACCCTGGCTTACGATATAAATACGCCCCACCCGATCTACTGAAATTTTAATGGGACGATACGTAAAGTTGCTTCTCAGGATTTCCGATTCCGGTTTTTCAATCTTCCGGATAAGTATCCCTTCCGAAGACAGCTCTACAACCCTTTCGTTACCTGTATCGGCAACATAGATATTGCCATTGGACTCCACAAAGATCCCGTTGGGATTGCGAAACGTATCCATCTTACTGCCATTTTTAAACTCTTTTATTTCCTGTATCAGGTTCCAGTCGGAATCAAGATGAACGATACGATTGTTCCCCGAATCCAATATATAGATTTCACCTTGTTCCGTAATATGCAGATCCTCCGGTGATTGAAAGGAACCAATATTAAGTTTCTGGCCATCTATTATTTCTATTGGCAGGTAAGGGATCGGACCGGGTTTTACTTTCTCATCCCAGGAATAATTATATCCCTCATAGGATGCAGCACCTGCTGGATACGTAAATCCGAATATCAGAAAGACAACTAAAAAAAACCGAAAGATCCTTCGTATCTTCTTCATTGCGAATTCTCCTCTCTAGGTTATTCTTTCATACCGGAAGTTGTCATAGTCTCTATTACATTGCTTTGTGTAATGATGAACGTAATGATAGGTATGGAGATCATAAACAAAGCTGCCGCCATAGAAGGACCTGTCCGGATGAGGCCCCCTGCCAGTACTTGGTTCAGTGCATAATCCACTGTCTTTAAATGCTCACTGTAGATGTAGATGGAGCCAGCGGCTCCCCCTGCACTCCATAGTCCCTGGAATGAAAATATGATCAGAGTCAGCCAGGCAGGCTTTACGTTCGGCATTACGATGCTCCAGAAGATACGCATCTCACTGCATCCATCAATTTCCGCAGCCTCCAGTAAGGAATTGGGAATCTGCTCCATAAATTGTTTCATCAGATACAACCCCAGAGAAGATCCTATGGCTGGAATAATCACTGCCCAATGAGTATCCAACATGCCAAGCCATGACATCGTCATGTAGTTGCTGACCTGTGTCACAGTGGAAGAAAACATCAGAGACAAAACCACCATATTAAATAGGATGTTTCTTCCCGGAAAGTTACGTTTTGCAAGTGGATAGGCTGCCATGGATGCAATAATGACATGCCCCCCTGTCCCTATTACGGTGATAAAAATGGTATTGAACAGATATCTTGAGAGCGGAACCCAGGTCTCCGACAAAAGATAATGTAAATCTGTAAAGTTCTTCAGAGTAGGATTTCGTACAAAGAACCTGGGTGGAAATCGCAATATTTCATTGATCGGTTTGAATGCGTTATTGATTACAAATATCAGCGGCAACACCATAAAGGCGCCCAGCAAAGCGAGCAGTGTAAACAATATAATATTTCCGCCAACCGACCTGCTCAGCATCCCTCCTGTTTTCAGCTTCCCTATCTTGATTTTCCCTATTTTAACAGCCAATCTCATTCACCAACTTTCCCCAATAACTTTTGAACCACAACATTGCAAAGCACCATAATCGCAAATAGTATCGTGGCGATTGCCGAAGCATACCCAATCTCATACCTTATGGTTCCATAATCCATTAAATGTGTCATAATAGTGTGCCCTGCATACTGTACACTGGGGAAACCTGCCAATTGGACGGAAACCTCGGCCACAGAAAAGGATGATGTAATCTGCATCACTGCCCCGAACATTAACTGGGGCTTAATAGAGGGCAAAGTAATATACCATAATTCCTGCCATCTGTTTTTAATTCCATCAATGGCTGCAGCTTCAAACAATGCTGGATCCAGGTTTTGCAGGCCGGCAATAAAGGATAAAAAGCTGGTACCCAGACTCAACCAAAGTTGTACAATAATGATAATTGGCATAATGTAATCGGGATCCTTCAACCATATGATTGGCTCCAGAGTCAATCGGAATTTCATTAAGAATGCATTGATAAAACCATATGCATCTCCACTGAACAGTAATTTCCATACAACATAGGCACTGCCTGACAAGGAAGGCGCGTAGAACACCAATGTCGCAAAAGTCCGGACCCTGGGCGGTAGTTCATTGATCACCCAGGCCAGTCCAAAACACGCGAAATAACTAATGGGACCTGTAATGACTGCAAATACCAGAGTGTTTTTTACCGCTATTTTAAAAACATCATCCTGCACCAACAATCTGGCATAGTTTTTCCAACCCACCCATTCCGGAAACTCCAGCATATTAAAGTCTGTAAAACTGACAAGAATGGATAAAAGCACCGGTACTACAGTAAAAACAGTGAAGATTATGAAGTAAGGCGCCATCATCATGTAGAATGTTCTGCTTTTTAATACTTTTCCCCATTTGAGAGAGAAATCCGTTTTCAACGTTGAAGGCATTGTTTCTTCCTGTACAGTATTCTTTTTTAAGTTCATGATAACTCCTCCTCCCTATTTTTTGGTAGGTAAATCGAATTCTTCACGTTTCACTGTAATCTCATTATTTATGGTATCCACATATTCTGCAAGGGTTTCTCTGGGATCGCTTCCGTCATTGTAAACTTCGAAAAAGGCATTCTCCAAATGCCTGGTAAGGGAATAGCCTCCCGGCACCTCGGGCATACCCTTTACCCATTTCCATTGCTCCATTAATAATCCATAATCTTTTGCAGGCCATGGCAATTGGGTAAAGGCCTTTACATTAGCAGCTGCATACCGGCTGGATTCGCCCTGGATTGCTTCCATTTCACGTCCGAAGTTCACCTGAGCCTCCGTATCCGTCCACCATTTGATGAACTTCCATGCTGCAGCCTTATTCTTGGCATTCTTCAGCATAATCGTCCCATCACTTTTGGCGATGACATCCCTGTGGACCTTTCCATCTTCTCTCAAGACACCAGGTACCGGTGCAAAGCCCCACTGTCCCCTGATCTCCGGAGCAGAGATTGCCAAGGTATTATAAATGTTATAATCCGCGATTCCCAGAGGCATTTCTCCGGTACGAAAGCGATTTACAAAATCAAATTCACGTGGAAGCTTATAATTTGTATACAGTTCGGTCCACTTTTTAAAGGCCTCTATCCCCACCGGAGAATCGATATCCACTGCAATCCCATCGCCCTGATAATATTGACCCCCGTTTTGATACAACAGCATTTCAAATACCAGATTGGGAGTCATGCCAACCTGCACGTTATGTTTCTGCAGTTCCGGAATGATATAATATAAGTCATCCCAGGTATTCGGTACCTGCAAGTGAAGCTCATCCAATACATCTTGCCGGTAAAACAGCATGGGAAATGGCTGTTTCTCAGGAATCGCATAAATTCCACTTCGGAACTTAAATCCCTCGAAGGCACTGGGCATAAAGCGGTCGTGTACCTCATCAAAATCCGGATACTGTGTTAAATCCACCAGAGCATTACGCATCGCAAATTCAATAACATTGGGAACGGAAATGGCCACATCGGGACCTTTCCCGGACAAAGTCGCAGGCAGCAACGCATCCTGACTGATCAGCTGCAGATTCACATCAATGCCTGCCTGAGGGGTAAATAAGCTTTCTATCATTGACTCTATAATCTGAGCCTGGTCACGGCCCGTCCCCAGCCAAACCGTAACTTCCTTATCCGATCCTTTGGTATCCGATAAACTTGTATATCCATCGCCAAATGTATAGGCGAAGGACAAGATGTCATGCTTTAACTGATTCCATAAGGTTGCTGTCGCTTTGGGAGGTTGTACGTTTTTAGATTTTAAAAACAAATAATCTATTTCCAGGGGAGCCTCATTTACCTCGAGTAACCATGTTCCCAGAGACATGGCATTATCCCGGAACTGCTCCAAACGTTTCGGCACTGTTTCCGGATGCTTTGCCAGATCCTTCAGCTGGTAAGCTGTTGTCCGCAATATCGTGGACTTATCGCTGGTACCTCCTGCCAGAGCATCCATCTTATCTGCCACTTTATTCAACAGATTGCCTTGTTCCTCCAATCGCTCCTCCAGATTGTCTATCTGCCTCTCCAACCTGTAATCCCTATAGGGATCCGGCTGGGTTCCTGTTACCATAATAATCTGTCGGTATAACTCATTCAGTTCATTGATACCGAAGCGAACTCTCTGAACAATCTGTGTCAGCCCTCCCATTGAAACTTCCAGAGTTAGCCGATGTCTGCCTTTCGTAAAGTAAAACAAATAGGGCTCGTCCTTTTTCCCTACCATATTTATCTGCCACTTGTCCCCATGCTTAAAATGAATTTCCTGTGCCTCTTTGAAAGGGACCTCGCCATCTATGTGTAACAGTCGAACCACATCATTCCCCTGAACAAAATTTTGCTTATATTTTGTTCCCATTTCATACAAACCATCTTCCGGTACATCAAATTCCCATGTAATCCATTGTCCTGATACCTTCCAATGCTGTCCGCCAATGGTATTCAATCTGGTCTTACCGGGATGATAGGGCTCTGTAGTTGGACTGGTTCTGTCGCTGATCGGGTAAAGGGAAGGATTGGATTTTAAAATAGCATTCTCTCCCTGAAAGGATATGAATTTACCCTCTGACTCCTTATATCCCTTTGATTGATACAGCTGCTTCATCTCTTGATAGTCAGGCAGCTGCGCTTCATTGTAAATCTTAATATAATCAATGATCACAGGCTCCCTGTGGGAGACCAATTCAATCTCGTGCTTTCCTTTGCTGAAGTAAAACAGGAAAGCTCCATTATGATAGCCTTCTGAATCGAACAAAGCAACCTCACGCCATTCCGGCTTTTCCACTTGCCTTGGCCTTAACTCATTTCCTTTTTTATCGAACTTTTTGTCCTCTGATTCATTTTCCCATAATCTAGACAACACGATTCTGCTTGCCTCATCAAATGGGGTCTCACCATCAATCTTAATTTCTCTCTCTATTGACGATGCATTGCCCTCAGTCGGCAGATATCTTATTCCTATACTATATAAGCCATCTTCGGGTATCTCTACATTCCAGGATATCGATCCGGTTTCCCCTGTTTTTACTGCTGATTCCATAGCCCCATCAAATGATTTTAACACGTCTGCTTCCATATCTCTCCGGGCTGAATAGTCACTCCCTGCAACTTTTATATTAACATCGGGACGAGTGGCATTTTCATATTGTGAGATATATTCATCATAACTTGCTATGTCCAATTTCTCCAAGAGGTTTTCCATGGTTGAACTCTCTATATTTTCGTTTCCTTTAACATTATCAGCAATTGCTGAGCCATAAGGTGCCAGTACATTACAAATAAAGAGGAAAGAAAATAAGAATAAAATTAATTTACAGAACTTCTTTTTTGTTCTCATCGTAATGAAAATTCACCCGCTTAACATATGTATTGTTCTACCAGTATAATAAGTCTTTATGAGAAACCCTTTTCAGGGTCTCTCATAAAGTGTTAATACTATTTGTTTAATTCATCATCTATTGCCTGTTGAAAACTCTCCGAAATCTTTTCAACTGCGGTTTCCGGTGCAGTCCCAGAGTTTGTGATATCCCATATTGCTGGAAGAATGATATCATTCTCCTTGGGTATATATAAAACATTCACTGTGTCTCTCATTTTAAGAGCCATATCCACATCTTGCTCTGCACGAAAGTTTCCCTCTACATCTGCTCTGACGCTATCTTGTATCTCGTCCCATGGTTGAAGCTCTTCAAATATTTTCGCCGTTTCCTTGGGGTGCTTGGCATTCGCCGGCATATACCACATTGCAAAGTTTACTACGTTATTGGCATAATCCTTTGCTTTCGGCCCTTTCGGATACCACACAAACCCATATTCATCCTCCATGTCTTTACGTTCTTTTCCTTCCCAGATTTCACCTGAAACCATGGCGGCCTTGCCACCATTGAAGACTGTCTGAGACTCATTATAATCATCAAATGTAGCATTCGCATTCGGCATTGCTACCTTATGGCTATTCCATAAGTCATACACAAACTGTAATGCTTCCATTGTATTCTCGTCTTCCAAACCTGAAACAATCTTGCCATCTTGTTCTTTAATGATTGCGCCATCATTTGTATAGATAAGTTGACGGGCAAAAATAGGTGCATGCCCCACAAGACCCCACTGATCTACTTTCCCATCTCCATCCAGATCTTTTGTTGTCTTTTTTGCGATATCCAAAAAGGCATCCCATGTCCATTTGTCCTGCTTTACCAACTCCTGAGGATCGGTTAGACCTTCTCTTTCCAAAATAGCTCTGTTATAGTATATTCCCGTAGCTGCACCCGGTTCAGAATCAATCCCATATTGTTTTCCGTCATAAGCACCTACGATATGATTCTTCAGCAAGGGAGACCATTTGGAGTCATTAAAATCGAACAGATCGTCCGTAGGAAGCAGATATCCTTCCCTTACCATAGAGAAGAACTGGAAGTACTCCAGCAAATACATATCCGCAGAGGGCTCCCCTGCAAGATGTGATTTCACCAGCTCATTCCCTGGCTCCGCCCAAGGCAAGACATCCCATTTAATTTCTGTGTTGTATTTTTTGCCCAGCTCTTCTGCCTTCTTTAATTTTTGTTCTCCTTCTTCGGTATCCTCTGTAGGAACATTACTTCCAAATGTTGAAATAACAATGGGCTCCCCTTTGAGATCTATTTTTACTTCTTCTTCACCGTCCTTGTCTTTTTTGCCTGCAGCCTGACCCTTTGTTTCATTTGTTTCGCCTTTCGGTTTTGATACGTCCTTAGAGTTTTCTGATTTGCTGCAGGCAGCCGTGAATATAAGCAGTGCAACCAGCAATAAGACAATTAGTTTTTGGCTTTTTTTCATTTGATATCCTCCCCTTGGTTTAATTAGCATGCAATTTTAAGCAGCATTAGTCTTCCTGAACTTGGATCGTTTTGCACTGTGTCCTGTCCCACTTCAATGCTTAAAACGGTCCAAGGCACTTAAAAATGTTTTTTCATCGCATCCTCCTTTTCAGATAACCCGAGTACCCCTGGACTCCGGTTTCCTGTCCCAGGTAGCCATGGGATCTCTCAAAAGCCGTTTTTTATGCTGTTCTGAATAACTCATATCAAATCATCTTGTATAAATTATAGCATGGGAAACTCATTCTCAATTTATCACTATTTATCATTAAGTTATCTTACTTTTACTTGTCATAAGAAAAAATGATGAAAAAGCAGCGTATTTGCTGTATGATAGATGTAGTAAGTTGGCGAAACAAATATTAAGTATTGGAGTAGTGAGCTGCATTGATTGATGAAAACCAGATGTACTTTCATTTTGATAACCTGTACTGGTCAAATCCACAGGATTATGAACTGATTACTTTGTACCAGGTAGGGGACCTCTGCTCCAAGGAAGGATTTGATCTCGAATATCATACTCAAATCTGCTATGAAATTAGTTATGTGGTATCCGGAAAAGGATGGTTTGCAACCAATGGGAAAAAGTATCCGGTCCAGCAGGGAGATCTCTATATTAACGCCCCAGGAGAGCATCACAGCGGAAAAGCAGACGCGAAGAACCCTTTTCGATTCTTCTATCTGGGCTTTAATTTCAACACATATCCTCACATGCAGAATGCCCTGATTCATATTGAGAAGATGCTGCAGAAGGTGGATGTGCCCTGCACAAGAGACTGCCTGGATATCGACATTCCCTTTCGTCAGGTACTGAAGGAAATCAACCAGGTCAATGAATATTCCCAATTGATGATCAAGATACTGCTTCAGCAGATTCTGGTATATACCTATCGGAACTTTTGCTCCTCTTGGGAGCAGAAATATGTGCCAAATCCGGAGAAGCCTCAGGGAGATACCATTTATCAGATTATCAATTATATTGACAGCAAGCTGTTGAGCCTGACAGGGCTTGCAGATATCGGACATGAGCTGGGCTATAGCTATCCCTACTTATCACGGGTGTTTTCCGAAGAGACAGGGTTCACCCTCCAGGAGTACTACACCAGGAAACGAATGGAAAAAGCAATCCAATGGCTGCAGTCCAATGAATACAACATCACTGAAATTGCATACCGGCTGGGTTATCAGACGATCCAGTCCTTCAGCAAGGCCTTCAAAAAAACAATTGGAGTATCTCCCAACCAGTATCGACAGTTTCATAAACAAAAAAAGAGAGAATCAGACTGACAGTCAACCCCTGGGTAATCGCAAAGCAGAAAAAAATCCAATACTATGTTCGAACGAAAAGCAGCATTGCTATTCAATGTCCCGACAATGAAAAAAGGCTCATTGACGTTATAAGCAATATCAAGTCTTTTGCGGAGGAGAATCACTGAACGGATTATGCCCATACAGCCCCAGGGCGATTCCCGCCGTGATCTCGGCAACGGTCCAGCCACTTTCAATGGCCCACGGGCCCCAGCCCACATCATTGGGCAGTCCGTAAATCTCCATACGGTCTGCATCCAGTCCTCTGGCCCAGGCGCCGTTGATCTTCCTGTTATCGCTGCGGATCTGCGCATCGAGCAAAAAGGTAACCGTGCTTTTCCAGAGCTGATAAAACCATGGGTCACCGGTTACCTGCCAGGCCGTGAAAAAGCCGATGGGAAGCCAGTTCTGGGAATAAAGCAGATCCACCACCGGATCTCCGTTTTGAGTCAGCATGGAACATTCCGCATTTTCCTTCCGGCTGCAGGCAGCCGAATAGCCGGAATCCCATTCAAGATACGCTCCGGAACGATGACGAAAGCGCTGCAGATCCCTGACCACACGATACAGCCAGTCGCGATGACGTGGTTTTTGGGTGACATGCCAAAGTATCGAAAGGGGCATCACCAAGCGGCAGAGTTCCTCCGTTTCACTCTGCTCGCGGCTGGTATTGGGGTAAACAGTCATTATGCTTTCCAGCCCTCTCTCGCCGACTTCGATATAGTCTTTCCGCCCCGCCATTTTCCCGCAAAGCAGCAGGGCCGCGTGATAAAAGGCATTGTAATGCGCCGAAGGGAATTCGGCCGGAGTGGAAGCCAGTCTCTTCCCTTCAGCAGGTGTTAAAAACAAATTATCTGTCCGGGAAGGCCGCAGGCCATCGGTTCCCGTTGTTTTGAGAAGGAAATCAAGTGCTTCGCAGCATTCCGGGAGACGATCATATTGATGCAGGTACAGCATTTTCAGCAGGGACGGAATCATTGCCCGGGCCGCATCGTCCTGATAGCAGACATTCCAGGCAGCTTCTGTCCATCGCAGCATTCCCCGGAAGGGCCCTTTTTTGATCTGCATCCGGTCAAAACAGAAACTTTCCAGATTGTCTGCGGTTTCCAGACTGGTATGATTTCCGGTAAGCAGATAATCGGACAAAAAGGCCAGAGAGACTTCTCCGGCACAGTCCGTCCTCACGGTTTCCGCTCTTTTCTGGCATCCATCCGGATCAATTTCTGTTCCAAACCCTTCCTTCACTCCTGCTTTTCCATTATCAAGCAGAATACCCGATTCCTCAAACCAGCGCATAGCGGTTTCTACACCATATGCGACCCTGTCCTCAAAAGGAAGCCCGGCATTTCCTCCCAGCCAATAGGAACGGGGCAGGTCAACACTCTTTGTTTCCCCTTCGGTAAGCCACGCCACGATTCGGGCAAACAGGGCGTTCCAGCCGGCGTATGGGGAAAACCTTGCCTTTACCGGATTTGCCATTTTAAAGCTGCACACCAGAAGATTCGGACGTTCCATCCAGAGAGCCCGGTTTTTGATCTCTCCAGTCATATCTTCAGTAATCTCCGCATGGGAATGGGCAACGAGGGATTCGCAGCGCACCAGCCACGGCATATCCCGGGAACGGCTGAAATATGGCGAAATAAAAACATTGCTCTGTTCCTCCAGAATATCGCCCCGTTTCAGTTCCCCACAATCGGAGCCACAGTAGACCATGCGGGAAAAGCGGGTGGATACGGGATCAGCGGAATAGACGTCGGCAATACTGGATACATATTCGCAGAACACCCTGGTTCCGGCTTCCAGACAGGTTTCCAGTTTGCTTCTGGATTCGGCACTCAACACGAAAGGATCTTTTCCGGCTCCACCAAGCACTGCAATGGCGGTATAATGAGAAAGATCATGATTTTTTAAGTCATCGGGATGGATATAGCGGATAAAACCCCTGCAGCGCTTCTCCAATTCCACACTGAAATCGCTTTTCCGGGGAGTAATGATAGCAAGACTGGATTTTCGGCTATATCCATCCCGATGGGACAAGTCCTTTCTCTTCTTATTATATCATGGAAATCTTATTCCTGATTTATTACTATTTATCATTAAGTTGTCTTGCTTTAACTTCATGAATGGCAAAAATACCTTCCGGCATCAAAAATAATTGAATCCTCTGTGAACATGCCCTGCATGGTAAGCAGCCGGATGAGAAATGGCCGGGACTTATTCAAAATCAGGATCCTTTATGATGTCTCCTTCTCAGCAAAAGGCGTTCCACCCAGCCTTTTTTATATTTCAGGGAAACATATCCCAGAAAGGTTATGATACCTGCACCTGTAATATCTATGATCAGATCATTCATGGTATCGGCAAGCGCCTCCCGGCCGACCAGAAGGGTTCCATTCTGCAGTGCAAATTTCTGCATATTCAGTCCAAAAATGCCGTCAAATGTATATTCATAGACCTCCCAGAATACCCCAATGGTGACCGCAAAGCAAAAAGAAAAAACAGCGACAAAGGCAGGGCTCAAATTGATGGAAACCCGATCCGTATTGTTCAGCAGCACAACAACGGAGAATCCAAGAGCTCCCAGCATACCACCGCTGAACATATGCAAAATATTGTCCCAATGGGGAATGGTATAGTAAAAGTTCCGGACCTCGCCCAGGTAAATGGCACCATATAAAAACAACGCGTACATAACCATCATCCTGGAAGGAATGGCAACGTTGATCCTATGCTCCAGTAAACCTGGCAGAAACATGGCGAGAATCCCCAGCACACACTGCAGCAGCATCAGGGAGTAATCACTCTTGGTACGGGCATCCGGTTCTTTGGAGTCTGTATTCCATGGCGACTTTACCAGCATGCATGAAACATAGATTACTGAAATAATCAATGTAATCAGCACAAACCAGACGATAATTTTTTCCGGGTTCCTTTTTCTTTTCACAGCTTCAACCTCACCTGTTTCCTCCTTCCATACACTTCACTTTATTTTATTACACTTTTTAATTCGTATACCAGGTATTTTTTATAGTATCACATTCCATACCAAAACCTCAATAAGATCACTCTTATTTTCCTGGATTCCTGTTCGACAATTGCGAAATCTGAGAAGCAGACAGAAAAAGGGATTCATGATATAATAAAGGGGAACGTGACAGGACATAAAATTACGACATGGAATAGAAACAATTATATGACAAGAGGTTCAGGAAAGGAAGCGTAATGGCATGGAAGTTCAAAAATTTAGTTCAATGATTGCCCAGAGTTCCAACATCGTGTTTTTTGGTGGCGCAGGGGTTTCCACAGAAAGTGGAGTACCGGACTTCCGAA
>ENA-UOOI01001827-UOOI01001827.1-fermentation-metagenome-genome-assembly--contig:-NODE-1827-length-20386-cov-4.000639_pt1 | contig 20386 bp, 14 predicted proteins | sample MGYA00245779_ERZ724027 | MGnify/ENA primary metagenome ERZ724027 (study PRJEB28704, sample SAMN03018318) | fermentation metagenome | biome: anthropogenic terrestrial biome; feature: soil; material...
TTCTCGCACCGGTTATGTTACTACGGATTGCTCCGCGCTTTGCGCTCGCGCAATCTCCGATTCACCCTTTGTCTGGTCGGGGATCAAGGGCTTTTGCCTTTTTCATGTGAGCATGAAAAAGAGCACTGGGTTCCCTGAGGCTTCTCGCACCGGTTATGTTACTACGGATTGCTCCGCGCTTTGCGCTCGCGCAATCCTACAAACATTCGAATTCCGCCCTATTCGGGCTGCATTCTCATGTTTGTTCGGGTCCCAATGTTCTGCTTTTTCATGCAAGCATGAAACGCAGAACCTTTTGACCCTTGTATCATATCACATATTTTTTATTTCGTCATATTATTTAATTAGAATCACTACTCTAAAAAGGAGTTTTGTATGCCTAATCAGAAAATAGAGAATCTCTTAAACTTAGCGCTTGATGCTACATCCGAAGAAAGACGAAAGTCCTATCTCTTAAATATCGGTTACGAAGAAGAGTATGATACCTGGGAGGTCATTGTAAATTATCAGGGTGATATCAGTTTTCTGGAAGAGCAGGGCATTGTAATCACCCGGCTGCTCGGCAATTATGCAATCCTGGTTATTCCTAGGGATCTTATAGACACAGTAGCTCTTCTTCCTCAGATCACCTATATGGAGAAGCCCAAGAATCTTGCATTTTCCGCCTATCAGGGACGGGCTGTCTCCTGCATTAACCCGATGCAGCAAGACAATGTAAACGGGCTGTTCGGAAATGGCGTTCTGGTCGCATGTATTGATTCCGGCATTGATTACACGCACCAGGACTTTCGAAATGAAGATGGTACAACCCGGATCCTGCGCCTTTGGGATCAGACTATCTCTACCGGCCCCGCTCCCGAGGGTTATAACATCGGAACAGAGTACACAAGAGAGCAGATTAATGAGGCTCTGGCAGGAAATCCTTCACTTGTCCCGAGTTCCGATCCCGGGGGGCACGGGACAGCAGTCATGGGAATCGCGGCAGGAAATGGCCGCGCATCAGAGGGTGTCTATGCAGGTGTCGCTACTCAAAGCGACCTTGTTGTGGTCAAATTGGGAACTCCCGCTCCCAATGATTTTCCCAGCACCACACAGCTGATACGCGGCATCGATTATTGTGTCCGCCTGTCACTGTCTCTGGAGATACCCATAGCAATAAATTTAAGCTTTGGCAACAACTACGGATCTCACGACGGAGATTCTCTCATTGAAACTTATATCAGCAATGTCTCCAATCTCGGTCAAAACGTCATCTGTATCGGAAGTGGAAATGAGGGAAACGCCGGCCTGCACACCGCCGGCATCCTTCAGCTGAACTCCACCACACAAGTCGAGTTCAGCGTCGGAGACTACGAACCAGATATAAGTGTACAACTCTGGAAATATTACGTGGATGACTTTGATATTTATCTTATCCATCCAGACGGAACCACCGTAGGTCCCGTCAATCCGGTATCCGGAACACAGAGATACTCCCTGCCCGGAACAGATCTGCTTGTCTACTATGGTATGCCTTCCCCGTACGCTATCACTCAGGAAGTCTTTTTTGATTTTATTCCTGGGCTGAATCAGGATTACATTCCGTCCGGAATCTGGACCTTTCGTTTGGAGCCGAGAAGAATTGTCCAGGGACCCTATAACTTCTGGCTTCCAAGCGGCGGATATGTGGGAACAAGCACTCGATTTCTCACTCCGTTCGCAGACACAACTCTGACCATACCATCCACTGCACTCCGTGCGATCACGGTTGGCGCATATGATTCCCGTCTTCTGACCTACGCTGATTTTTCAGGCCGGGGATATACAAGAATCATTGTCACAGAAAAACCGGACATTGTAGCTCCCGGTGTGAGGGTTACCGCTCCAAGTTCACTCGGCGGGACACCCTATGGGGAATATACCGGAACTTCCTTTGCAACACCTTTTGTAACCGGAAGTGCCGCTCTCATGATGGAGTGGGGAATCATCCGTGGCAATGATGCATTTTTGTACGGTGAAAAGGTAAAAGCCTACCTTAGACGCGGAGCCCGGAGTCTTCCCGGTTTCAGCATCTACCCAAATCCACAGGTCGGATTCGGAGCGCTCTGTCTCCGGGACAGCATCCCACGGTAAAAAATTAGAAAGAGTTTCCTATTCGAAACTCTTTCTTATTTGAAATTTCTTTATTTGCTGTCTCTGTAGCTGATAAAGAGATTCCCGGCAGCTGCAAACTCAGCTGTACTGTCATTCATTCCTTTTGCGTACACTTTGTTCGCCGTGGTATCATAGAGCCAGGTATTATACTGATCATATCCTACGATCAGAGCACTTCCCCCGTCTCCTGTCTTAACCATAACCGGATAACCGCGACTTACCTGATAAAGCACACTCGATAAACTGCATCCGCTTAGATTCATCACCTTATAGGCATCGCCCAGAGTGTTTTGAATAGTAGCTTCATCAAGAGGAGCCGTTAGCAGTTCCTGCGGAATGGCACTTACATCAAGCTTCTTGTTGTCGGGCTGATTTCCCCTTTCCCATACATACTCCTGCTTTCTGTTCAGCACAATACCCATATTCTGATCCGCTTCCTGTATCGCACTTCCTGCCTTGGATGTCACGTCCAAAAGCCGTCCTTTTCCATATACATAGTACTCATCCGTGTCTTGTTTGGGAACATCTATCGTAAGAGTCGGCAGGTTTCCCTCGTCTGTGAACTTCGTTCCCAAGACAAGAAGATTTCTCGTCTTAGCAACATTTGTAAATACAAGGTTCAGCTCTGTTCCCTTTCTCTCACTGACAACCATCTTTATGCTGACTGTTTTATCATGATCCATTAGATTGTTCATAATGTGATCATTTGCAACCGGAACAAAGGCATCCCCTTCTCTCTGGACACGTATAAGTTCCATAAGCCCCTCTTGAATATTAACCTGAGACACATAGATCCCATCCTGCTGATATTCTTTGATGATCTCATCGTCAAAGCTTCGTATATAAAGCTTATTCATAGCAAATGTTACATTCCCGGCGGCATCGTTTAGTATATCCTGATCATTTGCAACCCCATATACCAGATCTTCATTGATAAATCCTAATGCCTTAATCTTCTGCCCTTCCGGCGCCGAGATGGACAAGGTTTTCCCCGTCTCCAGACTCAGGGCCGTAATGTGTGTCGAATGGTTCTCATCCATATCTTCCATCCATGCCACCGATGCCTGACTCTTTGAGATCACAAAACAGTCAGACGCAATATTATCCTTTACAATCTTATAGCTGCCGTTTGTCACGTCAACCTGGTAAAGATTTCCCTCAATATAAAGGTAAAGCTGATCCTTCTGGCTCACGTAAGAAAGAATCGACAGATTCTGTTTTAAGGACTCATAAGAATTGCTGCTGGGAATAAACAATTCCTCCTGAGACATATTTTTTTCAGCATTATAGTGATAGACAACACTTCCGACCATTCCTTCGTGGATGTCAGAGTTCATATACCCGTATACAACAAAGGAGATATCTCCTGTCTCTGACACACGGACAATCTTAATATCATGTTCCATATTCTCGGCTCTCTCATCAATATCACCCACTTTGCCGCGGAAGCCAAAGATCTTTGTACATTTGTTAGCACTCCTATTATAAGACCAGAGGTCACCATTCACTACAAACGCCACGATATCCGCACTCTTATTGCTGAGATACTGCACATCTTTGTTCACAATCCCGAGACTGATTCCCGTACTGGTAACCACCGGAAGATTTGCGTCAAAAATCTGAGTTGCACTTCTCTCGAAATCAAGTAAAATAACACGCGACTGGGTATAGCGCATGCGGTAAAACTCATGTACACTGTAATATTCTGTATTATCATCCGTATCTTTTGCACTAATGGTATATTCCTGAGTTACACTTAATGTATTTTCATTTGCCTCTTTTATTACGGGAACCGCCTTCTTCACAATCTTCGGATCTAATGTTCCCCATGTCAGCTGATCAAAATTAGAATGAATCGTGACATTGTTAAAACTACTGTTTGATGCGGTTTCATCCGGTTCCAAATAGGTCGTCAATTCACCTGCAGCATCCTTGTTCATGCATTTTTCATAGAATTCCTGTACGAATTCTAGGTATACATCTGTATTGACACCTGCCCTCTGTACAATTCTTGTATAGTAATACACCGGATCCGATTCTCCCTCAAGGGAGACGGAAAAAGTAAGCAGATATTCCTGATTCATAAGAATAGGCGGGTCTATCTGAAAGGAGGCTTCCTTTAAGTTGTCCTTATCTTCCAGGCCCTTTACCCTGGCGTTTCCCACCAGCTCCGAACCATCCGCAGACGTCACTTCATAACTGATATCTTTGATTTTTCTCCCATAAGGATTAATCTGCAAAGTCAGTTTCTTATCCGCTGTGAGTGGAGTGAGGCCTTCCCTCATAGTAGTCCCGTCCATCTTTTTCTTGTAACCAAACATACGGTTTGCCGGCGAATCACCCAGCTTAATGTAGGCAGTCGGCAGTGTTGATGTCTCAAAATCTCTTGTGTTTTTTTCTTTATCTCTATTAAAAAAATATGAAAATCCCGCCATAGATACGATAAAAATGGCCAGAAGTGCAATAAATCGAATAGCACCTTTCTTCATAGAACGTCTCCCTAAACTTTTATCAATAACCCCTGTATAAAAACAAATCATCAAATTCATGATTTTATGTCAACTATGTAATGAACCTATTATCTATTGTAATCGCTTTCTGTTCTTAGAGCAACAGAAAAATGAAAATTTAAGATTATTAAAGGTTTTGTAAAAGTTTCTTCGGAGTCAGCATCTGAAAACATATGAAAAGCACCATAAAGGATGCTTTTCTCACTGACTCCGATCAAAATGTTAATAATAGTAATAGTTGCGTTGTCTGCGATGTCTGCATCTTCTGGAAAACATTTCATTAAAAAGCAGTACACCAATCAAATCTCTCAGTTCCGAATCCTGCCGCTCTTCCACCGCTTTCATTTCGTCACAATTCTCATCCTTCTGTCTCTGGTATCTGTCCTCAATTTTTCTACAGAGATTTCCCATCATTAATTTGTCGGGATATTCATCAAACATTATACTTCCGTCATACTCCATCTGGTCACATTCCTCTTCCACTAATTTCTGAATCTCAGCGGACCTTCTGGAGTAGTAGGTCTTCATCTTCTGCAAATCCTTTTCATGTTCAAGTTCCTGTTCCATCCCGGCATATAGCGGATAAGTTGCATAAAAGGGCAGTGGTTTTTCTATATACATCCGCATACTCCAATCCTGGTATTACTTTACTATATGCGTAAGAATAAGCCTTTGTTCTGGAAACTCCTATTTTATCACTTGCCAAATCATAGAAAACATTATAGAATTATCCATATATGATACCAGGGTCAAAAGGCCTTGCGTTTCATGCTTACATGAAAAAGCATAACCTCGGGACCCGTAAAAACATGAAAAGTTTATACATAAAGGAGATTTACGGATGGACAGCATCATGAACATTCTGAACACATTATTCGGAAACTCACAATTTTTTACCGATTACATTAGCTCCTACACCTCTTATCTTGTCGTGGCAGCCATGATTTTTTCACTGCTCAACTGTTTTTTCGGTTATCGTTTAAGAAAATTCTGGAGTTGTATCTTTGGTCTGCTTTTAGGAATCGGAACCGGTATATCGCTTGCGGTCCACTTTAATCTTAACCCCGCAGCAGGTTTGGTTTCCGCTCTTGCAGGAGGATTGATTTTCACTGTCCTTTCCTTTCTGCTTTATCGTATCGGAATATTTTTTCTCTGCATAGGTATTGTGATATTCACCTTGTTCCAGTTTTTCCCGATGCCGACGTTCAGTGCAATCTGTGGTTTTGTAGTATTTGGAATTGCGATAGGATTTCTGGCTATTGTAAAGGAGCATGTTGTTGTAAGTATCATAACCGCAGTATACGGTGCCGTAGGTTCTGCCAAATCTATTCTTGAGATTTCAGGGTTCAACAGTTTCCCTCTCACCATTTTTCTAAGTATCGTACTGGCTGTTCTGGGACTGACGTTTCAGCTAAAGCCATGGAAAAGGAAGAGAAAAAGCAGAAAGAAAAAGCAAAAGATCAAGAAGCAGGCTCCCAGACCCGAGCCTTCGCATCAGCCAAAAACTCATGCCCGGCCCTCACAGTCTTCTGGCAGTGTTACAGATAAAACCAAAGTTATCGGTGACACGAAGCCCTATTATCCTTCGGACAATAGCAGATACAGATCTAACATCGCTGAGAATAACACTGATGAATCAGACCCAAAAGATAAATCCGAATTAAGTGACTCTGATTATACCGTAGATTTATCTGATGTTCGTTCCGAGATATCCAGAGAAATCCAGGATATCTACAATGAAGAGAGTAAAGATTAAGAAATCAAAAAAGTATGTCTGATACATTGCTGTATCCCAGACATACTCTTTTTTTATTACAGGTAAATATATCAGCCTTATTTATACAGGTATTGACGATTGTCCGGCAGACCGATACTGTTTTTATCAATCCACTGAAATCCTGAACTGATATAAGTATCTACAGGAAGATGTGCGGCCAGACGGGCAGCCGCTACCATAGACGCAAATCCCATTCCATATGGATTCTGGCATATCATTCCATATTCTTTTCCGTTTTTGACTGCTTCCTGCTGTGCTTCTCCGGAATCAAATCCAATCAGCTTTACCTTGTCATTATCTGCCTCTTCCATAGCATCCATCACCCCGACTGCCATATTTTCATTCGTACCAAAATAGCCGGATAACTCTGGATGATCCATTAATACTTTTGATACTATTTCTTTTACAGTCTTATCTTCACTCTCATAAGAAGTCTCGACTATTTTTATATCCGGATGATTATTCGTCATTTCCTCTGTAAATCCCTTAACACGGTCAATACTGCTCTGGGCCGTGGCCTGATGTGCCATAACGGCAACTTCACCGGAATTACCGACTACATCGCTCATCTTTTTTGCAGCTTCCACTCCCGCATTGTAATTGTTCGTTGCACACGCTGCCGCAATCAGATTGTTTTCTACACCTGAATCAATAATCACCACAGGTATCCCATTTTCCTGGGCTGTTTCCAGCTGTGCATTGCAAGACTGCATATCTACCGCCGAAAGACAGAGAATGGTAGGATTATCTGCCAGCACCGCATCTATAATGTTGATCTGTGAATCCACATCCGAGTTATTTGCAGGTCCCTCAAAAGTAAGACGAACCTTATCATTACCCGTATATCCTAACTCTTCATTTAATTTCTTAATGGCCATTTCGGACCCTTTTTTTACATTATTCCAGTAACTGGAATTCAACCCTTTTGCGACAACAGCGATATAAGTTCCTTTTTCCACAGGCAGATCTTTTATCGTTGTATAATCGGCTGTCAGTTCCTGTGAATTTGAAAGCGTAACCTTTATATCTTCTTCCGGCTCCTTTGTTGGTTTCACGGCCTCTGTTGGCTTGACAGTTTCTGTCGGAGTAGGAGCTGCTGTTACTGTCGGCTTCCCGGTCGGTGGTGCAGCCGCCTGCCCACCATCTTTTTTGTTTCCACATCCCGAAATAAAAACCGTTAGAAGAAGTGCTGTTGCTCCTATGCTTCGTAAATACTTCATTCCCTATATATACTCCTTTTCTGCTTTTTCTCTTTGACCCTATGATCATTCTTATTGTCTTTTCAGTTCCTCCAAAAAAGGACGGAAGATAACATTTTCCGGATTGATCTGAAATTTCAGTTCCTGATTTGTCACCGGATGAAAAAACTTTAGTTTATATGCACAAAGCGCCAGCTGTTCACCATCTATGTAATCCTCATTATATTTTCTATCGCCGCAAAGCGGCATATCTGCATGGGACATCTGAACCCGAATCTGATGATGGCGCCCTGTCTTCAAACTAATGGAAAGTAGTGCCCTTCCGCTTTGGTCATCACCTGTCAGCATCTGATAGCTGAGTATCGCTCTTTTTGCGCCAGGTGTATTTTTTGTTACAACCTCCGATTTATTACTGCTTTTTTTCTTTAATAAATAATCCCGAAGCGTTCCCTCTAATATTTTAGGTGCATTTTCAGCAACTGCAAGATAATCTTTTTTTATCTGATTTTTTACCATCTGATCATTCAGCTTTTTCGCCGAATCACGGTTCTTTGCGAACATAAGAATACCCTCTACCGGCTGATCCAGCCGATGAATCACAGCGAGATATGGAGTTCTTCTTTTTTCGGTATTTCCAATCGCAAGATAATTCAGCAACAGGTGTTCCAAATCCATTTTTCCGATGCCCACATGCTGTACCGGTGTCCCTGCATGTTTTCTGATCACCAGAATGTCTTCATCTTCCCACAATATATCATTCAAATCTAAGTCCATTTTTATCTACTCCTCAACCCCAATGATATAAGTATGGAACAACTCTTTCACTTTGTCAATAAAGTTCTTTACAACACAACGACAGCCGCCATACCAAAAGCATCGATACGACGGCTGTCTACTGATTTTCTTTATTCAATTTTTTTATACTACACTTTCTCAAACATTAAAATGTTCAGCATATACTTAAAGTTTCTTCCCTGCTTCGTATCTATTTACTTTGCCTTTCACCTATTTTTAAATGCTTAGAATATTTTTACAGTATCTATGTTGATAAGTAAGAGTTTCCATACAATATAATCGGGTTTATCATACTTCCAGCCAGGCAGTCCATATTCGATATCAGTATAAAACATTTCTTATCCAAACAAGAGAGATACATCTATTATCCACTCATATCCATACTTTCAATCTTTATGGCCGCTTGCTTCTTTTGAATTGTTTTTTTACACAAGCCAAAAACCTCTTCTTATCCTGGCATATATTCAATACAAGTGCCGACAGACTTCACATTTATCTTTTATTATTCCATTCAACCAGGGAAGCTATCTACCTATACGATAAAAGTTTTCTATCTGGAACTGCCCGGCAATGCCACTCTCGTATTGATTTCTAAAATCTATCTGGCCCAATGGAATCACCTCCTTAAAAGATCCGCTTTCTCCTTCACTTACGGTTACATCTCATATGACTTTCTCGTCATCATATTATTTATAAGGAATTTGAAAGGTTGCAAGTCATTTACTGTTTGCTTAACTGTATAATAACACTAATCCTTATGTTTGTCAACATATTTATTTGATTAATATTTATTATTTTTCTTTTACTATTGTATTTTTATATATTCTGAATATTCTGGATATTTTTTACTCATAGATAATTACACTTAAGCACATAAGAAAACAGCTATCATTCGGGACAGGACCCTTTTGATAACTGTTGACTTTAAAACTCCGGTATCAATCCATGTTTTTCATATATTTCATATAGCTCACGACCATCATTGCAATCTTAAAGGTCAAAGCATCGTCGAACACACGAATATCCAATCCTGTACTCCTCTCAAGTTTTTCAAGACGGTAAACTAAGGTATTTCGATGTACGTATAACTGACGCGATGTTTCAGAAACATTCAGATTGTTTTCAAAGAACTTATTGATAGTGGTCAGAGTTTCGTCATCGAAGGTATCCGGCAGATCCTCACCGAAAACTTCCGTCATAAACATTTCACAAAGGGGAATCGGAAGCTGATATATTAAACGCCCAATACCAAGTTTGCCATATGGTACAACATGCTTTTCTGAATAAAAAATTTTTCCTACTTCGAGAGCCATCTTTGCTTCTTTATAAGACTTTGATACATCTTTAATCTCTGATACCGGATTTCCATAAGATATACGAACCTGGGACATCGCTTCTGCATTCAGCATATCAACTAACATAAGAGCCGTCTGTTTTTGATCCTCATCAGTATCTGTATCTTTTAGCTCTTTGACAACAATGATACTGTGTTCCTCAACCTCAGTGACGAAATCTTTTGGATGAGAAGTAAATAGTGTTTTTACCGTCTCCATAGCGCCGGCATCTTTTTCATTTTTAGTCTCAATCATGTAAACCACTCTCCGGGCTTCTGTATCAATCCGAAGTTTCTTGGCACGATTATAGACATCAACCAAAAGCAGATTATCCAGCAAAAGATTCTGGATGAAGTTATTCTTATCCAGCCGTTCTTTATATGCTATGATCAGATTCTGGATCTCGCTTACGGCAACTTTCCCTATCATATATGCATCGTCGCTGCTTCCTTTTGCAACCAGAACATACTCCACATTCTGGTTATCATTGACTTTAAAAAAATGATAATTAGAAATCACCTGGCTGTCCGCCGCTGAATTTACAAAAGAATTAACGCCCTTAACATCCACTTCCGTTTCCGCAAATGTTGTGGCAACTATGCTTCCGTCGGGATTTAATACACTCAAATCAATTCTCGTAATATTTTTTAGTTCATCTATTGTTTTCTGTAAAACTTGACTTGTAATCAAAAAAGTCACATCCTTTCCTGCCATTTATCCTAACTTCTGTACTGGCTTTCGGTCAGATCTATTGGCATATACATAAATATAACGTATTTTTTTAAAAGAATCAACATAAAATAAAAAAAGCACCGCATATACTGACATGAATCAGCAATGCGGTGTTGTGAACTGCTGCCCTCTGCTTGGGCGCACAGTCTTAAGATATTCATTAGTTGGTAATTACAAGTTCTGTCTCTTTATCAAACAGATGTACTTTTTCCATATCCAGTGCAAACTTAACGCTGTCACCTGTTCTGGCTGTTGTACGAGGATCAACGCGTGCAGTCATCGGGAAACCTTCAAGATCAAAATACAGGTAAACCTCAGCACCAAGCAGCTCGTATACATTGATCTTTGCTTCTATTACACTGTCCTTTGAAACCTCTACCATCATCTGTGAATCGTTGACATTCTCAGGACGAACTCCCATAATAACTGTCTTTCCATCATATCCGCCGTCAATGACTGCCTTAGATTTGGAAGCCGGGATCTTCAGCTTGTGATCTCCGATCAGTGCATACACATCTTCGCCTTCTACTTTAATTTTCACATCAAGCATATTCATCTGCGGAGATCCGATAAATCCAGCAACAAAAGCGTTGCAGGGATCATTGTAAAGATTCTGAGGTGTATCAACCTGCTGAACCACACCGTCTTTCATAACTACGATTCTGGTACCAAGGGTCATAGCCTCTGTCTGATCATGAGTTACATAGATAATCGTAGCTTTCAGCCTCTCATGCAGTTTGGAAATCTCAGTACGCATCTGAACACGAAGTTTTGCATCCAGGTTTGACAGTGGCTCATCCATAAGGAAGACTTTAGGATCACGAACAATCGCACGCCCCATAGCAACACGCTGTCTCTGTCCACCGGAAAGAGCCTTCGGTTTACGGTCTAACAGTTTCTCCAGATCCAGAATCTTGGCAGCTTCAGTAACTTGTTTCTTAATCTGATCTTTTGGAACTTTTCTAAGTTTCAGTCCAAACGCCATATTGTCATACACGGTCATATGCGGATACAACGCGTAGTTCTGGAAAACCATGGCAATATCTCTGTCCTTGGGTTCCACATCGTTCATAACCTTGTCATCGATTTTTAAAGTTCCCTCTGAAATTTCCTCCAATCCTGCGATCATTCGAAGAGTCGTTGATTTACCGCATCCTGAAGGTCCTACAAAGATAATGAACTCCTGGTCGGCAATATCAAGATTGAAATCTTTGATTGCCTCAAACCCATTCGGATATTTCTTATAAATGTGCTCTAATGATAAGCTTGACATTTTCCTTTTCCTCCTAAAAAATTATTACAGGGTTTTGTGCCCTCTTTTATCTTCTGATCATAGTATACATAATTCCGTACTTTTACACCATGCCACTTTTACACAAACTTTGACAATGTCATTTGTCAAATCTGAATATCCTGTAACATTACCTCCCGAACATCAGACAGATTCACTAAATAATTTTATTATTCGTATACAGATTGACGAAAGCTTTTTTTTATTTGATTTTTTGCCTGTTTTTCGTTATACTTGAGACTAAGGCTTTTGAATAAATTACATATTTGAAGAATTTTTAGAAAAGAGGCAGGCTATGGGCGGTATTTTTAGTATTGACAGTAAATTTTCCCAGGTTATGAGCAGATTGTTTGATTTAATGATCCTGAATTTTATCTTTATTGTCATGTGCATTCCAATTGTAACGATCGGAGCTAATATCACAGCTATGTATTATGTGACAATAAAGATGGTGAGAAATGAAGATTCCTATGTCTTCAAAAGTTATTTCAGATCCTTTAAGGAAAACTTTAAACAGTCGACGATCATCTGGCTGATTATGCTGGTAATCGGTATATTCTTAGGTGCGGATATTTACCTGGTAAACAATGTAATGAAAGGCGCGATTACGAATATCAGATATGTATTTTACTTTTTAATCATGATTTTCGCATTTGTGTTCTTATATGTATTTCCGTCACAGAGCAGATTTTACAACACGATTAAACATACATTTTTAAACTCTTTATTATTTTCAATTCGTCATCTGCCCTATACGATTCTGATGCTGGCTATTATTATAGCACCACCTGTAATCTGCCTCTATGCATCCGGAAATGTATTTTCCTTCTATCTGATGTTTGTATTTCTTTTTGGATTTTCTGGTATAACATACATCAATTCAATCTTCTTTAATAAGATTTTTATGAATTATATGCCACCGGATGAAGATGTGGAACAATCCGAGGACGATGTCATCGCACATATGAGTGAAAATGATGGAGATTCAGAGTCTGATAAAAGTGAATAAGACAGAACCAAATTAGTCGGTCCTTAAGCAAAGGTGCCCGCAACAGCTGACACCAACTGTTGCGGGCACCTTCTTGCACATAATTATAAAACGACAGGCATAAAGTGTTATAAAGTATCAAAAAGCACCTGTGTACTGCTTCATTGATATTTCACTGTAAAGCCAATGAGTCCGTATACTTGTATAATAGGAGATTTTGAAATGGAAAAAATATTGGATGAACAATATTATGACCTTGTCATAAATAATTCTAACATTTCCCCGGAATTAAGTGCAAATATCACCCCTATCAATGAACGTGAATCCATATTACATATATATAAAGGCGATTCCACCGACATGTGTTCCGTTGGAAGATATCTATATCATAACTTTCCAACAATCTTTACTCCAACTTCCCTGATCAGCCTTACAAGATCCGGCGTACAGAGTATTCAATCCAATCCTTATCTGGCACTGTTCGGACAAGGAGTACTGGTCGGATTCATAGACACTGGTATTCTTTATCAGCATCCTGCCTTTCGAAACACTGACGGAACTACCCGGATTACCAGTATCTGGGATCAGACAATTCAGGACGGACCGCCTCCCTCGGGATTTAACTATGGTACTGAATATACCGCCGATAATATCAACATTGCCCTGGGGAGTAATGATCCTCTGTCTGTATTACCTTCCACCGACACGAATGGTCACGGTACGGCGACTGCAAGTATTACCGCAGGAAGTATCAATACAGAAAATTCATTCAGCGGTGTGGTGCCTGAATCTAATCTCGTTGTAGTTAAATTAAAAGAAGCCAAACAGAATCTTAAGGATCTGTTTCTTGTACCCGATACGGTTCTCTGTTATCAGGACTCTGACGTATTACTTGCAACCCAATATCTTCGCCAGACTGCAATCTCACTCAACCGTCCACTTGTCATCTGTATTGCGCTTGCAAGCTCTCAGAACGGACACGACGGCGAGGGATCTACCAGCTTTCTTCTAGACTATTATACACAGACTCCAAAAATCGGGGTGTCCTGTGCAGCTGGAAATGAAGGCAACAACCGGCGTCATTATTACAGCGATATCACTTCTGCGCCTTATCAGGATGAATTCGAACTCCAGGTAAGTGGAAATGACAGTATGTTCTCCATGGAAATCTGGCCGAACAGTCCGGCAACACTGACGATTGAAATCATTTCGCCCCTGGGCGAAACCACACAGATCATTTATCCGAGAATCAACAGCTGTACTCCCTTCACTTTTGCAAGATCACAAACTATTATCTGGGTAAACAATTATCTCCTGGAACAGGAATCAGGCAGTCAGTGCATACTGATTCGTCTTAGCAATCCAGATGAGGGTGTATGGAACTTCAGAGTCCAGAACATAAATGATGAGAATTTTTCCTTTCATTCCTGGCTTCCTTCAGGTGAATTGATCTCAAATGATACTTACTTTATTCAGTCCTCCCCGGACACCACAATCACCGTGCCGGGAAACGCAGAACATGTTCTGACTGTAACAGCTTACAACCAAAGCAATGACACGATTCTGCTGGAATCAAGCAGAGGGTATACCAGAACCGGAATCGTAAAACCAGACGTTGCCGCTCCCGGTTTCGAACTGACATGTGCGACACTACCCGGTGAATACGGCTCTTATACCGGAACAGGCGCTGCTGCAGCACATGCGGCCGGAATTATGGCTATGTTATTCGAATGGGGTATCATTCGGGGAAATTATACTCAAATTACGGGGAGTGATATCTCCAGCCTGCTAAAAAGATCGGCTGGAAGGAGTGATTCCGGAGTTTATCCGAACAATATCTGGGGATATGGAACTATAGACCTGCAAGGTCTGTTTGAAATGATAAGTTTTTGAGAGGAGTTCATCGCATGGAAAAGATTCTTGACGAGCAATATTATGATCTGGTCTTTAATAATATGTCCCTGCCTCCAGGCGCCCCGGACAGTGATATTACTCCAATGAACGAACGTGAATCCATTCTTCATTTATACGGAGGTGATACAGCCGACATGTGCATGATCGGAAGATATTTTTACTACAATTTTCCTTCCATCTATTCACTGGCATCACTGATCAGCCTTCAAAGATCGGGAATACAGAGTGTACAGCTGAATCCCAACCTGGCTCTGCTCGGACAGGGTGTATTGACGGGCATTATAGATACCGGCATCAATTATCAGCACCCTGCCTTTTTAAACAGGGACGGTACTTCCCGTATTGTCTCGATCTGGGATCAGACGATTCAAACCGGCCCGCCCCCCGATGGTTTTAACTACGGCACCGAATTTAACTCAAACAGTATAAATTATGCCTTGAGAAATGACAACCCGCTTAGTATTGTGCCAACTGTCGATGAGAACGGACACGGAACTGCGGTTGCAAGTATCATTGCCGGAAATGCCGACAATGTGAATGACTTCAGTGGGGTTGTCCCGGACTCTGGCCTTGTCGTCGTCAAGTTAAAGGAAGCAAAACAGAACATCAGACAATTATTTATGGTTCCGGAAAATGTCACCTGTTATCAGGAAACAGATTTAATTCTCGGAATCCGATATCTGACAGAAGTTTCAGATTATTTAAACCGTCCTATATCCATCTGTTTTGCAATGGGAAATTCTCTGAACGGGCATGACGGTGAAGGTTCCATGAGCACCTATCTCGATTATCTGGTACAAAATCCATGGATAGGGGTATCCTGTGCGGCCGGAAATGAGGGGAACGCAAGGCGTCATTACTATGGCAACATAACTGATGCTCCTTATTCTGAAGAATTTGAACTGCGGGTCGGCAGCGAAGACCATATGTTTTCCATGGAGATATGGCCGAATATTCCTGCAACTCTGACTGTTGAGGTTGTCTCTCCCACCGGAGAGACAACACAGATCAATTATCCCAGAGTACAGGAATGCGTCCCCTACAGTTTTACAAGATCCTCCAGCCAGCTGTGGATCAACAATATTCTCATGGAACAGGAGAGCGGAAACCAGTGTATACTCATCCGCATACAAAATCCAATAGAAGGAGTATGGATTTTCCGGATTCAAAATATCAATAATGAGGATTTTTCCTATCACGCATGGCTGCCCTCAGGAAATCTGATCTCGGATAACACTTATTTTCTACAATCTTCACCCGATACAACGGTTACCTCCCCCGGTAATGCAAGACACATTATGACTGTGACGGCATATAATCAGAACAGCGACAGCATTCTGATTGAATCAGGAAGAGGCTACACCAGAACCGGCCGGGATAAACCGACGATTGCCGCACCTGGTTTTGAGCTCACCTGTGCAGATCTTATCGGAGGATACACCTCCTACACCGGAACAGGAGTGGCTGCTGCTCAGGTATCCGGAATCGTAGCTATGATGTTAGAATGGGCAGTGGTCAGAGGAAACTATTCCCAAATCACCGGAAACGATATCACCGACATGCTTCAGCGTACCGCACAACGTAATGAATCTATGGAATATCCGAACAGGATCTGGGGCTATGGAATGATTGATATCAACAACCTGTTTTCCACACTCTCTTTATAATGGCACCTGCAGACTCACTTATCATTTTTTATTTCGTCAAATGTCAGCGTGACTTTAAAAAGATCACCATCCAGATAAATGTTAAAAGTACCATGCAAAAGGCGGGTCAGATTCGAGGCGATGGATAAACCCAGTCCACTGCCTTCCGTCTTTCGCGATACATCCCCCCTGATAAATCGTTCCGTCAGTTCATCTGCCTTAAAGTTCAGCGGACTTTCAGAAATATTTTTCATGGAGAATATAATCTTCTTCTCTTTTCTCTTCGTTTCCACATATACTCTGGTACCCGGCATCGCATATTTTACCACATTGCTGTACAGATTTTCCAGAACTCTCCATATATGGCGGCTGTCAGCCGATATACATAAATCATCTCTGGTAAGTGTCGGTATCACAGTCAGATTGCGTTCACTAAACTTTTCATCGAATTCCCCGTTCATCTGCTGTACCAGCTCGTTAAGATTGATCGTAATAAATTCAAGTCTGACATTACCGGAACTCACTTTGGATGCCTCAACCAGATCTTCTGTCAATTGTTTCAATCTCCAGGATTTTGAGTCAAGAATATCAATATAACCTTTTATCTTTGGATCCTGGAAGTTCTCTCTCTTTAACAGATCGACATAATTAATGATTGATGTCAGTGGAGTTTTTATATCATGCGAGACATTTGTAATCAGATCTGCCTTCAGACGCTCACTCTTTAACTTATCCTGTACCGCAGCTGAAAGTCCGTTCCCTACATGATTGACTGTCTCCGCAAATTTAAGATTATCTCCACTTAAATTTGTCATGTCCACTTTATACTCTAGATCTCCTGATCCGATTTTCTCCAGGCCCTCTGCGATCTGCAGCCTCTCAGCCGATTTTTTCATGAGATAAAGCAGTACAATAGCATCCAGCAGCATGCAAAACAGGAACAACGACCAGGAACGTGTAACAATCAGGATGGCATTCACCGCAATAAATGTGACAAATATGAAGATCAGCCTTGTGGAAGTTTTTCCTTTTTTGTAAAGATCTTTCCCAAAATCCGTGATTTTTCTGACCAGGCTTCTTTCCCATAGATTATGACCCTTGATTCTACGCACAATGCTCGAATAAATCAGAATAAATATCACATAGCATACCACTGCGAGCAGTGCACACAAGATATATACCCAGACTGAACGATCATACTGTGCCATCTGGTCGATGAGAAGAGCCGGACCCATGACCAGGCCAGCCATGCCAAAGGCTCCGATGATCAGTCCGACCTCCGTTGGAATTCTGTCCTGCCAATACAGTCGAATCTCGTGATCATAAGGATTTCTCCCCATCTGAAGAGTCCCAATCACAATTAAGATAACCCATAGAAATGCTGACACTATCCCCAGTATAAGAAACACCTGTGCATACGGCATATAGCTGTCTAAAGCTTTTGCCGTCTGATACAGTTCATCGTGTTCCGGAAATTCCTTATTCATCCCCAGATACACCGTTTCATCCGTATCCAGGACAGGGTTCTCCGAGAGACTGTGACTTAGAAAATCACCGGCATCGTTGTCCGGATATTCTTTTCCCTGTTTCACGATAATACCCTGTTGTCTGTTGTAACGTATATATTCGTCTTTTCCGGGATCAATTTTCGAAACATCCTTCAGTTCTTTCCAGTCTTCAACATTTGTATAGACATGCCCGTTGCCACTCCTTAAATAGAATCTGAAATTTGAATTATTGTAGGATGATGTACTCTCCAACTCATTCAGTGTGTCCGTATAAAGGTCCATGGATGTAGAAAGTGTACTATAAAGTTCCTGCAGCGAGACTGTTTCTCTGTTTTTCGCAGCATACTCCGCCAGTGTCTCCCCTGCCATCGTCTTCTGTCCTTCTTTTTCCTCCAACGCCTTTCCTTTCGTAAACATGTTGATAAATTCATCGGAAAATGAATCAATATCTTCACCTGACAGTTCCTCGATTTTCTTTATCGCAGCTTTTGTTTCCGCTGACTCAGAATTAATACCGTATAAATCATCATTATATGTCCATGAAAGTTCATTTAATTTCTCCGCAGTCCCGGCCTTATTCAGCTTTTGAATCTGTCCCAGTGTATATGACGTCTCCGGATTGAAACTCTTTTCATCCGGCATCTGAGCACGGGCTTCCCAGATTTCATCATGCATAATATCGATCACCATATCCTGGTCTATTTTCCCGTCTTTTTCAAAACGCTCAGACAGGCGACTTATGTTCCCTACCCTCGCCAGATATTCGTCCATCCTCTCCCCGGCCGTCCTGGTCTCGTAAAAATGCTTCTCAGACCCTATATCATTTGGAGTCCATCCACTATGCAGCAGCAGAAGTATAACTGCGGCTGATAGAGCAAATACAAAGATACACAACACCTGTAAAACAACAACAACTATCTTGGCGGGAATTCCGAAGAATCCGTTTTGCCCCCTGGTTTTTTCTGTATTCGTTTCTCGCATAAAAGCTCCCTTCTATCGTTTCTCGATCTTATATCCGACTCCCCACACAACTTTAAGATAGCGGGGTTCCTTCGGATTGATTTCGATTTTCTCACGGATATGACGGATGTGGACCGCAACTGTGTTATCCGCACCGATTGGCTCCTCGTTCCAAATCTGTTCATAAATCTGCTCAATAGAGAAAACGCGGCCGGGATTTTTGACCAGCAGTAAAAGAATATTATATTCAATAGGCGTTAGTTTTACATCCTCCCCGTCCACACTGACCTGTTTTAGATCATCGTTGATTACAATTCCGCCTGCCTGGTAAACATTCTCATCCTCTTCCACTGCGATATTTCCCAGTTTCGTATAACGCCGCAGGTGCGATTTCACCCTTGCAACAAGCTCCAGCGGATTAAAGGGCTTCGTAATATAGTCATCTGCACCGATATTCAGTCCGAGAATCTTATCCACATCCTCTGATTTTGCAGACAGAATGATAATCGGAATCGAGCTTTTTTCGCGTACTTTTAAAGTGGCATGTATTCCATCCATCTTCGGCATCATGACATCAATGATGAGAAGATGTACATCCTCCTTCTTCAGTATCTGTACCGCGGAAATTCCATCATAAGCTTTCAGAACATGATATCCCTCCTGGCTCAGGTAAATCTCTATTGCATCCACGATTTCTTTATCGTCATCACATACAAGTATATTCATCTTATCTTCACCTCATTTAGTTTTATGATACCAGGGTCAAAAGGCCTTGCGTTTCATGCTTGCATGAAAAAGCATGGCTTTGGGACCCGTAAAACATGAGAATGCAGCCCGATTAGGGCGGAATTCGAATGTTTTAGAATTGTGGGAGCACGTAGTGCGGAACAATTCGTGTATCATAAGGGATCAAATTTCTTTTGACCTCTACATTGTTTTATGATTCTATGGATTGCTCTGCATTTCATGCTTACTCAATCCTACAAACATGAGTATAGCTTAAAACCACTCGTTGTACCAGATAAGGATATCAGAGATTTCTTTACATTTTCCTCGGAAATGTATTAAGATTTCGTGAAGGTGTAACAGCCGGGGTTTCAAAATACTGCTTTTCATGCTAATATTAAAAAACAGGGTCTCAAAATCCGCAGCAACTACAGAAAGGATATAACAACATGTTTCGAATATGGGGAAAGATTATAAAAGACAATAAGATGAAAAAAGATCAGACAATCTGCAATGATACAGATGACACGAGAACTCATAAAGTATTGAATGCTGTCTATGAGATGTGTGATAATTGGGACTTAAGTAAGCCGATCTGGCTTGACAGTAATATTTCAGATTTTCAAAAGTTATCCAAAACCAGATTTGGCCAGGATCAGTTTATCGAGAAGATTGATTTTGACTACCTGGAAATTCAGGTAATAGAAGAGTAGAAATATAAGGAAACACAGAATACACAGATTGCTGCGTACACGTGAGCGCGCAATCTCGTAAATATTAGGTAAAAGGGCTGCCGCCTTAAGTACAGCAGCCCCGCTTATGAATCTAACGCGTTATCAAAGCCTTTTTTGCAGTTCTTTTCGTTCCTTTTCA
>ENA-UOOI01001828-UOOI01001828.1-fermentation-metagenome-genome-assembly--contig:-NODE-1828-length-20386-cov-3.282623_pt1 | contig 20386 bp, 18 predicted proteins | sample MGYA00245779_ERZ724027 | MGnify/ENA primary metagenome ERZ724027 (study PRJEB28704, sample SAMN03018318) | fermentation metagenome | biome: anthropogenic terrestrial biome; feature: soil; material...
GTTCTGGCTGGCTTTGCCCGGAAAGGTTGACGATAAAAGATTGACATCCAGACAACAATGTGTTACAATTTGGTTACAATCTATTTTAAGGAGGTGCATACATTTGGCTGATACGAAAAGCAGCCCGATCATGTTTAAGGGTCATCCCTTGCGCAGAAAGGATAATATCATTTATTACGGCAGTATGGCCGACAAATATATCATCCTGCTTCAGGTTCATGATACTTCCAACTTGGACGATCTGAGTCTGGCTACCAAAGTTTCTGTGCAACTGCAACTCACCGCCCCCGATCTGAAATCCAGAGATCGCGTGGTACGGAAAAGTGAAAAGGGCAGCCTATACGCTGCAATGGACTTGAGTGCTGTCTGGTTGGACCGGGCCTTGGCAAACACTTAAAAGCTGTTCGTCTTTTTCCCCGATACAGTTAGAAATCACGGAGGTTCTAAATGCGACGACTGACTAAAAAAATCACTTCTATTATTTTGCTTGCTTCTTTTATTGCAAGTCTGAGTTCTATGGCCCTTGCAGCCGAAACCGGTACGGTTACTTCCGACTGTGTTCGGCTACGTCGGGAAGCTAACACTTCTTCTGACCCCTTGGGTATGTTGGCAAGGGGCGACAAGGTCTCCATTCTGGACAGCGAAGACAACGACTGGCTGAAAATTTCCTACACTGACAGTGAAGGTTCCCACACTGGCTATGTTTCCGCTGAATTCATCAAAACATCCGACTCCGCTAAGTCTAAGAAAAAGACGGAGCAGGATACCACTGAAACCAAAAAAGAGGATTCCGACACCAAAGAGACCACCAAGAATACCCAGACAGCCGCAGCCGACACTTCCGATGTGTCTCTGGGCTCCGGTACCGTTATCGACAACGGTAAAAAGTATTCCGACATCAATATCCGCGGGGATAAAAACGAGGATGCCAAGGTAGTCTGTAAGGTTCCCGTCGGGGACAGCGTTGAAATTCTCGCCAACAAAGATTCCACCGGTTGGTATCAGGTTCGTTACACTGACGCTGATAAAACCGTTTTCTCCGGCTATATGCGTGGGGAATACGTAGAAACTACCGTTACTACCACGCCTTCTACCGCAGCTACCGTTGCCGCGGCGAAGAAAACCCACACCATCGTCAACATTCGGGCAGAAAAGAACATGGATGCTGACGTCGTCTATCAAGTGCCTATCGGCGAAACCCTGGATGTCATTGCGAATGCAGATGAAGACGGTTGGTATCAGGTCAGCTACACCGACTCCTTGGGCAAAACCTACAACGGTTACATGCGTGAGGAGTATGTGGACGCTGACAACACCACTGCTGCTAAACTCACTGGTGTCGTAAAGACCAAGAAAAAGTTCATCTATATCCGTGCTGAGAAGAGCCCCGACGCTAAGGTTGTCTATAAAGTTCCCCAGGGCAAAACTGTTACCTTGACTGGCTCTATGGATGCCGATGGCTGGTATCAGGTTCGCTATAAGGATTCCAAGGGTACCCACAAGGGCTACATCGTTGGCAAGTACATAAAGGTAAACAGCATCGCTACCGGCACAATTGACACTTCCACCGCTGTCCTGCGCACTACCGCCGACAGCGCCTCCGAAATGCTGGCCGTCATTCCCCAGAACAGCAAGGTTTCCATCCTGGCTGTGGTGGGTGACTGGTATCAGGTAGCATATGACCAGCAGATCGGTTATGTGGACGGCAGCTGCGTTGCTTCCGAAGCCATTTCCAAGAGCAAAGGCTACGGCACCGTCACAGTGGACACCCTCCACCTCCGTGCCTCCAGAAGCACCGACGCCAGCGTCCTCACCAATCTGGAACAGGGTGATACCTTCCAGATCAACAGCAGCAAAAAGGGCTGGTACGGCACCACCTTCAACGGTGAGGACGGATTTGTTAAGGCGGAATATGTTTCCACCAGCGACACCGTTTTCTCTGGTTACATTCAGGTTGCCTCTACTTCCCTCAAGCTTCGTACCGGCGCCGGCACCAATTACGACACCTTGACAGTTGTTCCTTACGGTACGCTGCTCAGCGTGCAGGATTCCATTGGCAGCTGGTACCAGGTGAAGTACGAGGATACTATTGGTTATGTGTGCGGCGATTACGTCTCCGCTACCACGGAAGCCGGTTTCAAGGCTTACCCCGATTTCGCTAAGATTTCCGCTTCTTCCCTGGCACTGCGCACGAAGCCCGCTACCGATGCGGAAAAGATTTGCAGCATCCCCAAGAGCACAGTTGTGGCTGTCTCTGGGATGAAGGATGGCTGGTACAAAGTAGTCTACGGTACCCAGAATGGTTACATTGACGCTTCCTACACCAGCAAGAGCAAGGGTCCCGCTACCGTTATTCAGACGGAAAGCGACACCACTTCTCCTTCTACCGCTTCTGTCTCTGACAGCTCTAGCACTACCTCGAACAGCTCTAGTAGCTCCAGCAGCTCCAGTAGCTCTAGCAGTTCCAAGACGGAAACCAGGAAGACGGAAAGCTCTTCCCCTTCCACTAGTTCCGGCAGTGGTTCCGCTGTTCTGTCATATGCACAGCAATTCGTCGGTAACCCCTACAAATGGGGCGGCACCAGTCTGACCAATGGTTGTGACTGCTCCGGCTTTGTCATGGTTGTTTACGCACGCTTCGGCAAGAGCCTGCCTCACAGCTCCTCCGCTGACCGCAACGTTGGTAGAGGCGTCAGCACCTCTGACATGCGGGTGGGCGACATCGTATGCTACAGCGGCCATGTTGGTATTTACGCTGGCGGCGGTAAGCTCCTCAGTGCTCTGGGCAAAAAGTACGGCATCACCTACTGTAGCGTCAACTACAAGAAGATTCTGGCAGTACGCCGTCTTGTCTAATCACAGTTCAAACTTTATAATAAAAAAACCGTCTGCGGAAGCAGACGGTTTTTTACGTTACGGAACCATTTTACGATTCGTTTCAGTCATCAAATTTCAATTCTTCTACGGTTTCTTCTGCGGCCTGCTGCTGCTCCGGAGCTGCCGCAGGCTGTGTGGGCAGGTCCTCTACGTTCATCTCAAAGACAATATCATCGCTGGGCAGATCCGCTTTCTCCTTTAGGTCCACAATTTTCGCATTGTTGGCCAGGATCGCTGCCTTAGATGCTTCGATCTGTTGGATAATGTCGGCAAATTCCACGCTGGGTGCCATGCCATGGGTCATATAATAGCGCTTGCCCAGTTCTGCGTATGCCTTGCGAATGGTTTCTTCCTCACTCAGGTTCGCTGCCTTCAGCTTCGCTACGTTCGCCACCTGAGTCGCTTTGTTCATGCCCAGCTGTGCCCAATCTGCACCCTTCTGTGCCAGATCCTCTGTCTTCTTCTTGAAGTTATTAAAATTGAATGCCATGTTCTAGTACCTCCTATCAATGACACTTTGTTTACCCTCGATGTCTTTATTTTACCTGCTTTAGATTCATAAGACAAGGGCTTCTTGTAGGGTTTCATCCAATTTTAATTTTCTCTTCATGTTCTTTGTGTTTTTCGGCAAATTATTTCCATTCTGTGTACAACAATAGAAGAAATCCCTGTAGAACGGTTTCGTGCTCTAGAGGGATTCTGCTTATAATCCTTAAAACAGACCAGTAATCATACCGTCTTCATCAATATCAATTCGCTCTGCGGCAGGTACTTTGGGCAGACCCGGCATAGTCATAATGTCGCCAGTCTGTACCACAATGAATCCTGCGCCTGCCGATACCTTTACCTTACTGACCGATACCGTAAAACCTTCCGGACGCCCCAGCTTGTTGGGATCGTCGGTCAGAGAGTACTGGGTCTTCGCTACGCAGATGGGCAAATCACCGTAGCCCAGCTCCTCCAGCTTGGCGATGGACTTCTCCGCATCGCCGGAGTAAGTGACGTCGTCGCCACCGTAGACTTTCTGAACGATCTGCTGAATCTTGGCCTTGATGGGCTGATTCAGCTCGTAGCTGAACTGGAAGGTATGAGGCTTCTGACACAGACGCAGCACTTCCTCAGCCAGCTCCAGGCCGCCATCGCCACCCTTTTCCCACACTTCGCTCATGGTCATATTGACACCCAACGCCTCGCACTTTTCCCGGATCATATTCAGCTCCGCGTCAGTGTCCTGGGTGAATCGGTTAATGGCGACCACTGCGGGCAGACCAAAGACCTTCGTGATGTTTTCCACATGCTTCAGCAGGTTGGGCAGACCCTTTTCCAGCGCTTCCAGGTTTTCCGCACCCAATTCCGCCTTGGGTACGCCACCATTGTATTTTAGCGCCTTTACCGTGGCCACGATCACCACTGCGCTGGGATCAAAACCAGCAGCCCGGCATTTGATGTCCAGGAACTTCTCTGCACCCAGATCAGCACCGAAGCCCGCCTCAGTGACCACATAGTCTGCCAGTTTCATGGCAGCGTCTGTGGCAGAGATGGAGTTACAGCCGTGGGCGATATTGGCAAAGGGGCCACCGTGGACGATAGCAGGATTGTGCTCCAGCGTCTGAACAAGATTGGGCTTGATGGCATCCTTCAACAGAACGGTCATCGCACCTTCTGCATTCAAATCATGAGCGGTCACCGGCTTGCTGGCCCGATTGTAGCCGACGATGATCCGCGCCAGCCGCTTTTTCAGATCCATCAGGTCGGAAGACAGGCAGAGTACTGCCATAATCTCAGAGGCTACGGTAATATCAAAGCCGTCCTCACGGGGAACGCCCTGCATCCGGCCGCCAATTCCGTCAATGACATTCCGGAGCTGACGGTCGTTCATATCCACACAGCGTCTCCAAGTGATATTTTTCACGTCGATATCCAGTGCGTTGCCCTGCTGAATATGGTTGTCCAGCATAGCTGCCAGCAGATTGTTCGCCGCTCCGATGGCATGGAAATCACCGGTAAAGTGCAGGTTGATGTCCTCCATGGGAACCACCTGTGCATAACCGCCGCCTGCTGCGCCACCCTTGACGCCAAACACCGGACCCAAAGAGGGCTCCCGCAAGCAGAGTATGGTATTTTTGTTCAACTTCGCCATTGCGTCAGCCAGACCTACGCTGGTAGTGGTCTTACCTTCGCCGGCAGGTGTGGGGTTGATCGCGGTAACCAAAATCAGCTTGGCCTTTCTGGGGGCATTTTGCAGGGGACGAATGTCAATCTTCGCCTTTACTTTGCCGTAATACTCCAGCAGGCCTTCATCAATGCCAGCCTTCTTTGCCACCTGGTCAACGGGAAACATTTCTGTGCTCTGAGCAATCTCAATGTCAGTTTTCATGTTCCAATTTTCCTTTCTAACATATAAAATATACACAGCATCTGAATCATCACAAGGCAAAAAAATACCGATCATCCAGACCCCTTCATTTGGCCCAGACGGTCGGCACATTGACCCGTGGCAGTGCCCGCAAATCAACTGTAGCAGCCATATTACGGCCACCAGACCATACTCCCTGTGGTTCAATCCACTCCCGTCAGTCATACGATCCATTTGCATCATACCAACTTCGTCCTTTTTTGTCAACGGCAATCCCAACAAATTAGAGCGCCGAAATCAGGCGTAAATCATCCTGTTTCCGACGCTCTTGTTATTCCACTGTTAGTTGACCTGTGCCATGGAATCCACCTTGGTGTCATTCTCGTTGGCATCTGCCGGCTTTTCCTGAACCACTTCGTCCATGGTAATGTTCCGAGCCTTATCAATGATACAGGCATAGGTCTTGCCAATGCCGAATTTGATCTGGTTCCCGTCCTTGTCGTAGAAGCGCTGCTGATCCTCTACGTCCCTCTTTTCCCAGGTGATGGGAATACATTTTCCGCCGCAGGCATAATACCCGCTCCCTTTGCCAGTCAGCACCACGGACAGATGTCCCAGCGCGGACGCTTCGTTTACTGAAATATCGGTCTGAAGGATTATCACGTTTTCCACATGGATCTGTTCTCCGGTGACTTCGTCAATATACGGGGAGCCAAATTCGCTGACACCATAGGATCCAGTGCCCTCATCGTAATCGAACAGCGTATGCTTGTACTGGGACATGACCACGTCAATGGACTTGGCAGAGTTGCCGTCCTCAGGGGTGCCATCCTCTACAAACTGCTGGGCAGTGGTGTACTCAGGCTTATGGGTAGTGCGGATGGTATCCGTATTCTTGGCTAGGAACGCCTGAATGTTGTCCGAGTGGATATACATCGTATTTTCCAGGGCGAAGCCTGCATTCAACCGCGCCTCACTGCGCTTGAAGTAGCTATAGGCACAGTTAGTACCGTGGTTCAGACAGTCAATGTCGTTAAAGTCTGCCCTTTCCATGTACTTTTTAATGATAACGTAGGCCTGATTGCTGCCGCCGCAGTGCGTCAACAGGGCATCCTGCCCCACTGCCAGCCGGACAAAGTAGGGACGGGTACTGCGCACAGTGCCGATCTGCCCTACGTCGGTGACATCCTGGAATAGCGCCAGAATCCGGGTAACTCCCCCCTCTTCCGGCACCTCGTAGAACATGTCCGCCTTGGAGTTGCCGGACTGAGGCAGCGCCCCCTTCACGTTATTCAGCATCACGCCTACCGGACAGTTGCGGGAAATATCCGTCTCCGTCTCCTCACCGGTCAGGGGGTTTCGATACCCTTCCAGACCCGTAGGCTTGGACTCTGCCGCCGGGGTTTCCTGGGTCTTCTGCGAACCACGTTCTTCCCCTTGTCCGCCGGTAAAGCTACAGGCAGCCAAGGAAAGCATCAGGCCAAGTGTTAACAGTAAACTTAAGATTCTTTTCATCCTTGTATTCTCCATCGTGCACGTTGTTTTGGGTTCACTTCTTCCATTTCCTTTTATCATATCCAATAATTTACTGTCTGTCAAGACGAACCGTGTCCCCCTTGTCATTTCGACATTTTTCCGTTATACTGATTAAATAAACAGTTCTACGGTAGGAGGTGATTGTATGTCACGTGGATTCATCCGCAATCCGTTGGATGTGCGGCTGTTAATACTCTACATTTTAGACCGTTTGATTCTGCCCGTTACGCTGGCAGAGCTAACCGATCTGGCTCTATGCGACGAAGGAATGAATTACTTCCAGTTTGCGGATGCTTTGGGCGCGTTAACTGAAAACGGTCATATAAACCGGTTCGATGACGGTTCCATCTCCATCACAGATAAGGGGCGCTCCAATTCTGCCATCTGTGCCAAAGAGCTGCCCTACTCGGTGCGCACAAAGTGTGACCGGAACACTCGGGCTTTAAACAAAACGCTCAAACGCAGAGACCAGGTTCGCGCCACCGTTACCCCCGCGCCCAGCCGGGAAAGCCACACGGTAGAGATGATACTGGACGATGATGCCGGTAATCTCATGACACTCAAGATGACTGCCCCAGACCGCCTTCAGGCGGAACTGCTGGCGGAGCGTTTTCAAGACCGCGCAGAGCAGGTCTATCACATCACCCTCGCCACACTCCTGGACGAGGAGAAAGGATAACCTATGGCGCTCTCCTCGATTACTCTGTTGGGTTACCCACTCCCTCTTCTCTTCCTTTATTTCATCTGGTACTCCTTTTTGGGCTGGGTTATGGAAACCACCTATTGCTCTTTTAAGAAGCGTCACTTCGTGTTCCGTGGCTTCCTGAAAGGCCCCATCTGCCCAATTTATGGCTTCGGCGTTCTGATGATGGTACTATGGCTGGGGCGCTTTACCCACAACGTATTTCTCTTTTACGTCATTGCTACTGTAACCATGTCCGCTTGGGAATACCTGGTTGGCTGGCTGCTGGAGGTCACCACCCACATAAAATACTGGGACTACTCCAACAACCGCTTTAACCTAAAGGGGCGGATCTGCCTGGGTACTTGCCTGTACTGGGGAACTGCTGCTTACGCCGCCATTTACTGGATTCATCCTGCAACCATCCGGCTTCTTCAGCACCTTACCCCCTTCGCCCAAGCTATTCTGGCTACCATTCTCTTGGCAGTCACCCTGGCCGACACCATCTGCACCATCCGGCGTCTGGCGCTCACCTCCGGTTTCCTACGCAGAGCCGAACAGGTACGCAAGGAACTGGAACACCAGCGAGATCAGCTCTGCGAAGCCGGCCTGCAAAAGTTCCAAACTGTACGGCTTCAGGCTGCTCTGGCAAAACTGGAGCTGGAGCAGAACCGATTCCTTCAGGAGGTGGCACATCACTCCGCCCGGTTCCGTGCCCGCTACACAGTGATGTCTTCCCGGAAGTTTGCACCCTCCTTCCAGTTGGTGAAGGATCATGCCGCTGGGCTGCTGCATGATCGGACTGCCTATTTTGCTCAGATCAAAAAGCTGCGCAAAGAAAAAAAGCAGTAATCCTGTTTTTATGCCAATTACACAAGAAGCGCTCTGTTTCAAAAACAGGGCGCTTTTATGCATCGTATTGATATATTTTGGCACTCGCCTTGCATCCAGAGATCACAGGAGCGGCGCAAACACCCGTAGCAGACTACGGTACAGCCGCTTGCCCCAGTTTAGCTGTTGGATCTCCTCTAGCTGTACCTGCTGGCTCACCGCCTGGGTTGCCAGGAAGTCATCCTGGATCTCCAGTACTGCACTAGACTGATACATCCATACGGCACACTCAAAGTGGAGGTACAGACTCCGGTAATCCATGTTGATGGTTCCCACTACCGCAAACTGACTGTCTACCACAAAGGCCTTGCTGTGGATAAACCCGGGCAGGTATTCATACACTTTAACCCCGGCTTCCACCAGTGGGCCGTAATGGGCTCGTGTCAGCTCAAACACCCGTCGCTTATCCGGAATATGGGGCGTAATGACTCGCACGTCTATCCCCGATTTTGCTGCCGTACACAGGGCATCTGTCATAGCGTGGTCAATAATCAGATAAGGGGTCGTAAAATAGATCGACTGGTTAGCGCGAACAATCAAATTCAGGAATACTGTGGCGCTGACTGCTTCATCGTCCAGTGGGCTGTCCATAAAGGGCTGTACCAAACCATCCGTGGGGTAGGATTCCTCCAGGTGAATAGATGGCAGATATCGGCTGAAATCCGCTGCTTCCTCCTCGGTGACTCCCCAGGAGGACAGAAACATAACGGTCAGATTCCACGCCGCTTCCCCTTTCAGGCAGATCCCGCTATCCTTCCAGTGTCCAAACCGCTCGATGCGATTGATATACTCGTCAGCCAGATTTACGCCGCCGGTAAAGGCCGTATGCCCGTCAATGACACAGATTTTTCGGTGATCCCGGTTATTCAGCCGCATGGATACCACCGGTCGGAAGGGATTGAACACCTTACAGGCAATCCCCTTCTTCCGCAGTGTGGTCGGGTAGTGCTTTGGCAACGTCATCAAGCATCCGATGTCATCGTACAGCACCCGCACATCCAATCCCGCTGCCGCCTTCCGCTGCAGAATCTCCAGAATCGTATTCCACATCTCTCCCGGCTGAATGATAAAGTACTGGAGAAAAATGTAGTGCTCCGCCTGCTCCAACTCCTTCAACATCACAGCAAACAGCTCTTCCCCCAAGGGGTAGTATTTGGTCAGGGTGTGAAGGTGGGGTGGATACAGACTGCCTTTGGTGATATACCGGGACTGAACTTTGGCGTTTATGTCCCCTGCGGGAAGTAAATTGGTGATTTGACTGCCGTCACCCATGGCCTGCTGCTGAAGTTCCTCCAGCTTCCGGAGGCGTTTGCGGCTCCGTTGGCTAAGCCGGTTTCCACCGAAGAGCAGGTAGAGCAGGCCGCCAAATACCGGCAGCGCCATAATCGGCACAATCCACGCAATTTTATAGTCCGGGTGGTTGCCGCTGGCGATGATCCAGATCACCGCCACACAGGTAAGCACAATACAGACCGCATAGAAATAGACAAAATAGTTGGAAAACACCAGCACCATCGCACCCAGTACTGCAATCTGTAACAGAATAAACAGAACGTCAAAGAGCAATCGATGGGTCAGCAGTTTGGCGATCCTCTGAAACACGGATCGTTTGGTATCTTGTAACCGATCGTTTGTGTTCTCGTTCATTTTACCACCACGTTCTCCTCTCCCAACAATTCCTTCAGCTCCTGAACCAACGAAGTATGGATCAAACAGGGCATTCCAAACCGTCTCTTTGTATCCTCACAGTAGACAACTATCTGCTGTTTTCCCGGAAACAGCACCAGAATTTGCTGAATCTTTTTCATTGCCGGATGCTCCAAACTGGACAGGCGCAGGTAGATCTTCTGTGCCTCCCGCAGAATGCCTTTTCGAGGTGGTTCCTCCGGCTGCACTGCTCCTGCCTCTCTCAGCGGACGGATTCGGTCACAGAGCAGCTGGGGTGCTTTTTCGTCCCGTGCCGAAATTTTCCCCTCCGCGATAATTGCTTTTCCCTCGCTCAGGTAGTTGCCACACTCAGACAGGGTTCTGGAAAAAACCAACAGCTCCATAGACCCCGTATCATCCTCTAAGGTCACATAGGCCATCAGCGCATTATTCCGGGTGGTCTTGGTTTTCGTCCCCGTTACTACCCCGGCTAATCGCACCTTTTGCTCATCATAAAACTGCTCCGGACCGGTTTCCTGCCCGAAATCCCCCACGATTGCCCCCATTTTGCTGGCTCGCGCCTGCTGAATCTGCTGTCGGTACTCATCCATGGGGTGGCCGGACAAATAGAGTCCTGTGGTCTCCCGCTCCATGTTCAGCAGCTCCGCTTTGGTAAACTCCGGCAGATTGGGCAGTGGCACCTCTTCCGCAGGTGCGTCCTGCTCCAGGCCGCCGAATAAGTCCACCTGCCCTTCCAGGTTCCGCTTCCGGGCGGCGGCAATGCCATCCATCACCGGATTCAGCACCTTCAGCAACTGGCTCCGCCGAACCTTCTTTAATCCATCAAAGGCACCGCATCGAATCATGTTTTCCAGGGCACGCCGGTTGAGATCCCGATCATACATTCGGTCACAGAACTCCTGAAACGTGCGGAATCGTCCACCCGCTTCCCGCTCCGCTACCATCTGCTCAACCAGGCCTCGGCCTACTCCTTTCACCGCTACCAATCCAAATCGAATTCCCTCTTCCACCACGGTGAAGTTGGAGCCAGATTCGTTTATGTCCGGCGGCAGCAGCGGAATTCCCATTTCCCGGCACTCGCTGATATATTCCGCCACCTTCCCCGAGGAATCCAGTACGCTGGTCAGCAGTGCTGCCATGTATTCCTTGGGGTAGTGGCATTTGAAATAGCCCGTCTGATAGGCCACTATAGCGTAGCACACCGCATGAGCCTTATTAAATGCGTAATTGGCAAAGTCGTAGATTTCGTCATAAATATGTTTGGCGGTGGTCTCTGGAATCCCGTTGGCGATACAACCTTTGATCTCCCGCTCCGGGTCTCCGTAAATAAACGCCTCCCGCTCTTCTTCAATCTGCTTGACCTTCTTTTTCGAGATGGCGCGACGCACCATATCTGCTCCGCCCAGCGAGTACCCTGCCAGCTGCTGGAAGATCATCATCACCTGTTCCTGATAAACGATACAACCGTAAGTTACCGCCAGGATCGGTTCCAGCTTGGGGTGCAGATACCGAATCTGCGCCGGGTCGGTTTTGCAGGCGATAAACCGGGGGATAGACTCCATCGGGCCGGGTCGGTACAGGGCAATGATAGCGGTTAAGTCCTCAATGGAGGTGGGCTTCATCTGGACGCAGACCCCTGTCATTCCTCCCGACTCCATTTGGAACACCCCAGCGGTGTGTCCACTGGCGATCATCCGGAAGGTCTTCGGGTCATTATCCGGGATTTGATCCGGATCAAATTCCGGCTCCCGCTGACAGATCATCTGCCGGGCATCGTCCAGCACCGTCAAGTTCCGCAGTCCCAGAAAATCCATTTTCAGCAGTCCCAGTTCTTCCAGCGTAGTCATCACATACTGGGTCACCATGCTCTCATCGTTCCGAGCCAGTGGGACGTAATCATACACCGGCCGCCGGGTGATCACCACTCCTGCCGCATGCTTGGAGGCATGGCGGGGCATCCCCTCGATAGCACGGGCAGTGTCGATAAGGTTGTGAACCGTCTCGTCCTCCTCGTACCGTTCCCGCAGTGGCTTTGACATCCGCAAGGCATCGTCCAAGGTGATGCGCAGTGTGGAAGGCACCTGCTTGGCCAACTGATCCACCTCGTTGTAGGGGAAATTCAGCGTCCGTCCCACGTCCCGCAGGACTCCCCGAGCCGCCATGGTACCAAAGGTGACGATCTGTGCCACATGGTCGCTGCCGTACTTCCGGTTAACGTAGTCTATGATCTCCCCACGACGGCGGTAACAGAAGTCCATGTCAATATCGGGCATGGTAACCCGCTCCGGGTTCAGGAATCGTTCAAAGTATAGGTCGTACTGCATTGGGTCCACATCGGTGATTTCCATGCAGTAGGACACCATGGAACCGGCAGCGGAGCCTCGTCCCGGCCCCACTGGGATGTGCTGGCTCCGGGCGTAGGCGACAAAATCCGCTACAATCAGAAAATAGTCCACAAACCCCATGCAGCGGATCATGTCCATCTCGTAGCGCAACCGCTCCCGATAGCCCTCCGGCTCTTCCGGGTAGCGCTTTCGGAACCCCTGGTCACACAGCTCTTTAAACAGCGTATCCCCGTCATAGCCCTCCGGGTACTGGAATTCCGGCAGGTGATGCTCGCCAAATTGGAAGGTCATATTGCACTGCTCTGCAATCCGTCCTGTATTGTCCAGAGCCTCCGGAAACGCCTTGCACCAGGTTTCCATCTCCTCTCTGGATTTTAGGTAAAACTCTTCTGTTTCAAACTGCATCCGGTTGGGATCATCCACCGTTTTCCCCGTTTGGATGCACATCAGCACATCCTGATACTTGGCGTCCTCTTTCGTCAGGTAGTGGGCATCGTTGGTGGCAACCATTGGAATTCCTGTCTCTTTGTGGAGCCTTTCCAGCCCCTCCAGCACCCTCTGCTGCGCTGGAATCCCGTGATCCTGCAGCTCCAGGTAGTAGTTTTCTTCCCCCATCAGCGCCTGCATCATCAGGGCATGTTCTTTGGCCCCGGCATAGTCCCCTGCCAGCAGCTTTTTGGGTACCTCGCCGCCTAAACAGGCAGACAGCGCAATCAACCCCTCATGCCGCTCCCCCAGCAGCTCCAGGTCAATCCGAGGCTTGCCGTAAAACCCCTCCAGATTGGCCTGGGACACCATATAGGACAGGTTTCGATACCCCTCCTCATTTTTGCACAGCAGCACCAGATGCCGGTTGTCAGAATCCAACTCATGAATCCGGTCAAATCGGGTGCGGGGCGCCACATATACCTCACAGCCGATGATCGGTTTGATGCCCTCTGCCTGGCAGGCCTTATAAAAATCCACGCAGCCGTACATCACTCCGTGATCCGTAATGGCTACCGCCGTCTGTCCCAGCTCCTTGACCCGCTTTACCAGACCCTTGATCCGGCAGGCGCCGTCCAACAGCGAGAACTCCGTATGCACATGGAGATGAACAAATGACATGAATTTCTCCCCTCTTTCTGCTGCTTCTCTCAACCATTTAGTATAGCATACTCTTCCAGAATTACACTAGTTCTTTCGCCAAAAAAGTCCCGCCGTTGGCATTTTCCAACAGCGGGGCACATCGTTGCAGCATATTCACCGTTTCCGGTCATCCCATCTGGTTTTCTGCTTTTCCCAGCTCTAACAATTTTCGCAGCCGATGGTTCAGGCAGGATTTCGTCACCGGCGGACTGCACAGCTCTGCCAGCTGAACCAACGACAGCTCTGGATTGGCCACTCGCAGCTCCGCTGTCTCCCGGAGTTTTTCCGGCAGCCCTGCTAACTCTCCCCGCTGCTCCAGTCTGCGAATGGCTTCGATCTGGATCTGAGCAGCCTGAACGGACTTGTCCACATTGGCTACATCACAGTTTAACCGTCGATTCACTCCGTTCATCAGGTTTTTTTCCACCTTGGCGTTCATCACTTCCATGGCGGCCAGGGGTGCTCCGATGGTCGTCAGTACGTCCGCAATGGCCTCGCTCTGTTTGAAATAGGTGATGTAATTGGATTTCCGGTTGGTTTCTTTCGGGTGCAGCTCCAGCTCCGGCAGCAGTGCTTGCAGCTCTCGGTGGACGTAGTAGTGGGTGGTAGCGATCTCCAGATGATACCGCTTTTTGGGGTCAGTCACAGAGCCCCCTGCCAGGAATGCCCCCCGCAAAAAAGCTGCTTTAGACAGCGGTTCCTCCAGTGCCGCGTAATTGATATGCTGGAAGACTGCCGTCTCTACGCTGTATCCAAAGGTATCCAGCATCCGGGCAATCTTTTTCCGGTCGCTGCACAGAAAGGTCAGCTTTCCCTCCAACTCCCCCTCTTGGGGCATCTGGTCAAAGGTGATTTCAAAGGCACGCTGGAACAGCTTAGGCAGCCGCTGAGCAAAGTCTGGGGACCGGGTGGTAATCCGTACCTCCCAGGGGGTAAAGATGTTGCAGAACAGCAATACCCCATAGGCCTCTGCCTGTGTACACTCCAAGTGGCTCAATCGCTCCCGGCACAGTTCCGCCTTGGTTTCGGATGAAAACGACATGTTCTCTCTACTCCTTGCCATCGGAACCTGCGTCCGATGGCGCTTTTATTTCTCCCGGATGTAGCGAATTCCGCTGTCCGTCCAGGTTCGGACACAGTGTCCCTCAATGAGGTCCATAATTGCCCGGGCCAGCTTCACCGGATCGTGTCTCGCCCGCCCCATATCCTTCTCATCTGCCAAGTGCTGGCAGGTCAGCTGTACGCCCAGTTTGCTGATCTCTTCCCGGTCAATCTGAATGGGTTCTGCTTTTTCCGTCCGGTACCGCTCCACCACATGGCTGGGCAGCTCCGTGGAATTGGCCAGGCACAGGTCTACCAACCCCGGCTGGGCGTGGGCAAACAGCGCCTTTAAGTGGTCGGACAAGGTATAGCCTTCCGTCTCGCCCTCCTGGGTCATAATGTTGGCGATGTAAATCCGCAGCGCATGGGACTGGGTAATGGCCTCTGCCACCCCGTCTACCAGTAGATTGGGGATCACACTGGTATAGAGGCTTCCCGGTCCCAGCAGGATAATATCGGCGCGACGAATGGCCTCCAACGCGGACGCCAGCGGTGCTGGATGCTCCGGTTGCATATGAACCCGCGTGATCCGACAGTTCTGGGCCTTCTTGAAGGCTGAAATCTTAGATTCTCCCGTCACTGAGGTTCCGTTTTCAAACTCCGCCACCACATTGACATTTTCGTTGGTCACCGGCAGTACCTGACCGGTAATGGCTAAAACCTCACTCATCCGAGCTACCGCCTGGTCAAAGGAGGGCGAAATGCCGTTCAGCGCCGCCAGAAACAGATTTCCAAAGCTCTGCCCCGCCAGGCTTCCCTCTTGAAACCGGTAGTCCAGCAAATACTCCATAATCGGTTCCGCGTTGGCCATGGCCTGGAGACAGCTGCGGATATCTCCCGGCGGCGGCATCCCCAGATCCTGGCGCAGCACACCGGAACCGCCTCCGTCATCGGCGACCGTGACGATGGCCGTCAGATTATTCGTGTAGTATTTTAAACCCCGCAGCATAGTGGACAGACCAGTACCGCCTCCCAACGCCGCGACTCGTGGGCCGCCGCCCACTGGAATTTTAGAATGACTCATCTCATTTCCGCTCCCGGGTCATATCTCGATGGCTCTCCGATACCTGGTATCCAATGGTGCGGATCTGTTTCGCAATGGCGTGGCTCATGGCCACGGAGCGATGCTGCCCACCGGTACAGCCAATGGCGATCACCAGATTGCTCTTTCCTTCCTCTTCGTATAAAGGGAGCAGAAACCGGATCATATCTTCCATCTTATTCAAAAACGTCGTAGTTTCCTCATGACGGAACAGGTAGGTTTTTACCGGTTCCTCTAGCCCGTTGTGCTGCCGCAGTTCCGCCTTGTAGAACGGGTTTGGCAGGAATCGAACGTCCAGCACCAGATCTGCCTCCAATGGCAGACCATACTTGTATCCAAAGGACTGGACATTGACATTAAGGTGCTGCTGACTGGTTCCCTCCCCAAACATCTGGAGCAGGACACTGCGCAGCTTGGCGTTGGTGCTGAAATTGGTACTGTCGATGATATAGTCTGCCTGCGCCCGGACTGGGCACAGAAGTTCCTTTTCCCGCTCCACAGCCTGGGAGAGTGAAAGATTTCCCACCGCCAGGGGATGGTTCCGACGGGTTTCCTTGTAACGCTGGATGATGGCCGGGGTAGAGGCTTCTAGAAACAGCAGTTTACAATCAATTCCCATCTCTTTCATGGCGTCCAGGGCAGTAAACAGCTCGTCAAAATTCTTTCCGCCTCGGATGTCGCTGACCAGGGCTACCCGATCGTAATTGCGATTGCCACCGCTGATGCACAGCTCCGCAAATCGAGGCATCAGAGCCGCCGGCATGTTGTCTATGGTATAAAAGCCGGCATCCTCTAAAAATTCCCCTGCCTTGCTTTTTCCAGCGCCGGACAGACCGGAAATAATGATCGTTCGCATCTCTTTACACCCTCCTGGCCAATTCTTTCTCGTTGTTTCTTTTTCCCCAGTGCTTTCTCTTCCATCAGGGCATACGTTTGACTTCCATTTCCAAGCTGACTCCGGTCTCTTCCTGCACAATGGCACGAATCTGATCGGTCAGCGCGATCACATCGGCACAGGTAGCGCCGCCTCGATTCACTACAAAACCTGCATGTTTTTCGCTGACCTGGGCACCTCCCACCGTCAGTCCCTTTAACCCACACTGGTCAATCAGCGCCGCGGCAAAGCCCCCCTGGGGGCGCTTAAAGGTACTGCCAGCACTGGGAAACTCCAGCGGCTGCTTGCTCTTCCGCTTCCAGGCCAGATCTCCCATTCTTGCCTGAATTGCTTCCTGTTTCCCCGGGCTCAGCCGGAGCACGCCGCCAATGATAATCTCTTTTCCACCGACGAAGGAACTGGTACGGTAACCCAGACGCTGCTCTTCACCCCTTCGAATACCTTTTTCGCCCTCTGGCGTCAGATAGTGGGTTTCCACCAACACATCCTTCAGTTCCCCGCCGTAGGCACCTGCATTCATCATTATGCCTCCTCCCAGGGTACCCGGGATCCCCGAGGCAAATTCCAACCCGGTCAGATTGTGCTGGAGGGCAAAGGCTGCCACCTGGGACAGCAGCACACCGGCACCGCAGTAGATCGTGCCTTCCGGCAGAATCTCCAAGCGGTTCAGACCCTTGGAGGTTTTAATCACAAAGCACTCTGTCGGCTCGTCCTGACAGAGCAGATTGGTTCCATTCCCCAGGATATAAGGCAGCACTTCCGCCTTTTTCACCTGCTGAAGTATGGCAGTCAACTCGGCCTCCGAGGCTGGAATTGCCATCAGGCGGACGGGACCGCCAATTTGAAAGGAGGTATGCCCGCACATGGGCTCCCACTCCAACAAAGTCAGGTTCGGGCAGGCAAGCTGTAATTGCTGTTTTAAATTCTCGTAACGGTCCATGCTGTGGCCTCCATCTTATAGTCATACAACTTTAGTATATCAGATATTCCTAAAAATTAGAATAAGAATCAACAAAAAGAAGGACGGGAAGTCCCCCCTTCCCGTCTCTCTTTTTACTGGTTCTTTTTATACTTCTCGTAGATGCTTACCAGACCGTCCAAAATCAGGCCGCCATCTACCACGTCAATGGCTGACGTGTTTTCCGAAATCAGCCGAGCCAGGCCACCGGTCGCTACCACTTGGGCCTTATCCCCGTTCCGGAGCTCTGCCTTTGTATTGCGAACCAGGTACTCAATGGCCCCGATGTACCCTACAACGCCACCGATCTGAATCTGGCTCACCGTATCCATACCCATGAAGGTAGGCGGAACCGCCAATTCGATTTGGGGCAGCTGAGCGGTACGCTGGAACAGAGCGTTCACCGAAATCTGCAAGCCTGCCAAAATACAGCCGCCTCGATAGCAGCCGGCTTCATCAATGGCGTCCAGCGTCGTCGCCGTACCAAAGTCCAGCACGACCAGCGGCGCTCCGTATTTCTCCAGCGCTGCCATGCAGGCCACGGAACGATCCGCACCCAATCCGGAATAATCCACACCCTCTGGATAGCTCAGGCTTGGGAATACATGCTCGTTTACCACAATGGGCACCCGGTCAAAGTATTTGATAATTGCATTGGTCAGAGCGTGCATAATGCCAGGCACTACGCTACAGATAATGACGTCCTTCACCTCTACCGGATCAAATCCGAAGCGATGGAAGTAAGCCCAGGCGTTAAGCCCTAACTCATCTGATGTTCTGGTCACGTTGCTGGTCAATCGGAAGGTACCGATGAGTTGTTTTTCTTTGTACACCCCGAATACTATGTTGGTATTCCCAACGTCAATCAGCAAAAGCATACTATGTCCTCCTCAGAAAAGACTCGTTTGATTTCTCCTTTGATCTTCCCCTGTTCCATATGCAATACCCCATAGGTGGGTGGGTTCCGCCCTACCGTTCCTGGATTCAGCACATGGAGGCTGCCACGCTTTTCGTAGTGAACGCAATGGGTATGCCCACAGAGGACGATAGCCGCTTCCGTATCCTGGCCCAAGTGTGTCAGTTCCTGATATCCCCGTTTGACATCACGGCTGTGGCCGTGACAAATCGTAACGTTACATTTTTCCAACTCCAGCGTCCGCTCCAGCAGCGCCCACGGCTGGTCGTCACAGTTGCCGGGCACCTGCTCGATGGTTAGCTCCGGGTACATCCACCCCAGCTCCTGTGCATCTTCCCAATAATCCCCCAGGTGCAGCACCAGATCCGGTGCTTCTCGTTCTACCACCGTAATCATATTGCTCAGATTTCCATGGGAGTCCGAGAAAACAATTACCTTCAATCAAGTCACTTCCTGTCTCCGCGCGCATATACTGGCAATGAATAAAGGGGGCATTCTTATGAACAACTCATCCCGTTCCAATCCACTCAATTCTCGGGACGCTGAAGCTCTGCTGAAGGACAAATCCGCGCTGAAAAACCTGCTGGGTTCACCGGAGGCAAAACAGCTGATCTCCATGCTGGCCACCCAAGGCACCGGCAAGTTAAAATCTGCCGCAGAGCAGGCAAAAAGCGGCGATCCCGCAGCGCTGGTGTCCATGGTCAACGGAATCATGGAGCAGCCCGGAGGCGCAAAGCTGATTCAGCAGATCGAACAGAAGTTTCCCGGCAAAAAAACCTGATTCCTTTGGCGTTGGGAAACTGAGAACAGGAGGAGTCCATGGATGATTTTGAAGAAAAACTGAATTCCATCCTCGCCTCGCCCGAGACGATGGGGCAGATTATGGCGCTGGCAGACTCCATCACCGGTCAGCCCGAGGAGAAACCTTCTGGAAACGCTTCCACTTCGGTACCGGCAACTGTCTCCACCCCCGCCGCCTCAGTCAATCCTCTGGCGATGCTCCAAAATTTGGATCCGGCGATGCTAAAAACCGTTGGCACCCTCTTCCAGGAGTACAACCGCTCCGACGACGAAAAATCTGCGCTGCTTCACGCACTGCAGCCCTTCCTGCGGGAGGAGCGGCGAAGCAAAGTGGATAAGGCCATCCAGATCACCCGGCTGTCCCGGGTGATCCGCGCCGCGTTCCAGATGTTCCGGGAGAACGGTCATGTATAATCGTTACATCCCGCAGGATGGTTACTCCCCTGTGGAACACGGCGGACACTCCCATTCCGAGCCGTCCGATGGTAACCGTAAATCCTCTCCCTTCTCCTTCCTCTCTTCCCTGCTGGGAGGAGGCGGAGGCGTTCTCTCCTCCCTTCTGGGAGGTGGAGGCAGCAAAAAGGAAAAGGGGGACGAGAAATCCTCCGGCTTATCCGGGCTTCTGGATAAAATAGGACTGGGACGGTTGGACCGGGGCGATATTCTACTATTGCTGGTGCTCATCTACCTCTTCCGCGAGACAGATGATGATGAATGGCTGATTATTCTCGCTCTGGTTCTTCTAATGGGGCTGTAGCCGGTGGAACCTTTCCGCACGCTTCCGGATCGCTGCCTTCTTGCTGCTCCGATTCCGGTTCCGTCTCTGGTTCCTCCTGCTCCGGCTCCTGTCGTCCCCGCAGTCCCTTACCCATGGCAACCACCGCCAGACTCAGCACCACCAGCAGGATTAGGCCTCGGCTCAGTCCGCTGGCTGCGGTGACCACAGCCGTCAGACCCAGAATGGCCGAGATGCCGTACAACACTGCTACCGTCTGTTTTTTGGAAAACCCCATGTCCATCAGACGGTAGTGGACATGCTCTCGATCCGCCTTAAAGGGACTTTCTCCGTTCCGAAGCCGCCGGATTACTGCAAAACAGGTGTCAAAAATAGGAACGCCCAGCATAAAGAAGGGGATGACAAAGGAAATAATCGCATAAAACTTAAATAGCCCCTGAATACTGGCAATCGC
>ENA-UOOI01001832-UOOI01001832.1-fermentation-metagenome-genome-assembly--contig:-NODE-1832-length-20376-cov-33.640569_pt1 | contig 20376 bp, 20 predicted proteins | sample MGYA00245779_ERZ724027 | MGnify/ENA primary metagenome ERZ724027 (study PRJEB28704, sample SAMN03018318) | fermentation metagenome | biome: anthropogenic terrestrial biome; feature: soil...
CGAATATTCTGTTCAAAGATATGCTTGATATTGGTATTCAAGAATATTGCCCCCCCTGTTATTTGTAGTAATATGGTAAAATACACTCTCTATTAACTATTTTTATTTGATAACTCGGAAAGATCTATCAAAAATGTCTTAACTTGTACTAAATCTTGACAAAAAACCAAGGCCAATCACTTTCTGTTATATTCTATCATCAATGTTTCAGCAATTTTAAAATCTATTTCATCATCTATATCTATAGAATTTTCCTTTGACATAACAATAGCATAACACTTATCTTCATATAAACTATCTGCATTAAGTGCATATTCTGTCTTTGCTATGTACAGTGCTCCGTTTATACGATAATATGTTGGCAAACTTTGACGTGGCAGATTTAATATTTCTTGATTTAAAAAGTTTTTAAGTGAACCATCCTCGGGTAATATATTGCTCCATAATGGTGGATGATCAACTTCGCAGACGGATACTATAGCATTCGCATTTTTTAGCTTCATCTGATTATATCCATTCATTATATCTTCATATTTTCTAAGAGGGGATGTTGGCTGAAGTATTGCAACAGTATCAAATTTCATACCATTTTTTAAATATTTTCTTAATGCATCCTTAACAACATCCCATGTGGATGCTGTATCGGAAGCTAATTTTTCATCTCTCAAAAAAGGCACATTCGCGCCCAGTTGTTTTGCAATGTCAGCATACTCTTTTGAATCTGTCGATACAAATATTTCATCAAATACATTTGATTTTATTGCAGCTTCAATGGTATATGCTATAAGTGGTTTGCCATTTAGTAATTTAATATTCTTGTTTTTAACTCCTTTAGAGCCGCTTCTGGCTGGTATAATTGCAATATTTTTCATTTATCCCACCTCAATATTTTATTCTATTGCTTTAATTAATACAAACGCTTCAGCGCTATCAGCACCGATTGCTGCACCTCTATTCGTCGCATACGCTCTTATATTTTTTTCACTTCTTGGAAAAGGATGTTCTAAAATTTCGCTTTGATAAACTTTAGCAATTTCAATTTTTTTATCAACATAATTCGAAATGTCCACAAAATAGTTCGGTTTAAAGGTATATTCAAACATAGCAAAATCTGTTTCAGATGGTACTTCCATCATTAGTATTTTTTTAATGAAAGGATATCTAAAATTCTTAGTACAAGAATAACATAGATTAAATGTGATTCTATGGTCCGAATGTACGTCTTTATAATATGGTAATATTAGTACGCTTGGCTGAACCTTGTTAAAAACAGAACTTATTTTTTGAAGTAAATCTCCTTCCAAATAGGAATCTAACCCTGATGGTTTTAAATTAAGATTGAAGTAACCGTCCAAATTATAGCTTTCAATCATTTTTTGGATTTCGTTATTACGATGATTTATCTTCTCCTCATCATAACCATAGGCCTTATCCATATGAGTCATATTTAAAACATAAACTTCGTTTCCTTCTGCCTTTTTTCTAAGCATTAATCCACCCGCTCCTAATGTTTCATCATCCGGATGGGTTGCAATAATTAGATACTTGTCCATACTTCACCTCCAAAGCAAATCTTTGATTAAATCTAGTAAACGATTTGCTTGTTAAGCAGTTCCTTGTTTATTTCAGTTTCAGCTATTATTTGAGCTATTCGTTCTCCTGAATACCCATCACCATAAGGGTTGCTACAGTTTTTACATGTCTCTTTGAAATTTTCATCATTTACTGCCTTACGAATAGCTTCCTTTATTAATTCTTTGTTATGAGGAACATACAAAATGTTATCTGCATGTTGCCTTTGTTTCTGCCTATTTCCTATATTAACAACTGGAAGTTTCAAAAAAGGCGCTTCTAATATACCTGCACTAGAATTACCTAATAATAATGCCGCTTTCCTTTGTAAATTTACAAAAACATCTCTTGGTAAAGTTTTATAGGCATTTATAAAATTATACTTTTTAGTAAATTCATCTATTATTTTAATCATATCATAACTGCCTGCATCCGAATTAGGATATGTAATAATCGTATCTAACCCTAATTCAGAAACTGCTTCTAGTGTAATTCTCATCTGCTCACCGGCTTCTTCCATTTCCGAGCTTAGAGGATGTTTAATTAACAAGATAAATGGCTTTTCCGCAGAAAGACTAGTATTAAGTTTTTCATTTATATATTTATAAGATAAGTCTGGTTGTTTCCGAATTGAATCTAATGCCGGATTACCAGTTACGTGTATTCTCCAGGCTTCCTCTCCCATCTTCAATATTCTTTCCCCATTTTCCTTTGTTGTTGGAAAATGTAAATGTGCTAACTTCGTAACAGCATGTCTAATAGAATCATCAATATTCCCTACTACCCTGTCTCCACCGCAGACATGAGCAATCGGAATATTCATATATGTTCCAACGAGGGCAGTACTTATACTTTCCTCCCTATCACCCAAAACAAGCAGCCAATCTGGCTTCTCTCTCAATACGACATCTGTTAGTCCCATAATTTGTATCCCTATTGATTTGCTTCTTCCTGACAGTGAATCGGAAGAAAGCAATGTTTCTAATTTAATGATGTCATAGGGATCATTTTCTATTATTTTATATGTACTTCCATAGGTAGGTGATAAATGGGTTCCTGTAACCACAAGCTTTAACTGCAAATCATCCCTTTTCATTATTTCATCTAATATAGGTTGTAAAATAAAATATTCTGATCTTATCCCAGTAACTGCTAATATCTTCTTCAACTTCGTCACTCCATATCTTTGATTAAATCGGCTTCATCAATTATTACATCTTCAAATGTTCTAAACATGTATCTACCATAGATCGTTTCTTTGGGCTTATAATTTTTTTCTAATACAAAACATTCTATAGCTTTAAACCAGTTTTCTGTAGATGCAAAGGATAGAGAGCTTCCTCCTGCTATTCTAGGATTAATCTCAATAAAATATATACGATCATCATCTTTAAAACATTGAACATTTATTATGCCTATTGGTTTTAATTTATCAACTATTATTTTACAATAATTAAGGAGCTCATCATCATATACCGTTACACCTTTTACTGATACCCCAGATTCCACTCCAACCCTTTTACGTGGAACAATATAAATTGGTTTTGAATTAAAATCACAAAGAATATCAATCGTATACTCCTCACCAGTAACTATTTCTTGAGATATGTTGTCTTCCATGTTGTAATTACTATCTACTTCATCCTTAAAACAAATCCCTTTACTTCCTCTTCCCACCCTTGGCTTTATTAAGTTATATTCTAATGAAAGTGAAGTTTTAGGCGTTGGTATATTATTTTCAACAAAAAATTTATAAGTATTCCACTTATCAACACAAATATTTATAGCTGCCTCGTTTGAAATAATTACATTAGCTTTATATTTATCAAAGAAATATTTTTTCCTTTTACTCCACTCTAATAACCCTTCATTTACTGACGGAAATACCAAATCTATATTTTCATTCTCTATTATTTTTTCTATTTTCTCAAAACAATCCGAGTCGGAATATTTAGGAACAATATACGATTTTGAAACATTGTATAAACCAGCAGATTTATTATCAATGTCAATACCAACTATATTCCAATTTATTTCTTTGTAGTATTTAAGTTGGGTATTAAATACCATGCTTCCGATTCCTTCAACCAAAACATTCATAACAGTACCTCGCTATGTAAAGCATCATTAAAGATTTGATTCACATCATAATTGGACAGATTCATTCTATTATGGACAATAGCAAAAACTGCATCCATATTACTATTCGGGTATCGAGCAACTTGATCTTGTTCTTTTATCTTAATGATTTTGTAATTATCAAAGTATTTATCTGCAACATAAAATATTTTACTATAATCAACAATAAATTCTTTATCTTTATTATTATAGACATAATCAAAGCATAATTCATTATCTAAGGAAATTTTGTGTTCTACTGGCAAACCCAACATTAGGTTAATATAGTTGTCTATATAATTGTAATTATAACAACAGTTTGAGATAGTTGTTTCAAAATAATCACCAGGAATCCCAAAATCGATTTCTAAAATTTCAATTCTATTCGTTTCTTTTATTATATCTATTTTTATAGCAGAATCCGTTATTTCAAATTTATCAATCACTTTTTTTAATAAAGAAAAAATTGCATTATCATAGTTTCTTTCTGGGCGTAATCTTCCTGTGAAAAACGTCGTCTTAATATTGGTTCTTTCCATAACAGAAAAGAACTCAATTCTCTTGTTTTTTATTATACTGACAATTCTATACTCTTCTCCATCTAAAAACTCTTGTATAATATAACCCGTTTTTACTTTTTTCTCCAATTTTTCCTTATCATAATTATTATTTTGTATTAGTAAAATATTATTGCTAGACACTCCTACTTTATCTTTAACAATAAATTTATGCCCAACATCACCGGCAATATCATTATAAGAATAAAATTCTTTTAGTGTTGAAAGTCCGAGTTCACATAATATTCTTCTTTGATAACCTTTATCAGCCATAATATTTACAAAATTCTCACCTAATTTGCCCTCAAGATCAAAAAAATCAATTATTTTTTGTTGGGTGACAAGTGCTCTTCCATAGGAAAAGCACAATGCTCCTCTAAATTTAATTTTTAAGGAACTAAGCCATTGTATAGCGCTTTCATAATCCCACGTACTAATGTTGTTAAATATGGGGCTCAACTGTTTTCCTGATGCATTTTTATTTTTATCAAATGCTACCACAATATATCCTCGTTCAACTAATCTTTGAATTAATGGAATTTGATTTTTGCCTGCACCAACAGATATTACATATACATCCTCTTCCAAGCTTATCGCCTCTACTTATAAGCTTCTACTAACCAATGAGCTGTTTTATTGCCTAGAGACCCTATCGGCTCTACGATTCTATGCCCAAGTTCAAGCTTGGAAAAATTCTTAAGTAGCTTTCTTGCACCGCATTCATCCCAGAAAAACATTTCGGTCTGTTTTACTTCATTTAAACCTGAATCAAAATAATCTACTAAATATCTATTATCATCTATTTTTTCCCCGGAAACCATTCTACTATCTTCTTGCGATCTTAATGTAAGTAGAAACATCCCGTTTGGTTTTAATATGCTCCATACTTTATTTAAAAATATTTCCTGATCTTTTTTTTCAAGGTAATGTATTAAGCCCCAGGCTATAACAATATCAAAACTTTCCTTCTCTAGTTCTACATCTTGAACCAATCCATTCATAAACTCGATATTATTTAGTCCTAAACTAGCACTACGCATTTTAGCAAAGTCGATTGATGCATTTGAACTATCAACCCCTACACTTTCAATTCCCATTTGTGCCATAAGTATCGCATGTCTGCCCGCACCACATGCTAAGTCTATCCCTTTTGTAAATTTACCCTTATGCCTGTTTAGCGAAGATACAACATTTTCATCAGGCCAAATTAATAAACTTCTTCCCTCAGAATAAACCTTATCCCATGTTTCTACATTTAAACTCTTCATATCAAATCATCCTCCAATAATTATTTTAATTGCTTTTAATAGATCTTTTGCCACAAAATCCGCCTTAACATCACATACTTTATCTTGTCCACCTAACCCGGTCTTGACTAAAACAGTCTTTAGCCCTGCATTCTTTCCTGTCATTATATCTATTGTAGTGTCCCCTATGATATAAGATTCAGATAAATCTATATTATATTTTTTAGCAGCCTCCAAAATCATTCCAATCTTTGGTTTTCTGCAATCACATTCAATTTTATATTCTTTGTTTTCCTCGGGATATCCTTTATGGGGATGATGCGGGCAAATATATATATCATCTAAATATGCTCCATTTGCCTTATACAAAAGTTTCTCTAATTCTCTATTTATATCCCATGCTTGTTCTAACGAGCACAAATTTCTAGCCACAACCGGTTGGTTTGATACTACGATACACAAATATTCACTATCATTAATCATTTTTATTGCATCAGCTGCATTCTTTTCCAATTCTATATCTTCTTTTTTGTATATCAAACCTTTATATACATTAATCGTACCATCTCTATCCAGAAAAATACATTTATTTTTCTTCATAATTCTATCAACTCATCTTCTTCAAAATCTCTTTTTGCTTTTCGTCCAAGAATATCACTCCATCTCATTGGACTAATACCATTGCCCGGCCTTTTAACTGTCAGATTTTCTTCGGTAAATATTTCTCCCTTTTTTATATTGCTTTTTGCTGTAATGCTTTTCCTCGCAATGCTAATATTTTTCTTCTCTGATTCAGTAGGCTTTTTAATTCCATCCCCCAATGCTTGTTCAATATTCCGGATCATTTTCACCATTTTCGTTAGTTCCTTAGGCTCCAAACTTGCCTTATGGTCAGGTCCTGGTAATGTTTTATCTAGGGTAAAATGTTTCTCAATTACAACAGCACCCAAAGTTACGGCAGCAATTGGTACCTCAATTCCTTTTGTGTGATCAGAATATCCTACTTTTACATTAAAATTTTCTCTCATTGTCTCCATTGCTTTTAGATTAACATCCTTATATGGAGTAGGATACTCTGTATTACAATGAAGAAGAGTAATATCATCGCGACTATAACAGGAAAATAAATCCAGTGCCTTGCTAATCTCCTCTATTGTACACATGCCGGTTGAAAGAATGATTGGCTTTTTTGTTTTCGCTATTTTTATCAGATAGGGTTTGTTCGTTATTTCACCTGAAGGAATCTTCCAGAATGGCATAGATAGGCTGGATAAGAAGTCAATACTATCATTATCAAAAGGTGTGGAAAGAAAATCAATACCTACTTCTATAGAATATTTACTAAGCTCTATGAAGTCCTCAAAAGAAAGCTCCAGTTTTTTTAACATTTGGAACTGGGTTTCTTCACTTGTTGTGATTTTTTTCTGATAGTCTGCCTTGGGAGCCTGCTTAGATACCAGGTTTTCTGTAATAAATGTTTGAAACTTTACTGCATCCGCTCCAGCTTTTTTAGCCTCACGAATCATTTCTTTTGCTTTATCAATTTCTCCGTTATGATTTACACCAGCTTCTGCAATTATATATGTTTTATTCATTCTTCACCTCTCTACATGGATTCCCGAATGCTATAGCATTACTTCCGATGTCAGTTATTACAACACTTCCCATTCCTATCATAGTATCTGAACCAATTTTTACTCCTTGCTTAACTATACTTCCAGCACCCACATGGGTATTAGCTCCTATCCTGACATTACCACATAGAATACCCCCCGGTGATATATGTGCAAAATCATGGACATTGCATTCATGCTCAATCGTAGAGGAAGTATTAATTATCGTACAATTACCAATGATCACTCCTGCATTAATAACTGCGTTCTTCCCAATAAAACAGCCTTCACCAAGATTTGCAAAACAGCTAATCATACTACTATTATCGATTATGTTTGGAACATTAAATCCAATCTCTTTGACCTTCTGGTATAGTTTTCTACGAATTGAGGTATCCCCTAAACTCCCTACTGTAATAAATGCATCCGTATAGCCTTCTTCATGTAATCTGTACAAATCATCGTCAGTGCCAATTATGGGAATTCCTAAAATGCATGAATTATTGTTTTTATTATCCAATTTATCGATAATTCCAATTTCAGTAAACATATTCAAAGTTATCAGACTATCTAGCACTGACATACAATGACCGCCGGCACCTAGCAAAAGAATTTTTCTCTTTTTAAACATCACTGTTCAGTCTCTCCCTCATTTTCTCCAGTTCATCCATCTGCCCCATATCCATCCAGGAATTTTCACTGATTGGATAGATTCCAACCCGTTCTCCCTCATCGATACAAGTTTGAATTACATCCGTTATATGTATGAAGGTATCCTTTGGTATCTTTTCTAAAAACCTTGGTTCCAGCACATATAATCCGGTATTCGTCAAAAAGGAAAAGCTCGGTTTTTCCTTTAGCTTACTTACGCAGCCTTCCGAAGTCAACTCAATCGTTCCATAAGGTATGGTCACATTTTTTGTTGCAGCTACTAAGGTAATAATATTATGCTGTTCCTTGTGATATTTTAATATTTCAGAATAATCCTCTTGAATAAGAATATCACAGTTGGTAACAAAGAAGGTTTCTGAATATTTTCCTTCTAATAGCTTTAATCCTCCGCCAGTCCCGTAATAGTCTGACTCTTCTATAAAATCAACATCCCTTTGGATTTCATTATCCATAAAGAAGGATTTAATAAAATTCTTTTTATAATTGACAATCATATCAAAATGTTTGCATCCGAAAGCTTCAAAATGATCCATGATAATTTCTGTTATTGATTTATCACCAATAGGTATTAAAGGTTTAGGAAGGATCTGTGTATAAGGATAAAGTCTGGTTCCCTTACCTCCTGCCATAATAACCACCGGAACTTTTAGATTTTTATTAAGAATCGGTTTATTATCATATAGGAAACGAATTGATAATAACTTATGATTCTTAGTTACGATCGGCAAGGCAGTAATCGAATGTTGTTTCATATAGGTAAAATAATCAATCCTATCCCCATTTGTAACATATTTGGGATTATAATTAGCTATTTCACTAATACATGTATCAAGTTTGCCTCTGCGAAGGATAAATCTTCGAATATCTCCATCTGTAACTACACCAAGAAGTATACCCTCCTTGCAGACAAAGGCGATTCCTTTTGCATTATGATCAATTACTTTCATTACCTCAAGAATTGTCTTATCTTCCGTTACCATAAAATCACTTAAATTCACACGAAATCCTCCTAAATATCATGGCTCTATATTGCATTAGGAAAACTGCTTCATCGCTGCTACTACTCTATGAACGTCCCCTTTGGATAAATTGCTGCTGCAAGGTAGATTTAACACATGATCATAATAATAGAATGCTTTTTCAATCTGATATGCTTGTGCATTCTCATACGGTTTCAAAGTATGAATTAACTTCCATATTGGTCTTGTCTGAATTTCCTGTTTATTCAATTCCACTAAAAGCCGATCACGCTCATCCGTTATATAAGAATAGAACCAATAGTTAGGTCGTATACTCTCACGAAATGCTAAGAGAGCGATTCCTTGCTTTTGGTATTCATAATAATTTTCTTTTTTTAAAGATATAAAATTCTCTAACTGCTCTAATTGCGCTAAACCTAAAGCAGCCTGAAGATTTGTCATTCGATAATTATATCCGATTTCCTCATGAACAAAATATAAAGTATCATTTTTAGCCTGCGTGGATAAATAGCGGCATCGATCAAGATATTTTATATCATTAGAGACAATTATGCCGCCTCCGCCAGTTGTAATTATTTTATTACCATTGAAGGAATATACTCCGATATCACCAATAGTGCCTGCATATCTCCCCTGATATTTCCCTTCTGTATAGTAAGTTCCTAATGCCTCTGTTGCGTCCTCAATAAGTTTAAGATTGTACTCTTCGGTAATTAATTTTATTCGTTCCATATCGGCCAAATTGCCAAATATGTGAACGACTACCACTGCTTTTATTTTTCTTCCGGTTTTGCTGTTTACCAATTGATTATTCTTAAACACACATTCATTTTTGCAGAAATTCTCCAGCTTGTCCGGATCCATGGTAAGTGTATCATCGCAATCCATAAAAACAGGTTCCGCCCCAATATACTTTACCGGATTAACCGCAGCGATAAAAGTAAGTGTAGGCACAATAACCTCATCTCCTGCCAAGACCCCGGTTGCCATTAATGCCAGATGCAGACCGGAGGTTCCATTTTGACAAGCTACAGCACCCGGTACCTTAACATAATCTGCAATGCTCTGTTCGAATTTTGATATATAAGGGCCAGCCGTCGATACCCACTCTGTCTCTATCGCATGGGTTACATATTCTAATTCTCTTCCCTTTAAATTAGGAACAGACAACGGAATAAGATGATTTGACATAATGCTACCTCCTTATATATTATAAATATCTGTTTTATAGATATTCATGTTCTGTTTCATCCATTCTATCGTCTCATGGATTCCCTCTATTAAGGTATACTGAGGAATCCAGTTCGTAAGGTTCTTTATTTTTGCATTTGACCCCAGAAGGCGATTTACTTCACTTTTTTCCGGACGCAGTCTTTCCTCCTCACAAACAATTTTAGCGGACGGATTAAGCTGCGAGATAATTTCAGTCGCTAATTCACCGATCGATATTTCCTTCTGCGTTGCAACATTTATCTCCTCTCCAATGGTTTTATCTGATTCAGAAATTGCAATAAAGCCATTGGCTGTATCTTTTACGTAGTTAAAATCTCTTGTAGGTGAAAGAGAACCCAGCCTAATTTCCTGCTTTCCGGCCAGAAGCTGAGAAATAATTGTTGGTATAACTGCCCGTGCAGATTGTCTCGGACCATAGGTATTAAACGGCCTTACAATCGTAACCGGTAAATCAAAGCTACGGTAAAAGCTTTCCGCCAAACGATCTGCACCTATTTTTGTTGCTGAGTATGGAGATTGTCCCTGAAAAGGATGTTTCTCATCGATTGGTACATATTGGGCGGTACCATATACTTCCGATGTAGATGTTATTAACACTCGATTTGTTTCATGTTTTCTCGCAGCCTGAAGCACATTTAGTGTTCCCTTTATGTTGGTATCTACATAGGAATCTGGGGAATGATAACTAAAAGGGATTGCAATCAAAGCTGCCAGATGAAACACTTTATCTACACCTTTCATCGCTTCATATACTCCATTTGGATCTCTAATATCTCCTGAAAATATTTCTATCTGATCAAGCTTGTCCTTTGGTAAGGTATCCAACCACCCCCATGTATTAAAAGAGTTATAGAAAGTAAATGCTTTTACCTCATAACCCTTTTCCAAAAGACTCTCTGTTAAATGACTGCCAATAAATCCGTCTGCTCCAGTTACAAGTACTTTCATGATTTCACCCTCCGAATTCATCATGTAACAAAGCCATAAATATTAGATCGTGAAAGGATCCATTAATAAGAACGTCTTTTCGAAAATAGCCCTCTTGTTGGAACCCAACCTTCTCATAGCTTCTAATTGCTCTGCTATTGTCTGCCAATACCCGTAAGAAAACTTTATTAAGACCCAACTCGTTAAATCCATACTTAAGTATAATTTTAGCTGCCTTAGAACCATAACCCTTGCCCAGATAACTTATTTCGCCAATAAAAATGCCAAGTTCTGCTTTTTTATTCTTATAATCGACATCTCTTAAATATACCGAACCTATCGAATGTTCTTTTTTCTTATCAACAATTATAAACTGCTCCGTTTTTCTTGTAGCTATATTATCTTCAAGCCAGGTAATATGTTCTTCCTTAGTAATTAGTTGCTGATAAATAAAGAACTTTTTAATCTCATCTTGGTTTCTCCACCTAATTATATCATCGGTATCTGAATATTCAATTTTTCTTAAATAAAGCTCATTTTCCTCTATCTTCATAACTTTCTACGCTCCTTGTAATTACAGTTTGTAGAACGCTTTAATAGCAGAAACAACATAATTAATTTGTTCCTCCTGCAATCCATAATACATTGGAAGTCGAAGCAGTCTATCGCTTTCTTTAGTAGTATGAACATCGTCTCCTACAAATTCTCCGTATTTTCTGCCCGCTATTGAAGAATGTAATGGTACAAAGTGGAATATTGCTTTGATTCCCAACTTATTTAGATAGTTTATAAGTTTTGTTCTAGTTTCTAAATTTTTAACCTTTATATAAAACATATGTGCATTGTGTTCACATTCCGGTGGGATATAAGGTAATTCTATAATCTTTTCCTGTGCTAAAGGTTTTAAAAGGTTATAATATGTATTCCATATATTCAATCTATTTTGATTAATTTCATCGGCCACTTCCAATTGTGCATATAAATAGGCTACATTCATTTCACTAGGTAAGTAGGATGAGCCTATGTCAACCCAGCTATACTTATCAACTAGCCCACGAAAAAACTGTGCTCTATTTGTTCCTTTTTCTCTAATAATTTCAGCACGCTTAACAAACTTTTTATTATTTATTAAGATTGCTCCACCTTCACCCATCGTATAATTTTTCGTTTCATGAAAACTATAAGTACCAAAATCACCAATGGTACCTAGATATCTGCCTTTATATTTTGAGCATACTCCCTGTGCTGCATCCTCTACTACGAAAAGATTATGTTTTTTTGCAATATTTAAAATGGTATCCATTTCACAACTCACACCGGCATAGTGAACCGGTACGATTGCTCTTGTATTTTCCGTAATTGCTTCCTCAATTAATGTTTCATCAATATTTAAGGTATCTGGTCGGATATCGACGAATTTTATTCTTGCTCCTCTAAGAACAAATGCATCTGCAGTGGATACAAAGGTATAGGAGGGCATTATTACCTCATCGCCTTCTTTTATGTCACATAAAATTGCGGACATTTCTAATGCATGCGTACATGAAGTTGTTAAAAGAACCTTTAAAGCGGAAAAATTATTCTCAAACCATTCAGAGCAATTTTTAGTAAATGAACCATCACCGTTCAATCTTTTATTTTTTGTAATTGCTTCAATAATATAATCAATACCCTTTTGGCTCATGAAGGGTTCATTAAAGTTTATCTTCATATTATTTACTACCTTCCAGATATTCAATTGCCTTTTTTATTTTATCTATCTTGGTTTTCATATAGGAATCTATGTCGGTCAGTTCAGCCACATATTTTATGCCGATTTGTTTCTGACTATTATAATATTCCTTATCAACAAGGTACTTTTGTATCATATCTAGCATACAATCCATATCCTTGCAAATAAACTCATTTCGAACATTTCCTGCCACGTCACAATCAGGGAGAGTTACTACTGGTACCCCGGCACATAAAGCGATTAAAGCACTTGTCCCCCCTCCTTTTCTAGGAGGATTCAAATAGATATCCGCAACTGTAATTGCATCTATAAATGAATTTTGATATCCCATATAATGAATTCTATTTTTAAAGATTGGATTTTTAAAAGCTTTCTGATACTCTGGGTAAGAGCCAATTAGCGCAATATCTACTCTATCATCTAATAGACACACTTTGCTTAAATATTTAATAAACCCTTCAGTTAATTCCTTTTCCAATCGATTACCAGCTATCGCAATCACAAATCTATCTTCTGGAATCTCATACATAGTACGACTATGTGGATTTTCTGGTGGCTCCACATTAAAATTAAAAATATCTTTAATAATCAATTGATTATAGGGGTTCCATAATATATTATTTATATTATTTTCCTCACTTTCACTTCTTGGAACATATTCTAACAAAATCTGGCCTTCAGAAACAGGATAGCCATAGCCCATTCCGCAGGATACAACCGTCGTAAAACTGCTACACGCATCAGCCAAAGGATGTATGGAACCCATATTATATATAAACATTGGATTATATTTATATATGGCCTCAATCAAATTTTTAAACATTATTAGACTATCCTTTGCAAATAAGATTTGTTTTGCCTTTATTGTACACCCTTTGTAATGTATGATAATATCTTCATCCAAATTTTCTTTATGAATTGTAACAGAACCATTTTCGTATACAACTCTAAGGTTGCCATTTAAAGATGGAAGGTAATTATCGTTTTGCAAGTGAAACCAGTACAAATCATTCGAAGTTACATTACAATGTATTGGACATACAATAAGCAGCACTTCCATATGCATGCTATTTTGAAGTGCACGACATTGATCTAAAACAACTTTCGTTGGAGCATGTTTATCCGATAATATTTGCTCTGCAACTACTACGATTCGATTCTGATTTCTCTGATTATATGGTATATATTCTTTACTAAAATTCATCAACTCCAAAAACTGGTTAACATTATGGGAGTGAAGTTTCCTTCTAAGGGGATAAATAGCTCCATTCAATTTAATATTTGAAATTTCTGCCGCGATTTGCAGTTCCAGAAACACATTTAAAAAAACATCTTCCCTACCTTTACATATAGCGTCTACTATAATCTCCAAGATTTCTATCTTTTTTATACTAATTAATAATAAAGAATATAGATATAGTAGCATGGAAAAATCATTTCCAAATTCCTCATTTATGATGAAATAAAATTCGTGGCGCTCTCTTTGTGTTAAGGCTTGATATTGAGTTTCCATACTTTGCATGTTATTTTTAAAATCATTATTTTGTATTATATCAATATAACTTTTTTGTTCACTGGCCATATGATCTAATAGACCTACAGTCTGCAATAAACTATTAAGCATAAACTTTACGGAGTTATTCATAATTAGAACCTTTCATTTGTAATGTTTTCAGTAAACCAGAAAATAATATGTAATATTAATTCCTAGTTAAGAAACCTTTATTATCCAGACCGACCTAATCTTTCTTTAGTAAATTATACAATATAATTTGTCACAACACTACAGAATCTATGAAAAAGAAGCCTTTTTACCCATTTATTTAAAAGCTTCTTTTACACTATGCCAAAAACCCAACTTGTAATTATTAATTTTGTTTAAAGGTATGCCATTAAATAAACGGCATCATTTCTTCAAATATCGGACTAGAAAATTCTATACCATCAATGATTGCCTGAAAAACTTTTATCGATTTTTCATAGGTTACTATTTTATCTTTCTGTAAGTCATCCGTAAATTGATACATCTCGGAGATTTCCTGTGTCGTTTCAGCGGTTATAAAAGTTTCAAGTAAAAAATATACTGGCTGCTTACTAATATATTCATTAATCTTACCTATTTTTTTAAAATTTTTTTCCGTAATTTGATTCTCACCATTGTTATTCTTATAAACACGAATTTGCTCTTCACATATCCGAATTGCTTCTTTCGCCTTACGTTTTAATACTCTAAACTCCTCATAAGTATCAGAGAAATAAGTTCTGATACCATCCATTTTCTCTTCAGAAAATGTACTTTTTATGTTATAAAACATATTGTAATCAATAACTTTTCCTACGCAATATTTATCTATTACTTCTTTTAAGGACATTATTTCAGCACCTGGTATCTTTGCCCCTTTATCTTTTGTATCAATGACTTGAAGATTAGGAAATAAAATAATCATATCCTTAAACCAAATCAAAAACTCATACCAGTCACGTCTGGAACGTACCTTGTTGCCATCAATACCTTCAACATAAATGTCATCTTTTTGGGTTATTTCTTCGGCTACTCCACCAGCATGTGTTATTTCTCCATCATAGGCAAGATCTTGCCCTACCAATACAATTCTCTTAAAACCTAGTTTTACGCATGCCGCAAAGGCGGTTGTTGCCACAGAGGCTCCAGTATTTAAAATTGGCGGCTCTTTCTTTTGAGACAGATACATCCTTTGAAAATAAGGGTCGCAATTATATATGATTTTTTTGCCCCTATGTTGATTCAATATTTCCCAGTTCGAATCCATCTCACATAATAGAGGAATCGTTACATCAGTACGTGTTGTAAAATATTCAATCGGTTTTATAGGATCCACAGTAACTATAAAATCCGGTTCAATACCAGCATTTAATACATAATCCAGAATTCTATCAACAACAAAAATATAAGCTTTGCCCTTTGCGCTACGCAACTCCTCTATATTGTTTTTTAAAGAAGGTCCAGCTGCTACTATGATTGCAGGAATATCGGTATCAATGCCTTCTTTTAAATCAAGAAGCCGATTACTATCTTTAAGATATCTTGCATTAAACAATTCATTGGTAATATATCTTTTACCAAAAAACTGTTCTGTATTGATATTCATTCTTACATGTATATAGTTATCCTTGATTTCTTTCCAATATTTTACCGCGCTTTCAGAAAACAGATCTTGATAATATGGATGGACACAATGAATTTGGGAATAAATGTTTGTAATATTTATTTCAATTTGTAATAGACTATGAAATTCGAATTCATTAATTCCCTCAATGATAAGTGCTACAGTATCGTTTCCAATAATGTCTGTAATATCATAGTTATGCAGTACATGAATAAATATCTCTATACTGGGTTCATAGAGGAATAGGATGTCTGTTTTTCTTTTATTACGGATTAATTCTCTTGCAAACGAACCTGTTCCCAAACCAAACATACTAATAACAATATTCATATTCGTAAAACTATATTGTTTTACCCATTTCTCTGCTTCATTCTTTGGGCTATAACAGCTATTTAATCGGCGTAATAAGTTATCCTTTTGTATAACCAGATACCACTCTCCATCTTTCGATGGCACTGATTCTATTTCTATCGATTTATTAACAGCATGATGTTGAATAACATTATTAAGTTTTTCATATAGCCCTTTGCGGCATTGTTGCATGTAATCCATATTATAATCAAAATAATCCATTCTTTAGGGCTCCCATTTCTACTTAATGCTGATTTTATATGTAACACTGTTCTAATAATGGTTTTAAATCAAAATACAATATATCAGAAAGCAAAACTGTATCTCTTAACTTAATCGCATTCATGGCATTTGATAAAATTGAATTTAATACTTTCTCATCTATATAAATATCGTTATTTTTTGATTTCGTTTCTAATATCCCATTTACCGTCTGTATTAACATAGTAAAGGTACTTTCTAATTTTTCGTAACCCTCTTTCTCTTTCTGCTGATAAAACAACAAGGTGTTATCTTCTATCGACTGAATTGTCTCAATTATCATTTCCTTAAAAGATGTCATTTGCATGGTTTCTCCTTAAAAAAATGAGACTAGCTTTACGCCAGCCTCATTTTTAAAAAACAAATTATTACTGTAATAATGCCAGTACGCCTTGTGTTGATTGGTTAGCTTGAGCAAGCATGGATTGAGCTGCCTGCTGAAGGATATTGTCCTTAGAGTACTTAACCATTTCTTTAGCCATATCAACATCACGGATACGGGATTCAGCTGCCTGAAGGTTTTCAGCCGTATTGTCAGCGTTCGCAATGGTATGCTCTAGTCTGTTCTGTAATGCGCCAAGAGCAGATCTCTGATTAGAAACTTGGTCTAATGCAGATTGAACAATTTTGATATTAGCAGTTGCGGAAGCATAGTTAGTAACTCCATCAGCGACACCATCAATTCCAATAGCTGTAGCTCTCATATCAGCAACAGAGAATACAATATTCTGTCCTGAGTTAGCACCAACCTGAAGATTCTTACCTGAGAATTTACCATCTAATAACTTCATGGTATTGAATTCTGTCTGATTACCAATACGATCAACTTCATCTGTTAAAGATTCTAGCTCTGCTTTAATAGCATCACGGTCTGCATCTACGTTTGTATCGTTAGAAGCCTGTACCGTTAACTCTCTCATTCTTTGCAGAATAGATTGAGTTTCATTTAAAGCACCTTCTGCTGTCTGGATTAAGGAGATACCATCCTGAGCATTCGTAGAAGCTTGTTCAAGACCTCTGATTTGTCCACGCATTTTTTCAGAAATTGTTAATCCAGCTGCGTTATCTCCGGCACGGTTAATTTTGTAACCAGATGATAATTTCTCTGTGGATTTTGCCAGACGACCTGATGTAATACCTAACTGTCTGTTTGTGTTGGCTGCTGCCATATTGTGTTGAATAACCATATGTAATTCCTCCTTGAAAGTTAAGTAGCATCCTTGCTACTCTCATTTAGTAACTACATTTTCAATAAAGGATCTCCGGCCGTACGCTCCATTGACCACTTTACCGATAAATGTTTCTTTACTCATTATATATATCGGCTGATAAAAGTAATACTTTATAGCAAATCTTAAATATTTTTATTTTTTTTTGTCATAAAAATACGATTCCCCGTTATGTTGGTCTGCCATATTCTTATAATAGCTGGAAGCCGTCTTACTATTCACTTTGTAGCTTTTAATCTCTTCCTTCTGTTTGGAAAAGTAGCTATCCAGCCTGTTTTTATTGCGTATCTCTATCGCTTGGATCTGTGTACTCTTTTCCGTTACCTGGCGTATCAGCTCCTGTAAGCTTAAGATTTCTTCCCTTTGATATACCGGATGGTTGCTCAATTCTTCCCTGACATGCTCATAGATCAATTCAAAGCCCTCATCCAGCTTGCCAAGCTTCTCCAAAAGTGTTTCTTTTACTGTATATGCCTGTTCAAAATCCTTCATATCGTTCGGATTTTCTGTTAAATATTTTTCCTGCAGCAAAGTAGCCTCAAGCAGTTGATCTAATATGGAGACTTTCTTCTCTAACGTATCCCTTAAGATATGTATATATGCACTTTTATCCATATTGCACCTCACATTTCTCAGGAAATTCCTTTGCCATTCTTCATAACTTCCTTCCAGGCATCTCTCATTTCTCGCAGATGCGTTAACACCTCTTCCAGGACTTCGCGCTCTTTACGGACATTTGCCGCTACTAGCCGGTCATATAAGTAACTATATACATTTTCAAAATCCTGCGCTACCGGATATTTAAAGTCCAGCGTAGAGCGAAGATAAGCAATAATTTTCTCCGCCTTAATAATATTAAGATGTGCTTTATCTATGTCCTTTTCGTCAATTGCCTCCAGGGCTATATTGCAAAACTTAATTGCACCTTCATAAAGCATTAACGTAAGCTCCGCCGGTGAAGCAGTCTTTATTCTATTATTCTGGTACGCTGCTGCTGCATTTATCGCCATGTAAATCCCTCCCAAAATAAATAATGTGTTTCAATGTTACTAAAGTTTTATAAATTCGAATGCTCCTATCCCTTTATTTACTTGGTAACCCGAGCATTCCTGCAAGAGCATTGCTTTGAGACTGCATCTTCGCCATAGCAGATTCCATGGCAGCAAATTGTTTATAGTATTTGTTTTCCATCTCGGTTACTTTTTTCTCTAACATAGCTATTTTCTTGGCATACTCTGTGTGTTGGTTCGCCATTTCTTTATCATTATAGAAGGTAAATGCACTTCGGATATTAGGGATCGATTTCATCTTCTCATTCATGGTATCATAAAGCTTCTGCGATACCTGTGACAATACCTCCATAACAGTATCCGGATCTTCCTCCAACGCTTTCATGAGTTTATCTTCCATCGATGCAAATTCAGAATCGTCCTCGTTACCATAAATGTGCAGCAACCCTTTTTCTGAATAGCTCTTGGAAGTCATAATTCCAAAACTGGATAAGGAATATTTCTTACCATCCACTTCCACGGAAGACAGCATCGCGTTTTTCATAGCATCAAGCAAAGAACCTAAAGTACTGTCTCTTCTTAGAATGGAATCTTTGATCTTATCTTCCCATTTTTCAATTTGCTTGTCTGTCATAGCTGCCTTTTCATCGTCACTTAGCGGATTATAGCCTTTGGCAGAATCAGCGTAATATAAATCATTCATTTCTTTTAAAATGTCATTATAGGATGAGATGAACTTTTTCACCGTATCATAGACACCCTGCGAATTATTTGACACATTCAAATGAATCTTCTCACCATTCGATACTCCGTTTAAGGTAAGCTCCAGTCCATTGATATTAATTACATTGGAGGAATTGGTATATTCCACACCATTGTATGTAATCTTACTGTCCTCTGCTGCTACAACGGTAGATACTATGATCGGATTCCCCATTTCATCTTTACCGACTTTATCAACATCAATGCTTCCGTCCGCCTTAAGTGCATCCAGACCAATTCCTTTTAATATGGAGCTAACATCCGTTTGTGCTGTTTTACTATTGGTCTGATAGGTTGCCGCTACCGTGCCGGCTTGATCCATAGCATCCGATATAGCCATCTGGTTTGCTTCTTCCGCTAAGGTATATCGGTTTGGTGCTTCCTTCGCTTTTTCTTCTGCTATCGCTATGTCAACCGCATCTTTAATAGCATATTTGATTCGATCTGCAGAAGCTGCTATTCTTTCATCCTGTAGTTCAGTGATCTCTGCCTTTTGTTCATCAGTCAGCTCGTCCTCCGTGATCTCATTCTTTTCCAGATACTCTTCTAATACCTGATTCTTAATTCTATCTTCTTCTGCTTTTTGGGCATCGGGAGCAACCTCTGCTCTGATTTCCTCATCAACGTTACTGGCAATGATTCTTTTGGCTTCCTTTTCTGCGAATCCTTTCAACGTCTCTATCGCCGCATCACTCTCTACCTCTCCCGCTTCCGTAGCTGCAAGGGTTGCAATTGCGGCATCAACTTTTTTCTTGTCCTCTGCGGTAAGATAGGAATACCCCGTCAATTCTAATAATTCATTTTTAGGAGCCGTTGCGATGGAAGTGGTTGCCGTAATCTGGAAAGCACTCTTTGTACCGCTTGACTTTGCGCTTAGGAAAAGTCTTCCATAGGTCTCATCAAAATTAGCGCTATAACCGGCACCTTTTGCGAAATTAACAAAATCAGCGATCGTTGTTTTGTCTG
>ENA-UOOI01001833-UOOI01001833.1-fermentation-metagenome-genome-assembly--contig:-NODE-1833-length-20373-cov-13.692194_pt1 | contig 20373 bp, 38 predicted proteins | sample MGYA00245779_ERZ724027 | MGnify/ENA primary metagenome ERZ724027 (study PRJEB28704, sample SAMN03018318) | fermentation metagenome | biome: anthropogenic terrestrial biome; feature: soil...
GGGCGTATCGGCTACGCCCGGATTCCTAGGCTATATTAATTTCGAAAAATTCTATATTTACGCCTTCCGGTAAGGTCGTAGCACCTTCCGGCAGACGGCAACCCATAATCTGGGCAACGATAAGAGTATCACCCCGATTCAAATGAACATTGATACGGTTCATGGGGACATTCATCCCCAGTATGTTCGATAGTACATTCGCCGTATCTTGATGACTTACAGCGGAATCGAAATCCGCTGTTTTGACTTCCTCTGCTGATATCTTTTTGATTCTGACATCAGCAGGGAAATCATGTATCATTTGGATAGAAAATGCATTGCAAAGGTACATTATAATTCCTCCTTATAATATTTTTTCTACCCTTCTCTTATGTAACTCCTTACCAAAATTAGGGCCGGACACATCCTTAATGTCCGAACTATCTACGCTAGCCATTATTTGGTTAACGTTATTGATAAAGTAGTCAGCACCAAATGCGTTACTTACCGCTGATGCTATTTTTGCAATCTCTACAATACCAAGATTACTTTTATAGACATGTTCAGCAGTAGTAACTTTTATGTTGGCTGACGCATCCTCAAAGAATAGAACATTTGGTAGATTATTGATAACATCTCTTGCACTCTTTACCCATGACACAGGTAAAGTTATTTTACTTTTTACCTTATGTAAATACTCTGCATCTAAATTATTTGCAAATAAAGATGCAAACCGGGTATCTACATATGAAGTTTTATTACTTACTCTTTTTAGAGTTGTCATAGTATCCCTAAAAAGATTTATATTTTTAACCCTTAATATTCCAACGTCTTTTAAGGTAGTGAAGAATAAAACCGGGTCTTCACCTCCTAACGCCTTCCGTAATTCCTCAAATATCCGTTCTTTAGGTAAGGAATTCACTTCATTCTTTAAAGATTCCATTAACTTTAATGTAGACGGCTCTACCGTAAATCCATATACGGCAGCAAACCGAGCCGTTCTAAACACCCGCAAAGGATCTTCAGAAAATGCAGCTGACACAGCTCTAAGTGTATGACGCTGTATATCCTCTATACCATTGAAAGGATCAACATAAGAGTTCTTAAGGATATCCTTAGCAATGGCATTAATTGTTAAGTCTCTCCTTTTTAGATCCTCTTCTATTGATATATCAGGAGAAGTATATATTTGGAATCCCTTATATCCTCTCCCTTTTTTCCGCTCTGTCCTTGCCATAGCAACTTCAGAGGTTTCACCGGTAATATTCATTCTATATACCGGAAAAGATTTTCCTTTCAAGGTTGCATTAGGGAATAGTTGCTGAAATGTCTCAGGCATTAATCCCGTAACACAATAATCAGTATCGTGTACCGGCCTGCCTATTATTTCATCCCTTACAGCACCGCCTACGATATACGCCCTTCCACCGGCGTTATCAATAGTTGTTGCGAATTCCCTTTTGTCCATTTTCTTTCCCACCTCCATTTAATTTTATATAGTTTCCTACGACATCCCGGTATTATATTGGAATGTTTCGGATCAGTACCGCTGATCACTCATCAAGTAGGATAATAATATCTAAATAATTGCTTCCCATGCCATCATTGATATATATAGGTGACATAGAGGTACCATTATTATACATTTTGACATTTCCTTTTCAGGTTATGACCCATAGTGTTTATCAAAGGTGCACCGGTCATATTTTGTTATTTATATTTTTACTTTTTAATTGCATAAAAAAATCAAAAATATTGCAGGCGTATCGGCTACGCCCGTATTTCTTATATGGTGAAAGTTTCCTCGCCGTTCCAAGCGTGCCAAGTACGGGAGTCCTGATATTCTAGCTTCCTTTTGATGTCGTGCAGCCGGGCCGCCGCTTGGCTGACGGCCGTCATCTTTCTTTCGAACGAGTCGGCCGGTATAATATCGCCAGCCGTGATGAACCCGGAATGTGTACCGCGGAAATCTTTATATATGACATGTATATGCGGGGGGAGCGTGCTCCCATCCTCATATACTATAGGTGCGCGCATATACGCTCTAGGTGTACCTCCCATATATTCCTCGGGCAGATCCTCTTCCCGAAGCACACCCTCTATGTTTTCTATCTGGTATGCCTTCCCTGTCTGTGTACTGACTACCTTTTTTGTTGATATTTCTATTGTCATTTTTAATTCCTCCTTTTATCCCGCCGTATTATGCCCGGCGGGTGGCATGTATTCCTGCTATGCAGGTTGAGCGGAGAGGCCGGGTTCTTCCGGCCCGTCCCGGCTTTCACGGGACCGTCCCTAGCCCTGCATCCGTGAGAAACGGTCAGCTATTTTCTCGCAGATTCCCATGGGGGGTTCGTCGCTCGGTGCGTCTTCATCCCATGGGAATGTCATGGTGATGTCTTCCTCTACTTCACCTGCCACTATGTGGTACGTGAACTTTTCCGTGTACATAGCGTCTTCCATGGTAGTACCCCCGATAAATTCCCCAAGGTCATTGAGATCGGTCAGATTCCGGCATATGCGCTTCCCCATCATGTTTCCATATATGGAGATTTTCTCCGCCTTCATAAATTCATCACGGTTTTTTACCTTCGGGGCTAAAAATAGTTTGACTCCGTTCAACTGTAAATTTCCGCCATTCTTTTTCGTGTATTCGCAAACTTCTTTTATAAATTTTTCTTCATTCATTTCCATTTTTATATTCCTCCAATTTATATATATAGTTTCCTACGACACGGCCTTGATTGCCGTGTTTCGGGGAGGAACAGCCTCCCCATCATCAGGCAGGATATTAAGCAATTGCATCAACTATTTGTTGAGTCAACATTAATCCTTCACAATTGTTAAGGTGAAATAAATTTAATAAATCTCTCCCCCCAATATACCCCCCTTTCGTATATATCCCTGTATCTGCTAGAGCCGTAGGCGAACCATTTGGATAATAATATATCGTTTCTGTATCATTACCCCGAACCCTATCTACTGTATACAACGGTAACAAATCGCCGTTATTATTATGCATTTGATTTAAACTAATCTCAAAATCTATGTCGTAGTTTTTTTCAGTATCAATTTTATTTAATAATTCATTTATTTTCATTCTTATCTCTCCTTTTTTATTTTTTTATGAGGGAGCCCCGTGCTCCCTCCTTCCCTAGAATGTCGGGTTTTTCGTGACCGATGTCGTGCCATTAGGCATGGCGAACTGGATGCATATGTTCAGGCTGTTCTCATCATCGTCCTCTACTTCCTCATTCCAGCGGGCGATTTCCTGCGGTTTCCCTGCCCTCTTTGCCTCGGCGAAGGCTGCTTCCTTTTCTGCCTTCTCCTGCTCTTTTTTTCCTGTTTCGCTGCATTTCTTTCCGCGTCCTTCGCTCTTTTCTCCGCCGTGGCTTTCATGAGGTCTTCGTAGCTGAACTTGTTCCCGAGTTTCCAAATCAGCTGTTCTTCTACTCGCACACCCCAGCCTTCCACGTCGTGGCAGAGGCCCAGTTCCCGAAGTATATTCTCTGATTCTTCGTTCTCTGGTATGTTCCCGTCCAGGATTGAACCGCTGTAATGGTATGTTTTTATGTTCTCCTTGCCGGCCTTGATGCCCGCGATTTTCTGATCAAGGCTCATATTTCTTTCTTCTGTCTGGTGCTTTTCGATTTCTTTTCCAAATTCATAAACTTCCTGCGCCGTGCCGTGAAGCATATTCAATCTCTTCGGAAATCCTAGTTCCTTATACATTCCCGGATCTGATACTATATAGTACCAGCCATACTTTGGATGCCTAGCTACGCTTACGTTGGCCGTGATTCCGGCGGTCTTCATCGTGATCGTGTACCCTTCCCTGCCTTCCTTTTCCTCTACTATTACCTTGATGTCGTGATTCAGTTTCGTGAAGTTCCATTCCTTTTTCATTTTTATATCCCCTTTTTTTCTTTTTTCTTTCAACCTTCAATACTATTATATCACGTGTGGGTACAATGTCAATACGTATTTAAACTTTTTCGCAACTTTTTAAAGGAAAATACAAGGAAAATAAAATTAATGGACAATATCTTACGATAAAAAGGCCATCTCTCATATTTCACATTAGGCGGGCCCTTTATTGGAAATAAGCTTCTATGTATATAGTTATTCGAATATGTTATTTAAATTGAATTTTGGGTAGGTTATGTAAGACACTTCTGAAGAAAAAAAGAGCAGGGGGAAACATATAGTAAAAAAGTAAATATAATAAAAGGGCCGGATATGAAACCCGACCCTTAATTTACTATGGTGTTAAAATGGTGTTAAATTGGTGCTAGTGTTAAAACCTGAATTACGATAAACGCTATATCACTGGGTTTCAACACTCACAATATGAGTAAAACAGTCATATAATAAATACGGTTCTAGCCATTTCATATTGTTTCATGACGTCTTGAAGTGCCTATATATCAAGGGTTTGCGTCTCACACCATTTTATATTGTTTCGCCTTATCTCAAACTATGGTGTTAAAATGGTGTTAAATTTAAATACCCGATATAACATCGTTCAACGCTTCAACCTCTCTACGCTTTGTGGATTCCACTACATGGGCATATATTTGAGTCGTTTTGATGGAGGTATGCCCTAACAGTTTTGACACCGTCATAAGGCTCGCACCACGTTTCAATAACTGAGTAGCATAGGTATGGCGCAATGAGTGAAACTTCTTATAAGGTACACCGGCTTCTTTTACTGCATTGCTCCAGGCGCGCCATAAATTTGCCGCATTTATATATTTCCCGGTAGCTGTTGTAAACAGTAAATTATTGTCGTGATATAGTTCTCCCAGCCTTAGCTTTTCCTCAGCATGGATTTTCTTGAGCGTAGATATGTCACTACTCATGCTGGATGGAATAGGCACTCTGCGCACTGATGCTTTTGATTTTGGCTTAGTAATCCTATATTCGTAATGGTATTTATTCGGTGTAGTGAATATCCTCACATGTCTCAAGGTTTTAGTAATGGATATAACATTATCATCAATATCTGAAAACTCAAGTGCTAATAATTCTCCTTGTCTAAGCCCAGATGCAAGAGCAAGTTTAACCAATATCCGCATCTTATCTTTTTTTATCACTGCGAATCTTTGTATTTGCTCATCATCAAAGGTTTCAATTTGGCCTTCTGCAGTAAGTACTTCATCTGTCGCTTCTTCCCCGGCATCATCATTGTATGCATCAAGTTTTATATTCTTACACGGATTAAATAATATAATTCTTTCATCAACACAATAACGAAAGAATTTTTTTAGCACAACATTTATAGTTACTATTTGCGAATAAGTGTGCCCTTCATTATATAGGCGTGTATAATAGGATTGTAAAGTTAATTTGTCCATATCTGTTAACATTTTATAGCCTATAGAACTATTCTCAATATATTTTCTGTATATACACTCTTTACGTTCAAAGGTAGAAGATTTGATACCCGATACAAAATCAACGTTCCACAACCATTTATACATGGCTGCAGATACAGATTCATTATCAACAATTTTTATACCCAACAGTTTTTTGCGCGTATATTCCTGCCATTTGCGTTCCGCTTCCTTTTTCGTTTTTCCATAGAAGGGTTTGCGAATACGCTTGCCCTTGCTGTCTTTTCCTATATCCTTAGTTAGCCTATAGTACTTGACGCCGTTAATGGTGACATTCGTTTTAGCCGCCATTTCAATAAATCCCTCCCCATATTTCTTCTTGCTTTTTGTATACGTTTTCCGCTATTCTATCCGCCCTGAGCTCCACCTCTGTATACTGCATGTCCACCCCAATGATATATGAAGTCTCTGGAAGATCTATAGCTATATGGACCATTTCATGTAGAAAGATCTTTTGCTGCGTCTTAACGTTGAAGTTTTTATTAACAACAACTAAATAAGCGCCAGATGGGTCCGCATAGACATAACCATTTAAGCGATTGGATAGATTTGCTAAATAAATGGTTATACCATATGCGGCCATCACATCAGAAAAATCCATATCACAATCAAGCAAAGCTTTAAAAAGAGGACTGCTATTTATTCTCTGCATTCTCTTTTATCCCTCTTCTTTTTATATTTTTAGCGCTCCGACTGACTTTTTTTGAACCGTTTAATCAGGCGCAATATAGTTTTCATATCTTCCGGTTCGAGATCCCTGGACTGTGATAGCATAGTCCTCATTTCTTCCCGGTAGGTAAGATCATTCCAAAACTCCAATAATTCAGGGTCATCTTGTATGGCTTTCACAACTTTATCCGCCTGCGTTCGGACTTCTGTTTTGCCTAGCAGGTATTCCATAGACACGCCGAATACATCCGCTATTTTTTGAAGCATTTCTATATCCGGCTTGCTTCGGCCTATTTCGTAAGTGCCTATTGTGCTAGTTGAGACGTTTAGTTTTTTCGCCAATTTTTCTTGCGTCATGCCTGCCTCTTTGCGCAATTTCTTAATTTTATCGCTTAATATAGTATCACCCTTCCCACTATTATTCTTCTATTATTATACCACGTACTACAGCGCTCAATAATATCTATGCGTAAACTTCACATTTATTTTACAAAAAGGGTTGTATTTTATGGAGAGTTGTGGTATATTATATATAGAAATTAACAAAGGAGGAAAAAAGGAGGGAAACTGATGATGAACAGAAAGGAGGAATGTGTACGATTACATATATCATATATACGAAAGTGTAGACTTCTTTTTTAGAAGGGGGAAAAGGCATGTCTGGAAAGCAAAAAGCATGGTTCTATTGCCCCGTGTGTGGGTATAGACTGTGTAAAGTGGCGCCGGGTGCGCACGGCGTCTACATAAAATGTAAAAAATGCTATAACGAAATTAAAGTTGAATATAAAGAGCCAAAGCCAGAGCCAGAGCCAGAGCCGATCAGCACGTGCTGATTTTGAGAGCCAGAGCCAGAGCCAGAGCTAGAGCCAATATATTAGTTCTTATGGAACTTGTGTATTGGCTTTTATTTTTGCTCAAAAAAGGAGGACATACAATGAATTTTACGGCCCGTCTCAAACGGTTTAGAAAGAGCGAACACATCACACAGGCTGATCTCGCGGATATGCTGGGAGTATCAACCAGCACAGTCGGCACATGGGAAATAGGCAGGAGCAAACCAAACGTAGTGATGCTCAAGAAGATGGCTGATCTATTTAACGTATCTATTGAAGAACTTTATTTTGGAGAGGGTGAATGAAATGGACGCTAAGCTGCTTTCAATTAAGCCAGCAGCAAAGTTGTTCGGCATATCGCAGGCTAAAATGTATCAGCTGGTGGAGGAAGGAAGATGCCCATATGTAGGACTTGAGAACCTCTCTGGCCACACATCAAGAATGATAAATACTAAGGCATTCGCAGATTGGCTAGATGAAATGGCCGAGAAACAAATGACTATATAAAAGGAGAGAAAGGAAAATGGAACAAATAGCGGGATTCAAGGGGAATATGGAGGACTTCAAAAAGTTTATAGACAGCATGCCAAACGTGGAGGAAACAGCATGTGATAGCAAGGCCATAGTAGACGAAATAGCAGAAACGATAGGTGAAATGCAGGTGTTAGACATCATGGCAAACAAGGCACAGCAAGAAGCGGTAAAAGCAAGAAGCGAGTACGCTGAGAAGCTGAGTCACTCGCTGGAAGTCAAGCAGAACGTCGCTAAGGTTAAGACACACCTGCAGGCATTAGCTAGGCAGTATACAGAGGCTATAGAAAAAGAAAAAGCCCTCATATGAAGGGCACAAACAAAAATATCCAGTACCATTATATCACTTTGAGGAGGAAAAATAAATGCTACATGCATCCATTATAACAGATCGGGATGAAGAACAGCGGGAAGAGGAAATGGCCGACATACTTAACACAATCATGACTTGCGAACAACAAATTAGAGTAGCAAAAAGTGCAGAGGAGCAGCTATACAAGGCGAGAAAACAGCTTGCAACTATCATGAAGCAGTATATGAAGTATGAAGGCTGTGAGGAATGAAAGAGGGTATCAGTTGTACCGATTGCCAGTATAGTTTGTTCGTGAATGATACTGGCGCTGATGAAATCCTGTGCAATAGGCCAAACAATAGTACGAACCCATTCGTCAGCCTGCAGTATGACTGCCCAATGGGAAAAGCAATGGAAATGAATAAATATACAGGGGGTTATACATATGGGAGGAATAGCAGAGAGCAACAGCCTTTCTATAATAAATAGCATGGATTTAGAACAGATCGGCAGCATGATGAACAGCATCGCAAAGTTTCAAGCTATCGTGCAGAAAACGCTGAAGAAGGATCACGATTACGGTGTTATACCCGGAACGCCAAAGCCTACACTTCTAAAACCGGGAGCTGAAAAGGTGCTAATGCTGATGGGCATGACCAGCGAGTATGAAATCATTGAGCAAATAGAGGACTACAATAAGGGAATATTCGCTTATACGGTTCGCTGTACCCTACAGCACGGCTGCCAGAAAATAACCGAAGGTTTAGGTACGTGTAACTCAAAAGAGGACAAGTACCGCTGGCGTTGGGTCAAGGAAAGCGACCTGCCCGGCGAAATCGATAAGGATAATCTCAAGCAGCGGACTACAAGGTACGGAAAAACACAATATCGTATAGAGAACGATGAAATATATAGCCAAGTTAATACAATCCTCAAAATGGCAAAGAAGCGGGCACAGATAGATGCTACATTGACCGTTGGCTCACTGTCCGAGATATTCACGCAGGACATAGAGGACATGAAAGACTTCACACAGCGCGAGGAAATAGAGAACATAAAGCCCGAAGAGGCCGGCTATATGAAGGTCACGTTCGGAAAGCACAAGGGTAAAACACTGCAGGAAATAGCAAATGAAGATATTTCCTATATAGACTGGTTGGCTGAAAACGCCAAAGAACCGGCAATGAAGAAGGCGGCCTCCATTATAAAAGGCAAAGCTAAACCAGCAAAGGCAACCCCAAAAACAGCGCCAAAGCAGGAGAAGCCAAAGGGAAATGGCACAGAAGCAGGTGAAAACATTCCGCCATGTTTCCAAGATGCAATATAGGCAGAAACAGTTTGCATGTTTTACCAAGGGGGAAGCAAAATGCCTAACCGCATTCTGAAAGAATCAATATGTACCAGTGATACGGTGGATGAACTTTCATGGTTTGAAGAAGCTTTTTTCTACAGATTAATTGTAAATTGTGATGATTATGGGAGATTCGATGCAAGATCTAAGATTTTAAAAGCGAGGTTATTTCCTCTCAAGGATATTACGGTAGACCAAGTAAGCAATGCTCTAAATAAGCTATCGAAGGTAGGCATGGTTCAGGTGTATGAATATGATCACCGTCCGTACCTACAATTGGTAACTTGGAGCAAACATCAAACAGTCCGCAACAAAAGAAGTAAATATCCTGACCCTGCAGAAGGCTGCAAGCAATTGAATTCAATTGCAAGCAAATGTCCCCGTAATCCAATCCAATCCGAATCCGAATCCGAATCCGAATCCGAATCCAACTCCGCAGCAGATGCTGCTCAGTGTGATGATTCCATCCCGGCTGAGAAATCATCCGACGGTGAGAAAACCGCAGAAGATGAGGGAGCGCAACCTAAAAAAAAGGTTGGCAAAGATGGATACACACAGGATTTTGAGACATTTTGGTTCCAGTATCCCAGAAAACTGGAGAAGAAAAAAGCATTCAGAGCATGGAAAACCCGGGTTAAGGAGGGTGTGAAACCTGATGATTTGATACAGGCGTGTGCGAACTATGCAGCGTACTGCGAGGCGCAGGGAACAAGTGAAAAATACGTGAAACACGGGAGCACCTTTTTAGGCCCAGATAAACCGTACGAGGAATATATCCAAGGAATGCCTGAAACACCAGATAGGGCATCACAAAATGAGCCAAAAAGCTGGGGCGTACTTCGGAAGATGTATCAAAAATATGACGAGGAGGAAAAGGCGAAATGAAAAAGACAGAAATAGTGAAGCTGCTGACCGTTATCAATGCAGCGTTTCCAAATATGAAAATTAGTGAAGCGACGGTGTCTGTATGGTATGAGCTGCTGGGCGATCTGGATTTCAGAGTAGCGCAGACTGCCGTAAAGAAGATACTCCTCGAGAGCCCGTATCCACCCACGATAGCAGATATTCGGAAAAGCGCCGTAGATGTATCTGTTCCAAGAAAACTTTCTGGAGCTGAAGCATGGGGGAAGGTCATAAATGCCATTCACGGATACGGAAGCTATGGTCAGGAAAAAGCGCTGGCAGCTTTAGATGCAACCACTGCAAAAGTAGTGCGCTATATGGGATGGCGTGAGCTATGTACATCCGAAGAACCCGGCGTAATACGGGGCCAGTTCTTGAAGATGTATCAGCAGGTGCAAAAACGGGAGGAAGAAGATGAACTTCTGCCGGCAGCGCTTAAAGATGATATAGCGCAGATATGTGGTAACCATGATCTACGGCTGATCGAAGGGGGAAAGAACGATGGGTAGGCCATGGGCGGCGGAGGAAAAACAGTTGTTCCATGAATACCGGATACAAGGGATGCCTGCTGAAATGATAGCGAAAAAGCTGGGGCGGTCTATCAACGCTATACAATGGCAGATATATTTTGAGGAATATCCCGAAAAGTATAATCCTCCGCGGCGTTCAAAGGCAAAATGGATGGATTCGGAAGTGAAGAAGCTAAAAGAATATCGGGCCAATGGGCATACGGAAGAAGAAATAGCAAAAAAACTGCATAGATCAGAATCCAGTGTTCATAACAAAATATATCAACTGAAGCATCCGGACAAAAGTTACCATGCCGGGGGAAACGATACCCGATGTTTGCACTGCGACAATGCCTATGCAGATCGCTGCAAATGGATACATACCGCCGATGAGCGGGAGATAGGCAAGATGGGTGGTATATATGAGAAGCACATTGTGCCATATGGGCACAATCAAAAGAGCGTGAGGATAAAAGTTATATCATGCCCAAACTTTGTAAAAGACCACAAGCGGAAGAAGGCAAAAACAGAAGGGGAGGGGGATACAAATGAAAAGGCAATTCACGGTGCCCGGCCGGCTGCCGGGGCTGAATGACTACATAAATGCTGAACGTGGAAAGGGCGGGAAATACAAGGCTGCGCGTATGAAGAAAGACGCTCAGGAACTCATTGAATACATGGCGAAGGTACAGCTTCATGGGGTGCACTATGATGAGCCTGTCACAATCCATTACCTTTGGGTTGAGAAGGACAAGCGGCGTGACAAGGACAACATAGCTTTCGCAAAAAAGTTTATACAAGATAGCCTGGTTGAATTAGGGATCATCAATGATGACGGCTGGAAGGAAATCAAGGAATTCACTGATGATTTTGATGTGGATGTAAAAAATCCTCGAGTAGAAGTCACCATCGAGTGTGAAGAAAAGGAGGGAGAAAATGAGGGGAATGACATGGTTTCTAGCAGCGTTCTCTAGTATATCGATGGTATATTTGGTTTTCCATGGCGTAGAGGCGAAAGACGGGCATGACCGGGTCGTCAATCTGGTAGAAGCCGGAATATGGTTCATGGTATTTCTGCAGTCGAACCAGATGTTTTGGAAATAGAAAAAATCGAAAGGAGGAATGAAGGATGATTCAGGATTCAGGAGAAAGGCGAGAGTTTGATACGGGTGCAGTACGAGATATATCCGAAGGAAAAGGCCGTTGCGACCTTTTACCCTTGGGCGTGATAGGAGAACTTTTAGATGACGAGGTTTTGACCGATATCGAACATTATATCCGCACGGGGCAAATGGATTTTCTTAAAAACGCACTGGATGATTTTAGGGAATACAAAGGGGAGTGTGACATTTACGAGATGTTCCTTGACGTCTCCCATCACTACGAGGAAGGTGCAAAGAAATATAAGGAACGGAACTGGGAACAGGGTATCCCACTTCATTCCTTCATAGATAGTGCAGTACGGCACTATCTGAATTTCCAAATAGGGCGTCACGACGAGCGGCACGACCGGGCATTTTACTGGAATCTGCTGGGGGCACTATGGACGCAGGAGAATAAACCAGAAATGATTGACCTACCATTTGGAGAAAAGGAGGAGGGAAAATAAATGATAGATAAAAATAAAGTTGTTACTGGGTTGAAAAAAATTATTGAAGACTACGAAAATATGATTGAGTCAGATCAAACTATAATTGCGGTAGACCCAAGCGAGTACAGGGGTTCATTTGAACACGACAAAGCAGTGTTGTTAGCCGCCATTATATTGATACGGACATTAGGCAAAGAGGAGGATAAATAATGCTAGTAAAATTAGTCCAGTCAACACCGGATCCGATAAACTTCATAGCAAATATAGCCTCAATCAGCCACGGCAATGCAAAGGCTAAGAACCCCATGGGGCTGGTGAAATTTCTATATAAGAACGGCCATGATTCAGTATTTGAACACGTGTATTTCACCTTCTATATCGGGGGGATCAGCCGGGCGTGCAGCCATCAGCTGGTACGGCATAGGATGAGTAGCTTCACGCAGCGCAGCCAAAGATACTGCGATGAGAAGCGGGTGGACTTTGTGATGCCCGATGAGCTGTGGGATAGCAAGATATATAATAACGCCCTGGACGAAGCGTCTGCCGTGTACGATGATTTGGTTAGGCTGGGCTTCCCAAAGGAGGACGCGAGGTACATCTTACCTAACGCAACAAGCACGGATCTGTACATGAGCTGCAACCTGCGGCAGCTGATCCACATAGCGAACGAGCGGCTATGTATGGATGCCCAGTGGGAAATCAGGGAGCTGGTCGAAATGATGTGATGCCTCGTAGATCCGCAGTTGCATTTCATGTTGGTGCCGAAATGCCAGAGCGGGCATTTCGATTGCCACAAGTGTGACAAGAAATGAAGACGTACATGAACAAAATAGACCGAGACCATCACCTGATGATATTGATTTTCTGGAACTATATATCTGAGTGGTTGAACAGGACATCCTGTTTAACCCCAGATGAACAGAAACGGCTTAAAACGGTCACTACTCACTTGATCCATACAAGTGATAGCCTAGTGCACCGAATGGACAAAAAATACGCCGATAAATTGATTAGAGACGCAAACCATTCGGCAGTATCAATCGTAGACAACACTAGTAAGAGAATCAAGAGGAATCAGGACGGGAGATATTTTAAGACAGACGACATTTTTGATCTGGCAGAATACGCACTGGAGGGGTGCCGGAGATGCCGGATGAAAGATTTCCATGAGTGTGAGAAATTCAATATACTTCTGAAGATGAATATACCGCCGGCTACAGAGGAAACTGACGGATGCCCGTACAAGGGCTAGGAGGAGAAGAGGAATGGAATGGCATGACGGGAAACCACCGAATTTCGGAAACATCAAGGTATGGATTCTGATAGAAGTACCGGCCCATATAACACACAGCCATATATTGCAGGCTGTACTTTGGAATCGTGATGGGGGCTATATGTCGAAGGAAGTGAACAGGGCGCTGCGGTGGGCAGTGATACCTTGGGAAGAAGAAAAAGGGCAAGAGGAAACGGGAGAATATACACAACTATCTGCTTTTGAAGAAGAAAAGGGGGAAATGGAATGATATATATACCGTTGAAGATGTTGAGTTTGCCGAAAGGGTGCAGGAAGTGTTCAGAGAATATGCACTCGCTGTTTCAAGAACGCTCCATATGCCATGTATCGGAAAAGGTGAACATAGAGTTTCAGAAGAAACGGCCGCTATGGTGCCCGCTTCGGGAGACAGAGGGCGATATATATGAAAAGTGAAAGGGTAGAAAGTTGGACGACGCCAGTGATGTCCATTGGCAAAGTATCTTGTTGAGTGCCCAGATTGCCACATAATGTTTGATTTAGAGAAGAATTCAGTACTAGAGGGGTATGCGTATGGACGCCCTGAATACAGCGCGAAATGCCCCTACTGCGGGGCAATCACGGAGTATCAAATAGATGCAGAACTAGGAGGTGATATCGATGCAGACGGTACAGGAAAAACAGAAGGTTGATGATGACCGGGAGTATTGGGCGAAGGTGAAAAATGGTATCTGCCCGGAATGCGGGTCCAGGCGGCTTATACACGAGGGTGGTTGTATGACCTGCCCCGATTGTGGATGGAGCGCATGCTCATAAAAATAAAGGGGGGACGAAATGAAAAGAACCGAGGATATACGAGAAAGGAACCATTGCAGTACATGTAAAAGGCAGTCTACCACTAGAGATGGATGCGCAGTATTCAATCCTGAGCCGGAAAACTGTTGGGCATGGACGGATGACCCGGATTGGCTGGGCAAAGTGAATAAGGCAACAACAGAATACAGTGATATACATGATGAGGAATACAGACAGCACCCGAAGGAGATGGGGGCATGACAGAAAAAATAGGAGGCCGTAACATGGTAACGCCTATGCAGTTCATATACGAGGCTGCACAGGCAACGCCAAAGGTAATTACTCCATCGGGGAAAGAAATTCTATATACTTTCCCCGAGATACCGGAGTGTGAAGATGATAGATGTTGGCTTTGCGGGGGATTGACACATGGCCATGGGACGCCGCGCAAGAAAACCATCAAGCCGACATTCACAAATCACGATATAGCGAAATACCCACCGTCAGACAGCATATGTGAGGCCTGCACATGGGGGCTATCCCAGATGAGCCTTAGAAACTATTCAATAGTAGCAACGAAGGAAGGGCTGTTGCATCCTTCCAAACTGCAAATAAGGGATATGCTGATAAAGCCACCCGAATCACCATTTGTGTTTACAATCGCCATATCAGGCCAGAAATGGCTGCACATATTAGCAAGGGTCAACTATTCGTCCGCTATATTTTATGTTCAATATGAGGAGACACAGATACAAATAAAGCCTATATACTTCCACCACTTGATAGAACCGATAGAGAAATTATATAACGGAGGATTTACGAAGGACGAGATACGAACAGGCAATTATCAAATACACAAGATATTGGCATTTGGGATAGAAGCACTACAAGATATAGAAATTCAATTGTCAAATGCAAGAGGTAGCAGGATATTTGAATTGGCCGTTGATATGGCTAAAAAGGAGGATAAATAATGTTCTATGGATTTCAGACAAGGGATGAAAATGCAGCAATAGGAGCGCTTCTGGTATACGGGATATACAGGAGCAGAGATATCAAGAGGTTCAAGGTAACGCCGGACATGTGGGGCATCATTGAGCGTGCAGTCAAGAGCAGCTCTAAAAGGGCTATGGATCTCACAGATTTCATAGAGAAACTCAAGGGGAAGCTCAAGTGTTCAACGATAGCGCCAAAGTATATGGCAACCAATACAGAAGTAGTATCAATGAAGATAGATCCGGAGACAGGCGAGATGATGCAGGTACATGATGATGGGAAAAGGGAATTCTGGGTAGACATACTCGAGGATTCAGATAACAAGACAATATTAGACAGGCTATATACAAAGACAAGCTTAATAATAGCTTTAGTACGTGACAGGCTAGAAAGAGAACGTTCGTTAAGAAAAGAAGGAATTATAGAGGAGGATGATGATAATGAGGATTAATGGGAGATTAGAAGGGGTTTATACATTGATGTCACCACTTAGCCATATTGGAGAGAGCGTTGGGCCAGACTCATTTTTGCAGACGCAGGAGATTATTGGCCCAGATGGCAGACCTACAGAAACATTTATTTATAATGGAAACGCCCTGAGAGGAATGTTTAGGGATGCAGGAGCGGAGTACTTTTTGAGCAGATTAGCCGGCAAGGATAGCTTCCTGCAAATACCGCTGGATATGTTCTACCTGATATTTTCGGGTGGGGCAATCGGAGGAAAGCAGAAGATAGATATAGACCAGGCGAGGAAGATACGTCAGGCGATACCCATCATAAGCATATTTGGTGGTGGTGTAGGCAATCAGATATTGCCAGGCAAAATGAATATGAATGATGGATATCCTATATGCGACGAGTGCCAGCACTTCATACCGGAAGCATACAGAAAACCGGATCTCATTTCATGGAAGCAGATGACGGCGGAAAGAAGCTTTTCAAGGGTAGACGATGCAAAGAATGAAAACCTGCGTTCATATCTGCGGGATGATAGTCTGATGATAGCAGGCGCAGATGGTCAGATGAAGCTCACAGACGGTGCAAAGGAGCAAAAGAAAGACAAGAAAAAGAAGAAGGATAAAGAGGATTCACCGCAGCAGATGCGCTACACCATAGAGGTGTTGCAGGCAGGAAGCCAACTTTGGAACAGGATAGACATTATAGATATGTCAGAGATAGAATTTGGAGCACTGGTATCTTGCATAGACCAGTGGGCAAAGAAGCCGTATATAGGCGGGCAGTCAAGGATTGGCATGGGTAGGGTACACGTTCATTATGACTGGATACCGGCAGATGGAGAAAAAGAAGATTTCATAGATGTTCAGGATGATGCAGCACTGTCTAAAAAGGCACAGGATGCAAAAGCATTATATGACCAGTACCTAGACCAGTATTCCGGGTATCTGGAAGAACATAAAGATAAGCTGGTGGAACTCATTGGATAATTTAAAAATAACAGCAAAGATGATGTCGGGACAGGTAGCCACGTATGATGGCTACCTCCCACTGGATGGGATATTAGCTGCTTCATGGATACGTGAACACTATCCGGATACATTTGATATGCCAATGGACTATGACAATATGATTACAGCGGAGCTGCCATTAGAGAAACGAGGGGCCGGGAATGATTGGTATTGGGCCTGTTCCTTCGCCTGCTTCAAGAGTCTGCAGGAAACTCGTAGATATTGGCACAAGAGGTTTGACCAAGGCAAAGCGGAAGAATATGTGGACTTTGGGAAGAGACGGGGAGCAGTAGATGTGAGAAGCGGGCGATATAAAAACTATCGTATGCCACTCAATATCATGCTGATACCGGAGATAAATTGGTACGCAGTAGGAGATAAGGGAGAAATAGAACACCTGCTGCAACGTATCACTCACATTGGGAAGAAAGCATCACAGGGTCTAGGCTTAGTACGGGAATGGACAGTAGAAAAGATTGGCGAGGATTTGAGTGGGCTAAGGCCTATGCCGGATGAAAACGGGCATGACTATATAGGCATTAGACCTCCATATTGGTACTTTGAAAATTATAGAAGGGTGGAATGGCCAGATGATGACCGAATCGGAGCGAGAATTGTATCAGCTGCATGCGAACCAGCCCGTGTATAAAAAACACAAAAAACAAGCTATAGAATTGGTTAAGAACGCATTGATAGCGCAGAAAGGGACATGGGTTGTATCGTATTCAGGCGGGAAAGATTCAACCGTATTATTAGATTTATGTGTAAAAGCAGGCTGGAAAGGTCCGCTACTATATATCTATTATTCGAAGTATGAGAACCCGGAAGAAAATTTGAAAATGATAGAGTGGGCTACAAAGCACTACGGATTGGAGCTGCATCAAGTAGATGCACCGGGCGAGATATACACATATAGACAAATAGGCCATTTCTTCATACTGCCGTCAACGGATGAGGAGAGAAAGGCTGTAGCAAAGACAAATAGGGAGTACAAAGGGGCAGTGAACAAATATGTAAAAAAGCAAGACTGGATAGGCCAGTTCATAGGTATGCGGATAGACGAAAGCGGGCAAAGGAAACAGACACTAGGTTGCAGAGGCCCGCTGTACTTTGCTAAGACACGGGGAACGTGGACATGCTGCCCCATATATAGATGGTCAGGGAAAGACATATGGGCATATATAGTAGAAAATGACCTGCCATATGAGCCGGTATATGATCTAGAGGGAGAAGACAGAGAGCGGTTGAGGAATGAACCGACATTCTTTGTAACAGAGGCCATATGGCGGTATGGCGCAGCACAGGTTGTTAAAAGGCATCACGCAAAACTGTTTAACGAGTTAGCGGCAGAGTTCCCAGAAATTAGGCAATTTCTATAGGAGGATATAGGAATGTTTGATTCAGCATCAGAATACGCCAGGGAAGCAGGGCTTGACCCCAGAACAATACGGAATTATATCCAGCAAGGGAAAATCAAAGGCCATAGGAAGGGCAAGGGGACATATTGGAGGATTGATGAGAAAGAAAAGAAACACATCCCAAATATACAGCCCCCATATCCAAAGCACTATAAACACTACACAAAGGCAGAGATATATATCATAGAAAGCAATATGGACAAGTCTAATAGAACCCTGGCACGGATGCTGCACAGATCAAAGAATTCGGTTAAAATTAAGAAATGCAGACTAAGGAGGGAACAACATGAGGGTAAGAATTATAATGAAACCTGATAGACCTGTATGGCTAAAGAAGAACGTCAATGAAGGGATAACAGCCTTCACATATAGAGCTATTCGGGAATCAGATAAACGGTTTGGAGATATGCTGCATAATCAAGGTTATACACTAGGATATAAAAGCTTTAGATATTTCACTTATTCACGATTAATGTATAAACATACATCAATAGATAAGTTCCTGCCGGATGAAAAGATAGAGTTTCAGATATCCTCACCGATAGATGATATAATAATAAACTTTGTAAAGGGTGCTCAACGAATGGGACACATCATATTGTATGGACACGCAATACCACTGCAAGAAATAGCGAGGGTGAAGGACGATTATAAGTTTAATGATGGAGGATTATTTAAGCTGATTAGCCCGGCTGTAATGATGGTGAAGAGCAAGGCAGTAGAAGAGGCGGGCATGGACAAATATATAATAAATAATCTAATAGAGAAATATTACACATTGAATAAGAAAATGCCTAAATCACTACATATGGCAATAAGGCTGATGAATAATACCAAATGTAGTATAATATATAAGGAGAGCAATTATACAGGTTATACAGGGACTATAGCGATGAATGAGAGCCCAGAGCTAATTCAGATGGCGTATCAAGCAGGAATAGGTAGCAAGAACGGACAAGGGTGTGGAATGATTGAGACATTTTAGGAGGTGTGATATGAAGGTAGCAGAGATACGGAGTGAGCTAAGAACATATAAAAGCAATCAAGCCAAAATACAAATGCTAAAATTGGATTTGGATGGGCTTTCTATGCTACCCGGTGTAGACACATCACAACCAGCGGGAGGGAAAACGTACAAGTTCCACAGCAGCACAGAGGACGCCGCGATAAAGAAGAACAAAATAGAGAACAAGATACGCGCCATACAAACTCAGATGACTAAATTAGACATAGCATTGGATTCATTGCAGGAGACGCAAAGGGATATACTTATACTGAAATATATAGATGGTTATTCATGGAGACACGTCAGCAATAAACGCAGGATGCCAATCAGGACATGCAGAAACATATCATTCAAAGCATTGCAGGAAATGCGCAAAGTCCTGTAACTGGCCACTATTTGGCCACTATTTGGCCACTTTTATGTATACTTTTAAGATTAAATGTGTTATAATGGTAATGTTGGAAAATGTTTAAAATAGTTATCCATAAAGTATTTCTTTCATTTTTCCCTTCTTTTTAATATAGGTTCCCCGGCGCCTCCTAACAATGCGTACCAGCGGGGGATAATATAAATAATAGGTAATCGGCACCACATAATGCGGTTGCCCATTTGGTTAAAGAAATACTATAACCGTTTTGGTGACGACAGGGCGGTTATCTTCTTATTAAATCAAGAATTCCTATTCATCCTGCTAAAATTGCAGGGTGATTTTTTTATGCTCAAAATTAATGAGGTGAAAACAATGTTTATAGGGCAGATACTTAAACACAATCAACCTGATATATATAACAAACTTAAAGATAAATATGGCCTGAGATTCAACGATTATAAAAGGATGATGGAGGAAGGACATGCGTATAAGAGAACCAAAGGCGGAGCATATAGACAGGTAAGATAAAAGGGATGATGTAAATGCCACTAAAGAAAGTATGTAGGTGCGGAAGGATAATAGATTATAACCAGCGGTTCTGCCCTGCATGTGCAAAGAAGTACGAGAGGCGGCAACAAGAGAACAACCAACAGTATGATCGAACAACAAGAGATAAGAAAGCAGCAGGCTTCTATCATAGCACAGCATGGATAAAGACAAGGCAATATATATTAAGGAAGTATAAAGGACTAGATCTTTACGCATTATTTATTCTAAATCATATTGAGTATGCGGACACAGTACACCACATCATAGAGCTACGAGAAGACTGGGGCAGGAGACTTGATACCGATAATCTATTCCCATTGAGCAGTAGCAACCACAATGCTATTCATTCCATGTACGATAAGGATAAGAAAGGAACACAGAAGCTATTACATGAGCTGCTTGACCGCTGGAAGGCGCACTATGCCTAGGGCAGGGGGTACCTATAAAGTTTTCAGATATTACCATAACAC
>ENA-UOOI01001834-UOOI01001834.1-fermentation-metagenome-genome-assembly--contig:-NODE-1834-length-20364-cov-4.301738_pt1 | contig 20364 bp, 17 predicted proteins | sample MGYA00245779_ERZ724027 | MGnify/ENA primary metagenome ERZ724027 (study PRJEB28704, sample SAMN03018318) | fermentation metagenome | biome: anthropogenic terrestrial biome; feature: soil; material...
CCGGATTTTACACCACCGAGGGTCTTCATTGTCGGGAAGAGCAGCACATCTCTGATTGCTGCAGAATCGGTAAGAAGCATGACCATTCTGTCAATTCCGAAACCGATTCCCCCTGTCGGCGGCATTCCAATCTCAAGAGCATTCATGAAGTCCTCATCGGTTGTATTGGCCTCTTCGTCACCCTGAGCGAGAAGTTCTTCCTGTGCTTTAAAACGCTCTCTCTGATCGATAGGATCATTTAACTCTGAATATGCGTTGGCCATCTCCCAGCCGTTCATGAAGAACTCAAATCGTTCTACATATTCCGGGTTATCCGGTTTCTTCTTGGTGAGAGGAGAAATCTCAATCGGGTGATCCATGACAAATGTTGGCTGAATCAGATGTTCTTCCACATATGTCTCGAAGAACAGATTTAAGATATCACCTTTCTTATGACGCTCCTCGAACACAACTTCATGCTCTTTAGCTGCATTTCTTGCTTCTTCCAGTGTATGAATCTGTTCAAAATCTACACCGGAATATTTCTTAACAGCATCTACCATCGTGATTCTCTCGAATGGCTTTCCGAGATCCATCTCAATGCCCCTGTAAGTGATGGTTGTTGTCCCAAGTACTTCCTGTGCAATATGGCGATAGAGATTTTCTGTCAGATCCATCATGCCATGATAATCGGTAAATGCCTGATAGAGTTCCATCATCGTAAATTCCGGATTGTGTCTCGTATCCAGGCCTTCATTGCGAAATACGCGGCCAATCTCATAGACGCGTTCCATACCGCCGACGATCAGTCTCTTCAGATATAATTCGATCGAAATTCGAAGCTTGACATCCTCATCCAAAGCATTGTAATGGGTCTCAAACGGCCTTGCAGCCGCTCCGCCGGCATTTGCTACGAGCATCGGTGTCTCTACTTCCATAAAACCCTGCCCATCCAGATAATGGCGGATTGAACTTATGATCTTCGAACGCTTGATAAAGGTTTCCTTCACTTCCGGATTCATAATCAGATCCACATATCTCTGACGATAGCGAAGATCCGTATTCGTCAGACCGTGGAACTTCTCCGGCAGAACCTGGAGACTCTTCGTCAGCAATGTTATACTTGTCAGGTGAATCGAAATTTCACCTGTTTTAGTTTTGAATACAGTTCCGGCTGCACCAACAATATCCCCGATATCCATCTTCTTAAAATCTTTATAAGAATCGACTCCGATAATATCTCTTGCCACATAGCACTGAATAGAACCTTTGAGATCCTGGACATTACAAAAAGAGGCTTTTCCCATCACTCTTTTAGACATAATACGTCCGGCAATTAAAACCTCTTTACCCTCCAGCTCCTCATACTGATCTTTGATCTCCTGGCTGTGGTGACTCGCATCAAAACTTGTGATTTTATATGGATCTTTCCCGTCATCTCGTAGTTGTTGTAACTTTTCACGACGGACCTTTAATAACTGGTTGATATCTTGTTCCTGCGGCTGGTTCTGACCTTTTGCCAATGTTTTCACTCCTTTATCTATATCAGCGTTTGCTTGTTACTTAAGCAGTTTTCTCAATTGAAAGTACTTTATACTTCATTATTCCGACCGGCGACTCGACATCTACGACATCTCCAACCTTAGCACCCATAAGAGCTTTCCCTACCGGAGACTCATTCGAAATCTTGTTCTGCAGACTATTTGCTTCCGTCGATCCCACGATATTGAATAACATATCCTCATCATATTCCAGATCTTTGACCCCCACTGTACAGCCAACATTGATCTTATCGGAACTGATCTCGTCATCCATCACAACTTCTGCATTTTTTAATATTTTCTCTATCTCTTCAATCCGAGCTTCTATATCACGCTGCTCATCTTTTGCAGCATCGTATTCGGCATTCTCAGATAAATCACCTTGTTCTCTGGCTTCTTTTATCTTTCCGGCAATTTCTTTTCGTTTATTAACTTTCAAATCATGAAGTTCATCTTCAAGTTTTTTTAAGCCCATTCGGGTTAGTATATTCTTTTTTTCCATTTACTTAATGCTCCCTTTCCCACAAGAAGTTAAATCATCTGATGATACAAAGGTCAAAAGATTATGCTTCTTCATGCTCGCATGAAAAAGCATAACTTCGGGTGTATCATCTGGGTATATACACCCAGAGTTCAATTACCGTATTATAGATGAATTGAAGGGAAATGTCAAGCAGTTTCTTGCGGTCGAAATACAATTTTTTTTATTTACTTTTATATTCAAATCAATTGACATTCAAAGTATTCTGTGTTATGATAGCCTCTATGTAGTATTGATAACTACGTGTTGATACGTCATCACGATTTAAGAGGTAAAATGAAATGAATGGAATCAAAATTGGTAATAAAACCAGCCGTCTTCCAATTATACAAGGCGGCATGGGTGTTGGAGTCTCCATGCACTCCCTCGCTGGAGCAGTGGCGAAAGAAGGAGGCATTGGCATTATCTCTACCGCAGACATTGGATATCAGGAATCTGACTTTCTCAGTGAACCCAGGAAAGCTAATCTAAGGGCCATAGGACAAGAACTTTCTCGCGCGCGCAAGATCGCTCCGGATGGAATTCTTGGATTTAACATCATGGTTGCCTTATCCGATTACAATGAAATTGTAAAGGAATGTGTGAGACAAAAGGCTGATCTGATCATCTCCGGTGCTGGTCTTCCCATAGATCTTCCGCAGTATGTCATCGGAACCGATACTAAGATCGCTCCCATCGTATCCTCTGCCAGAGCTTTTAAACTTCTTTCGAAAAGATGGATTAAAAAATATAACTATGTGCCGGATATGATTGTCATCGAAGGTCCGAAGGCCGGCGGACATCTGGGATACAAAAAGGAAGAACTTGATTCCCCCGAATGTTCTCTGGAACATACCACCATGGAAATTGTTGCGCTTGTAAGACAGCTTGAGGAAAGTACAAAAAAAAGAATTCCGGTCATCGCTGCCGGAGGAATCTTCGATGGAAATGATATTGCACATTTTCTTAACCTTGGTGCCGACGGCGTTCAGCTCGCCAGCCGTTTCGTTGCAACTGAGGAGTGCGATGCCTCCCAGTTATATAAGATGTCCTATATAAATGCTACAGAATCTGACATTGCGATTATAGACAGTCCGGTTGGCATGCCGGGACGTGCGATCCGTAACGCCTTCATCAATCGGATGCAAAAAACCAAAGAGCCAATTACACGGTGTTATAACTGTATTAAGACATGTCATGTCAAGGACGCCCCTTACTGCATCACCAAGGCTCTGATTGATGCTGTACGTGGAGACCTGAATAATGGTCTATTCTTCTGCGGAAGCAATGCCGGCCGGATTCATGAAATCACCACCGTTCCAAAGCTTATGGCTTCCCTGATGTCAGAAGCAGAAAACACCCTCAGTAAAGCCGTATAAATATCTCACAAAAGACCTGCTTTCACAGATTCGAAAGCAGGTCTTCTAATTCCTGATAGGTCTCTATTTCATTAATCTCACGGCGGAGTTTCGCAGAGTGGGGAAATCCCGCAGTATACCACGAGATATGTTTTCTCATCTCTCTGATTCCCCAGTATTCTCCTTTATGTTCCAGCTGCATCCTTGCATGACGAAGCATTATCCCGATCGCTTCTTCTTTCGACGGGCCTTCAAGAAGTTCCCCTGTTTTCATATAATGCAGAATTCTCGAAAAGATCCATGGGTCTCCCTGTGCCGCACGGGCAATCATCACTCCGTCGCAGCCTGTCTGCTGCATCATCTGCACAGCCTTTTTTGGAGAATCCACATCCCCATTGCCGATTACCGGGATGGATACCGCTTCTTTCACTTTACGAATAATTTCCCAGTCTGCTGTTCCAGTGTAATACTGTTCTCTCGTCCTGCCATGAACTGCAACAGCGGCCGCACCACTGTCTTGTGCAATCTTTGCAATTTCCACTGCATTGATATGATCCTCATCAAACCCTCTTCGAAACTTCACTGTAACCGGCTTTTTGATCGCTCTTGCCGTTTTACTAATGATCTCACGCACAAGCTTTGGATCCTTCATAAGCGCAGATCCTTCATGGTTATTCACTACTTTTGGGACAGGGCACCCCATATTGATATCCAAAATATCGAACGGCTGATCCTCGATCCTTGCCGCTATCTCGCTGATAACATCCGGATCTGACCCGAACAGCTGAAGAGAAACCGGATGCTCAGAAGAATCAATCTCCATCAGACTTTCAGTATTCTTATTTTTATATAGAATTGCCTTTGCACTGACCATCTCTGTACAGACAAGACCAGCTCCCTGTTCCTTACATAACACACGGAAGGGCAAATCTGACACCCCTGCCATCGGTGCGAGGATCAGCGGTGAATCCAGCTTAACATTTCCTATACTAAGTGTTTTTGAAGTAGCTGTTCCGGGTTTTTTTTCAGTCATCTTCAATGTCCTCTCCGAGATAAAATACTTTGTAGAACAATTCCAGACTTTCGAATAATTCTTTTTTCTCTTCCCGGAGTTTTTTGATTCGCAGTGCAGCCCCGATGTCGTCATACATTGCATCTGCCGATAGAGCTTCGGTCTTCATCTCTAGTTTTCCGTCTTCATCAAAAAGAAGCTGAAAGATTCCGCCGATATCAACTGTATACAATACACATATCGCATGCAGCTCATCCTGAACAGTCTCAGGAAGCGAATTAAAATCTGAATTAAAATAATATTTCTGTTCATATGCACTCGATGCACATAAAACCACCTTGTCAGAATGCATTCATAAATCTCCTCTTGTCTAGTTATTACTTATTATATATAAGAAGAAACTCCCCGGATAGATACCTCTCCCGCATAGACTTTCTCCACTGTTTTATCTGGTTTTTCCACCAGAAGTTCTCCGATCTTGTTGATTCCTCTTGCAATTCCCTCATATGGATTCACGGGATCCAATACCCTGACTTCACGATCCCGATTAACCAAAACCTTGTTGTATTCCTCCTGAATCCCACTTAAATCTTCCGTCTTTAAGAAGATATTATAATTTTTTTCAAATGCATCAAAAACTGCATTCATAATCTCACGTTTGTCAACCGCATGTCCGGATGCAAGTTTCAAAGATGTGGCTGTGTCTGCCAATTCCGCTGAGAAAACACAATTATTGACATTGATTCCGATTCCGATGATCACGTAATTGATTTTCGTACGGCTGGCACTCATCTCTGTGAGAATCCCACATATTTTCTTCCCTGAGAGTATAAGATCATTCGGCCATTTCATCATCACCGGGAGCCCCAAGACAGAGGAAATTCCCTGTGATACCGACAAGCCCATCACAAGAGTCAACTGTGATGCTTTAAACCCTGGAATTTCCGGGCGTAATATCAAGGACATATAGATGTTATCTCCCATAGGAGACTCCCAGTCGTGTCCTCGTCTTCCTCTGCCGTTCGTCTGTGCATCAGCCAGAGCGAGGGTGCCCGAACAGGCACCCTCTTCTGCCATCTGTCTTGCCCAGTCATTCGTAGAATCTACTTCTTTCCGGTAACAGATTTTGATATCCATCGACTATGCCCCCAGGGTTGCCGCCATGACAGCCTTGATCGTGTGCATGCGGTTTTCTGCCTGATCAAATACTTTTGACTGGCCAGATTCGAAGACATCATCGGTTACTTCCATGTCTTTGATTCCGTATTTCTCGTAGATTTCTTTTCCAATTTTTGTATCCAGATCATGGAAGGAAGGCAGACAATGAAGAAAAATCGCATCCTTTTTTGCCATGTCCATGACACTTCTTGTGACTTTATAGGGCGTCAGATCTTTGATTCGTTCTTCCCATACTTCATCCGGTTCTCCCATGGAAACCCACACATCCGTATAGATCACGTTCGCAGAAGTTACAGCCGCGGCCACGTTCTCAGTCAAGGTAACAGTCCCTCCGCTTTGTTCAGCCCACACTTCGCACTGGCTCACAAGTTCCGGATCCGGAAAATACTTCTCTGGGGCACATGCGACAAAATTCATGCCCATCTTCGAGCAGGCGATCATCAGAGAATTCCCCATGTTATAACGAGCATCACCCATGTAGACCAGACGGATTCCCGCCAGATGATTAAACTGTTCCTTGATGGTCAGAAGATCCGCCAGTATCTGGGTCGGGTGATATTCATTCGTAAGGCCGTTCCAGACAGGCACTCCCGCATACTCTGCCAGTTCTTCCACAATCTTCTGTCCGAATCCACGATACTCAATACCTTCATACATCCGTCCAAGTACGCGTGCTGTATCCTTGATGCTCTCTTTTTTTCCAATCTGAGACCCCGTTGGATCCAGATATGTCGTTCCCATGCCGAGATCATGGGCAGCTACCTCGAAGGCACATCTCGTTCTTGTGCTGGTCTTTTCAAATATCAGTGCAACGTTCTTGCCTCTAAGCGTATCTACCGGTATCCCACTCTTCTTTTTATTCTTAAGCTGTGCTGCAAGTTTCAATAACCCTGTGATTTCTCCCTGTGTAAAGTCCTTCAGCGTTAAAAAATTACGTCCCTTAAGATTCATCGAAATTCCACCCTCTTAGTTCTCTTTATCTGTTACTATTTCCTTTAATGTAGTTGCAAGACTGGCCAGCCCCTGAAGATCCGACGGAACCACAATCTTAGTCGCCTTGCCGTCTGCGATACGTCCAAGTGCATCCAGGCTCTTCAGTGTAAGCACGGATTCATCCGCACCCGCCTCTTTCAGCATACGAATACCATCTGCATTCGCCTGCTGAACTTGACGGATTGCCTCTGCCTGGCCTTGCGCTTCATTAATTCTCTTTTGACGTTCTGCCTCTGCTTTTAAGATTGCAGCCTGTTTGTCGGCTTCTGCATCGAGAATCGCCGATGCTTTTTTACCTTCGGCTACCAAAATAGATGATTTCTTCTGCCCTTCTGCACGCAGAATCGCCTCTCTTCTCTCTCGTTCAGCTTTCATCTGTTTCTCCATAGCTTCCTGAATTGCCGCTGGAGGCATAATATTTTTAAGTTCCACACGGTTGATCTTAATCCCCCATGGGTCTGTAGCAATATCAAGTGCCGCTCCCATCTTCGTGTTGATGACCTCACGAGATGTCAAAGTCTCATCCAGTTCAAGATCACCGATAATATTACGCAAAGTCGTTGCCGTAAGGTTTTCAATTGCAAGAATCGGATTCTCGACACCGTATGCGTACAGTTTCGGGTCTGTTATCTGGAAAAAGATGATCGTGTCGATCCTCATGGTGACATTATCTTTTGTAATCACCGGCTGAGGCGGAAAATCCACAACCTGTTCTTTTAAGTTTACTTTGCTTGCTACCCTCTCTACGAAAGGTATCTTAAAGTGAATGCCATTTCCCCAAGTCTCTTTATAGCTCCCCAGGGTCTCCATTACATAGGCATTCGCCTGGGGTACGATCTTGACACACGATGCCAGTATCACCAATATAATTGCAATAAACACAATCAATACAATCATTCTTAATCTCCTCTCTCTTCTTCTGATTCTCTGACAATCAATTTCACACCTTGAATACTCACCACTTCTACTGTTTTTCCACTGTCAATAATCTCATCTTCTGTTTCTGATCGGGCACTCCATCGATTTCCTCCTATTTCTACCTCTCCCTTTCCCTTTAGATTGTTGATCTTAGAGGTAACAATGGCCTGCATCCCAATCAAACGATCCACATTCGTCGGTGTTTTCTTAGTATTCAGATATCGAACTGCTATTGGCCTGGTAAAAACCAAGAGTAAAATAGATACTGCTAGAAACAGGATAATCTGTATGTACAAATCTGCGCCCAGCAATGCTGCAATAAAAGCGACCAGTGCTCCACCCGCAAACCAGATCGTTGCAAGCCCTAACGTCATAGCCTCAATCGCAAGGAAAACAATCAGTGCAATCAGCCAGACCATCGGATTCGTTAATAATTCCATACATTCTCCTTTCCCGGTTAATTTCTATTATCATACTATATTTAATACTAAAATACAATAAAAAACAGGAAAAGACCTGTGAAAGCATGCTCTCTGTCAGGTCTTTTCCTGATATAAAATATAAATCAATCACTCATGTACGATTCTTTTCAATGAATTATGTTTATCCGGCTAATCTTTTAATAAAAATGCTGATTCCCAATCTGAGTTCCTTTACCGGAACCACTGTTAAAATAGAGACAGCCGCCAATTGGATTTTCTCCATTCAAAGCTGCTCTTGCAGCCTCGTAGCAGTCACTTCTTGCACCGTTTGCCAGAGTTCTTGCAAGACTTCCGTTCGTCACCGGTGAGAACTGTCCTCCCTGGTAAACAACACCATTAATGCTGTTTGGGAAAGATCCGCTTTTCACACGGTTTACAACTACTGCTCCGACTGCTACTTTCCCAGTTCTGCTCTCTCCGCCGGCCTCACACTGAATCAATGCAGCAAGCAAATCGACGTCTTGGCCTCCAACATTTGCCGCCGGTTTTGAATTCTTAGGCTGCTCTTCTTTTGGTGCTGCTGTCTGCTGATTCTGAGCTGGTGCATTAGTCTTTGTTTCCTTTGCTTTTGCTGCCTGCTGTGCCTCGGCCTGAGCTTTTGCCTCCGCCGCTGCTTTTTCTGCCTCAGCTCTTTTTTCTGCTTCAGCCTGCAGCTTTTCCTGATATTCCTGCGTAGTCATAGCGACGGAACTCAAGTCATCCAGCTTCAGATATTCTGCTTTAACGAATGCATCTTCGCCGTTATAATCAATATGATACCAACCGTCCTGATCACCCAGAACTTTCAGTTTGCTCCCATTTTCTGTTACCGCCAGGATCTGGGAATCCGTGTTCGCCTGAGCTCTTATCCTCAGAGCATCAGCCCCAACAGTTCCCAAGATACCACAGACGTTCGTGTAATGTGCTTTTGCTTCCTCCCCGAAAACAAGCAGGTCATCTCTTATATAACCTTCCACATTACCTGATTTTATCCTGCTCCAGTTTCCGTCATTCGAGATGACTTCTGCCATATGACCCGGCAGGAGTACCCCTACACTTTCGGAATCTGTATTTGCCTCCAAGCGGATATTTGCATATGATTGCACATTTGCAGCCGCCTTATCGGTCCAGACTGCTGTATTTAAAGTACTCTCCTCGTTCGTAATTTCAGCTGATACAGGATCAGCAAATACCGGTGCAGCCATGATTGTTGTGAGTGCTGCTGCGCTCCCTAATGCAGCCATGACACTTTTTTTTGTAACTCTCATACTTACCTCCAAAAAGATAATTATTACATTTCTGTTACAACTTGTTACGAACAGATTCTAACACTATTACAATTTCTTGTCAACTAGAACATTTTGACAAAAGATTGCATAAAAATGGTTATCTGTTTATTGAATATGGTCGTTTTTGTGTCTTTTTTTGAAGGCTATGATGATATAAAAAGTATTATGGGGAAAAAGAAGCTCAAAAAACAGCCGGCCTTTTCGACCGACTGTCATGAATAAAAAATTATGATATTGTATACAGTGCCGGATCTGTAGGTCTTCTCTGATCCCAAACACTTGCAGGATCGAACAGATCATTCAGCTTGTCGGAACCGGCGTACACGCACTGATACAGACGATACCCATCCAGGTTCCTTCTTCCCATTCTAAAGAACAGATCCCCTTGCTGTACAAAGTACTTAGATCCATCTACATTGCAAAATATTGAGAACCCCTGCTCTTTCAGATACTTAAACTTATCAGTGGAAGCATAGTCTTCATTCCAGTTAGCCAGATCCTGACCGTGGGCGAAGATGATCGTATCTGTCTCACCGATCAGTGGCTCTACATACTGTTTCCACTTTTGTGTATCCGTCATCAGGTGATCCATCGTGGCATCACCGATCCGGATATGCCCCCACGTATGGCTTGCAAAAGTCCATCCTTTAGCTTTGATGGCTTCTGCCACTTTTTTCGCATCTTTGCATTCTTTATCCCAGTTAAAGTCAGGATGTGCTGCAAGCCAGTCACTTTGATCTTTGCTCAGGTTGTCTTTCGTCTTATAGGCAATGTCTGTCCGATATCCCAGGATTCCATCATATCCGGTAAGTGCAATTGTTCCTTTAGAGCCTTTGTAAGAAAAATCCGGATGCTGCTCTACGAATGCATCAATCAGTGGAATACAGTCATACGCTCCTGTGACTGTCTTTCCATCGTCCTGAATATATTCATTCGTCGGGTTCTCATTGTCATCCAGAACCAATTTGCTGGCAGTCCCCCGTCCATCATAACTGTGATAATAGCTTACATCATCTAATGAAAGAACAAAAGGTGTCTTGCCCTGAGGGAGCATCACAGGTTTTTTCTTTACATGCGTTACACCATTCTCGTCTTTTGACTCCTCCACAAGTTCGTGAATGTCGACCAACACATACCCTCTGTCATACATCTGCTGTGTAATCTTATTGAACTCATCCAGAGTTGTCATCCACTGGCAAAAACCTGCCGTTTCATTGTTATTCTGAAAAAACGCTTTTTGAGGATCTACCACCAATGAATGGTAAAATACATGTGTGATGTTCGATGGGTCCGTCGGCACCAGACTATTCTTTGCCGATTCATATTCCGCTTTTTTCGTTATAATGTCAGAATCTGTGTCGGCACCTGGAATTTCATCCATTTTTCTGATTGCACCTTCATAATCATATTGTACGGCCAGTTTCTCCGCCTCAGCCATCTTTTCAGACTTGAGGTCGACTGACGCAGACGCTGGGGTACTGTCATCATTCGATGAACTGCTGCTTTCCCTCACCCCGGAATTTCCATTCTCTGTCTTGTTCTTTTTATCAAATCCTCCATACATCGCATAGAGAGCAACACCAAGGGTACACAAAAGAATGACAAGAACTATTGTTTTAAGAATTAGAATCCCACTTATCTTTGTTTCCTTTTTTTTATTATTCTCAGAATTATCTTTCTGCTTATCAGATTCCATATTGTTTTCCTCCAACCGATATGTTCTCTTTCTATTGTACACTACCGGACATGGAAAGTCGAGACCGTCCATTTTAAGATTTTGTTAAATAACTTTTTCTTCTCTGGCGATATGCTTCATACATGAGTATCGAAGATGCAACGGCAGCATTCAGCGACTCTACGTTTCCCTCCATGGGAATTCTGATCAGTCTGCCGGCTTCTTTCGATAACTTCTGACTTAGTCCATTACCTTCATTCCCGATGAAAAATGCAGTCCCTCCTGTATAGTCCTCCCTGTCATAGGTATGTTTTCCATCAAGATGTGCGGCAAATGTGGTGATTTTTCTGTCTCTTAATTCCGTCAAAATTGAGCATAAATCTTCTACATATAGATATGGAATTCTGTAAATAGATCCCATTGTAGCCCGAATTGTCTTTGGGTTGAAAAGATCTACCGTATTTTTGCTCAATATAATCCCTGTCACACCCGCCCCCTCGGAAGTTCTCATAATTGTTCCAAGATTTCCGGGATCTTGGAGATCTTCCAGAATCATACACAATGGACTCTCTTTCCCCAATATATCATCGAGTGAATAGAACGGCATCCTGATCACGCATAGTACTCCCTGTGGAGTCAATGTGTCTGACATCAGGCTAAATATAGGGTCTGAGACCACTTCATAATGATGTTCCAGCAACTCTTCCCTGTGCTGCTGTTCAAATTTCTGTGTTACATAAACGTCTAAAATCCAGTCTTTTGGGGCTTCGTTAAACATCTTATACCCCTCAGTGACAAATACTTTCTCTCGTCTTCTCTCTTTTGTCTTATGATTCAGTTTTATGATATGTTTTACCTGTGAATTCGAACTACTTGATATCATATTTCACCTCGCTGAAAAGCAAAAGCTGCCACATTTATCAGCGGCAGCTCCTTTTATATCTATTATTTGCTGTAATTATATGAAAGTGCGCGCGCAATTTCATATTGATATTCAGGGATTGTTTTGGTCATGGCAAGTGCTTCATTGATGTCAAAATCCACATACTCTCCATTCTTATACCCTACCACTCGGTTTGTCTTACCCGAGATGAGAAGATCCACCGCATAGGCTCCCATGATAGAAGCATAAACTCTGTCCTTGCATGTGGGGCTGCCGCCTCTTTGCATATGGCCAAGGATCGTCGCTCGGGTTTCTATTCCTGTGGCAGCTTCAATTCTTCTTGCCATACTCGTGGAGTGTCCGATGCCTTCTGCATTCACAATAATATGATGTTTCTTCCCTTTTCTCCGGTTTTCAATAATATTCTCAATGATCTTTTGCTCGTCATAGTCATACTTTTCAGGAAGCAGAATATCTTCCGCACCGTTTGCAATCCCGCACCAGAGAGCGATGTATCCGGCATTTCTTCCCATCACCTCTATGATGCTGCACCTCTCATGGGAAGTTGAGGTGTCACGCACTTTATCGATGGCTTCCATCGCAGTGTTGACAGCTGTGTCAAAACCTATGGTATATTCTGTGCAGGCAATATCCAGATCAATGGTGCCCGGAATACCGATTGCATTGATCCCCTGTTCTGCCAGTTTCTGAGCCCCCGCAAAGGAGCCATCTCCTCCTATGACAACCAGCCCGTCGATGCCGTTCTTTTTGCAGACTTCTGCAGCCCTTTTCTGTCCCTCCAGAGTACGCATCTCTGCACATCTGGCAGTATACAGAATCGTCCCGCCCCGTTCTATCGTATCTGAAACGTCCTTCGCCGAAAGGTCTATAATTTCATCATTCATAAGGCCGTCAAAGCCTTTTAATATACCTTTTACAGTAACTCCTTTTTGAAGGCCGCGCCGTACTGCTGCACGAATCGCAGCATTCATCCCCGGTGCATCGCCTCCGCTGGTCAACACTCCAATCGTATGCACTTTATTCTCTGAAGTCATTTTTTCCCTCCACCTTGCCTTTAAAGTTATGCCTTTTCCATGCAGGCATGAAAAAGAGCACTAATTTCTCTGTGATATCCTAATCGGGTTGCTTTCTCATGTTTGTCGGGTCAAAAGGTCATGCTTTTTCATTCGAGCATGAAACGCATGAGCTTTTGACCCTAGTATCATATCAATTTTAGGTGTGTTTTTCAATACTCTTTTCCACAACTCTCACATTATCTTTCCCGAATTCGCCCAAAAGTTTTGCTAACAGTTGTTCATCGATTTTTACATTCCGGCCCGGCGGCAGTCTTTTCAACGTTTTGTCGCCGCGGATATATAGTACCACATGATCAGATCCATCGGATTCTTTCAATAAATTATAGAGATCTCCTACTTTGCTTTCGTATTCTTCTCTTGTAGAAAACTGAACCCATAGTTCCTGTGGGATATCATCAAAGGAATACATCCGTTCACAGATCAGCTTGCTGGGCTTATCTTCCTCTTCAGAGACCCTTCCCCGGATAAAGAGCTTCGCATCTTCATTCATCAAAGATACATTTTTTTCATAGTCTCTGGGAAATACGATAACCTCAACAGTCCCAAGCAAATCTTCAATCGAAAGAAAAGCCATGGTCTTATTATTTTTTGTATATTTCACAGTTTTATCCGTAATCATGCCGCCGATCATTACTTTCTCACCATCGTGAACCTTCGTTTCCTGTGTTTCCTCATCCGGAAGAAAATCGGTTGTGACTGCCGTGATGTTTTTTCTCCAGCGTTCCTCATATTCTTCAAGCGGATGGCCACTGATATATACCCCGAGGACTTCCTTTTCAAATGCCAGTTTTTCCTCTTTACTATACTCGCCCACATCTGGCATATGAGTTTCGTAGGCTGTCTTTTCCTCCGGCGAAACTAAATCAAACAAGCTCATCTGTCCTGCCATAGAATTCTTTTTATCCTGATTTACCTCATCCACCAACTGAGTATAGACCATCATAAACTGCTTTCTGGTTCCTCCCAGATTGTCGAATGCACCAGATTTAATCAGACTCTCAAGCGTTCTCTTATTGACTTCTTTTCCGCTCAGGCGCTCAATAAAGTCCTTCATACTTTGATATTCGCCGTTTCGGCTCCTCTCCTCCACGACTGCATCCATCACCGGTTTCCCAATTCCTTTTACCGCTGAAAGTCCGTATCGGATAGCTTTATTCTCCACCGTGAACCTCCCCTCGCTCTTATTGATGTCTGGCGGAAGAAGGTCAATCTTCATCGCTCTGCAGTTTAGAATATAAGCCGATACTTTCGGTGGATTATCAATACAGGAGGTCATGATTGCCGCCATGAATTCCACCGGATAATAATATTTCAAAAATGCTGTCTGATATGAGACTACCGCATAGGCTGCCGCATGAGACTTGTTAAATGCATATTTTGCAAAGTCAATCATTTCATCATAGATCTGATTTGCAACTTTTTCATCAATTCCATTGGCGATACAGCCCCTGACGCCTTCTTTTTCATTTCCATAGACGAAGTTTTGCCGCTCCTCTTCCATAACTGCGGCCTTCTTCTTCGACATAGCTCTTCGTACCAGATCGCTTCGGCCGAGAGTATATCCGGCCAGATTACGGACAATCTGCATCACCTGTTCCTGATAGACAATACAGCCATACGTGGATTCCAGAATCGGCTCAAGCTGCGGACAAAGATATGTAATTGTTTCCGGATGCTCTTTTCCACGGATATACTGCGGGATGAAGTCCATAGGGCCCGGACGGTAAAGGGAGATTCCGGCTATGATATCTTCCAGACTCTGCGGTTTCAGCTCCTTCATAAAATTTTTCATCCCCGGACTCTCCAACTGAAAGACGCCCTCGCATTTTCCGGAACCGATCATGTCGAGAACTTTTGGATCATTATAATCAATATTCACAAGATCCAAAGTGATATCATTATCTTTATCCACCAGTTTTTTGGCATTTTGTATAACAGTCAGTGTCCGAAGGCCCAGGAAATCCATCTTTAAAAGTCCAAGTTCCTCCAACGTCGTCATCGTAAACTGTGTCGTAATTGTACCGTCAGCTGCCCGGGAGAGGGGAACATAGTCATCGACTGATTTCTGGGAGATAACCACACCTGCTGCATGCATGGATGTGTGTCTCGGAAGCCCTTCCAAGCGTCTGGACATATCAATCAGATAAGTAATCTGTTCATCAGTGTCATAGACATCTTTCAGTTCATGATTCATTTTCAATGCCTTGTCAATCGTAATGCCAAGCTCATTGGGAATCATCTTTGCGATGGTGTCCACAGACGCATAGGGCAGATCCAGTACACGCCCCACATCGCGGATTACCCCACGCGCCGCCATTGTTCCAAATGTCACAATCTGAACCACACGGTCCTTTCCATACTTTCGGACAACATAGTCTATGACTTCCTGCCTCCGTTCGAAACAGAAGTCAACATCAATATCGGGCATAGACACACGTTCCGGATTCAGAAAGCGTTCAAACAGCAGATCGTATTTCATGGGATCCAGCTGTGTGATGCCGAGTGTATAGGATACAATACTTCCGGCAGCGGATCCTCTTCCGGGTCCAACCATGATATCATTGTCCCTTGCAAACTTGATAAAGTCCCACACGATTAAAAAATAATCAACATATCCCATTGTCCGGATCGTATCAAGTTCATAAGTCAGTCGGTCTTTCAGTTTCTGTCCAGGGTCCTCATACAGTTGCTCTAAACCCTCCCAGCAGAGTTTGTTCAGATATTCCCAGGAGGTATAACCGTGTGGCACATCGAATTTTGGAAGTTTTGTCACGCCAAATTCTATCTCAACATGGCAGCGGTCCGCTATTTTCTGGGTGTTTTCCAGTGCCTGTGGGGCATAAGAAAACAGCTCTGCCATCTCCTCGGGAGATTTTACGTAAAACTGCCCGCCTTCGTAGCGCATGCGATCCTCATCTTGTACCTTCTTTCCGGTCTGAATACAAAGCAGTATATCATGTGCCGCCTCATCTTCGGCATACGTATAGTGAATATCATTGGTCGCCACCAGGCCGATACCCGTCTCAGAGGAAAGGCGCATCATCTGCTGATTCACCAGTCTTTGTTCCGGAATTCCGTGATCCTGCAGCTCCAGAAAATAATTGCCTTCACCGAAGATGTCCCGATAACGAAGGGCTCTATCCCTGGCCTCATCATAAAGTCCGCGTGCCAGAAAACGAGAAACTTCACCGGCCAGGCAGGCAGAAAGCGCAATCAGACCTTTGTGATAGGTTCTTAGAAGTTCCATATCCACACGGGGTTTGTAATAATATCCCTCGACAAATCCCTTTGAGACAATTTTCATCAGATTGCTGTATCCCTCGTTGTTCTCGGCCAGAAGAATCAGATGATAATACCGGTCTTCGCCCGACCCTGTTTCCCGATCAAACCGTGAACCGGGCGCCACATATACCTCACAGCCAAGAATTGGATTAATTCCGGCTTTTTTTGCTGCACGGTAAAAATCTATGACACCGTACATCACTCCGTGATCCGTGATGGCAGCGCTGTCCATGCCCAGTTCCCTGACACGGGCAACGTATTCATTGATTTTATTGGATCCATCCAACAGACTGTATTCCGTATGTGCATGCAAATGTACAAATCCCAATATTATGCTCCTTTCTGCAAGTATCCAGGATTATCTTTATCTCTTTTTCCAGATCTTCCCGTCCTTAATCTCAACTTTATTTTCTTTCATCAGATGTCCCACGGCCCGCTTAAATGCCGCTTTGCTAAGCCCCATCTCCCGCTGAAGCAGCTCAGGGGATGCCTTATCATCAAAGGGAAGAACTCCTGCATATTCATCAATCGCCTCGAGAATACTCTCTGCATCCATATCAATCTGAAGATATGCTTTCTCACGGGCAGAGAGATCCAGTTTCCCGTCCTCTTTGACTTCTGTCACACGAAGATTTAGCTTCTGTCCGACTTTATAATCAGCCTGAGCCTCTTTCTTCGGAATCAGTCCGGAGTACAGATCATCTACAGCTACAAAGACCCCGAAGTTCCCGCTGATTTCATAGATCGTGCCTTTCACATGATCCCCAATCACATAAGGAGAGGATGTCTTCAGATAGTCATATAATTTCATCGTTGCACAGAGACGCCCGCTCTTGTCCACATATAAAGCAACAAGACAGGGATCATTCTCTTTCACTCTTCTGGTCTGCTCTTTAAAAGGAAGGAATAGATCCTTTTCAAGGCCCCAGTCCAGAAACGCTCCGATCTTTCCGACAGAAACTATCTTCAGCTCTTTTACCTCGCCGAGCATCAGCTTCGGTTCATTTGTTGTCGCAATCATACGATCCGAAGAATCCCTGTATAAAAATACTTCCAGTTCATCTCCTGTTGAGATACCTTCGGGCACCTGTTTTTTCGGAAGCAAAATACGTTCCTTCGCGCAAGCGTCCTCATTCTCACCCAAATAGATACCAAAATCTACCGACTTTACTACCTTCAATACCTGCTTACAGCCTATATTTAACATATAACCTCCTATTTCTTTAACTCTGCCACAAAGTATGGCTTGTCATCTTTGTTATTAAAAACAATCACATAGCCGTCCGGGATATCGTAAAGTTCTGGCTTCATCACATCTCCCGGAAATGCCTGTTGTTTGTATTCCGCCCTCATCTTTTTCACTTCAAATCCTGTCGGCAGATAACCTTCGGCCAGTTGAATATACTGCCCATTATTCATATGATGGTTGGTATCCAGATGATATTCCATCACCGGAAATGCCTCAAATCTTCTGCCATTTTCTTTCGGTACTACAATCTTTCTTGAGCCAAAATCCGCCTGAATCGGCTCTGACAGACCATATTGATCGACCACTTCCTGTGTCACACGTTCTGGCCGTCCAGTTTCGATGTCGATATATGCCCAGTCTGAATTCGCATATGCGAGAAGCTCGCCGTCTTTTGATTCCATTGTGAAATTTCTAAGACCTCGAAATGCCTTAAACCCATAGGCCCATGTGCTGATCACTGTGTCTTCACCCATATCAGGGTAACGGTTAATATGAATCTGCCATGCAGCCAACACCCATAATTTTTTATGTCTGGTCAGCCAGTCGATTCCGATACCGGCCTCCTCGGACTGGAAATTGCTGCAGTCTTGGAAATAATTGACAAGTGCCGGAAGTGTCAGTTTTTTGTTCTCACCAATTTCACTATAACGAATTCTGCTTGTAAATGAATATCTCATTCTTTTGTCTCCTCATCTGGAAAATTCAAACTGGACCGTGAAAGCTCTGTAAACAAGAAAAGCCCCAGGTAAGAACCTGAGACTTGAAAGCTGGGCTACAAGGATTCGAACCTTGAAATGACGGAGTCAGAGTCCGTTGCCTTACCATTTGGCGATAGCCCAATTTGTAACAACAAATTGTATTATAATGGATAACTTCGAAAATTGCAAGCCCTTTTTTTAAATTATTTCTTTTTTAAGAAAACTTTCAGCTAGTCCTCGACGATATAGCTCTTATCCATTGTAATCACACATTCATATCTGGAATCCAACTCATGCATCAGAGCCTCAACCTGATGCTGAATTCTGTCTGTCTCTTCTTTCGAATAATCTCTGGGAACTACAAGATCAAAGATAAGATTGATCTGTCTTTCTCCGCTCACCATACGGAAATCGTGAAAACTTAATTTGGGATCCAGCGCTTCTACGATACGTCCAAGTTTTTCTTTTACCTCAAGTACCTTCTTATCCTGAGTTTCCACCGGATCCATATGGATAACCAAAACAAGGTTAAGTTTTTCTCCCACTTCCCGTTCCGCTCTGTCTATGATCTCATGAGAGATTTCAATGTCCACATTATTCGGAACTTCCGCATGAATCGATGCCATACTCTGATTTGGTCCATAGTTATGAACAATTAGATCGTGTGTTCCTACAATACCTTCATAACCCTCAACAGATTCTGAAATCTTTCTATACAGATCTTTTGGAATACCTTGTCCGATAAGCGGCTCCAGGGTATCTTTCACAATAGAAAAGCCGGCATAGATGACAATCCCGGAGACGATAATCCCAGCCACTGCGTCCACATGAAATCGTGTAAAGTAGCTGACAACAATGGAAACAATCGTCACCAATGTTGTAATCACATCTCCCATCGAATCAGCTGCCGCAGCAAGCATAATCGTGGAATCAATTCGTTTCCCAAGTTTTCGGTTAAACGCCCCCAGCCATAGTTTAACTCCAACCGATAGTACCAGGACCAGAAAGGGAATCCATGAGAAAATCAGCTCCTCCGGGTGGAACAATTTTCTGACCGAGCTTTTCAGAAATGACACACCAACTTCCATAACCAAAAAGGATACAATAAGTGCCGCAATATATTCAATTCTTCCATGTCCGAAAGGATGTTCCTCATCTGCTGGTTTTCCGGCCATCTTGACTCCAATAAAACTTATGACAGAGGATGCCGCATCCGACAGGTTATTGAATGCATCTGCCATTACTGATAGTGAATTCAGCAGTAATCCTATGATAAACTTGACTGCAAATAAAAGAACGTTGCAGACAATTCCCACCATGCTTGCCAGAATGCCATACCTTGTGCGTACCTGAGTGTCATCTGTGTCTTCATAATGCGAAACAAATCTATGTACTAAAAATTCTGTCATGACAGACCTCCCGGGGGTTAGTTCATGCTCCCACAATTATACAAATATCATAGCAGTTTTCCCCGAAAACTGCAAATAGAAACTCAGTTTTCGGGGCAGTTTAAAGTTGTTTTTTTTGATATTACTGTTCGATCTGCCTGCCCAAAAATCCTGCGGCTACTTGGACCAATGTTTTATCATTTTCATCCATCTTAGATTTAGAACTCTTTCCCCGATCCAACATCACAACCGCTCCGATGGCATCTCCGGAAGAAATAATCGGCACCACGATCTGCCAGGTACTGTCTTTGTCATCGTCTTCCGTTATTTTAATAAAAGAATTTTCCTTTCGCCCTGCAAAAATCGTGGTTCTCTCTGCAATTGCAGTTTCCAGATCGCTGCTGATATTCTTGCCTTCAAAACCTTTCTGGCCTGACCCACTGGCAGTGATAATCTGATCATGGTCTGTAACGCACACCAGGTAGCCTGTTGTCTGTGATAAAACCTGTGCGTATTCCTTTGCAAACCTTGACATCTCACCCATAGGAGAATATTTCTTTAACACAATTTCGCCTTCGCGTCCGGTGAATATCTCCATCGGCTCGCCTTCTCGAATTCTCATCGTTCTTCTTATTTCTTTCGGGACAACAATTCGTCCCAGATCATCTATTCTTCTGACAACACCTGTAGCTTTCATGTATTCCGGCTCCTTTAACTCTTGTTAGTTCGAATCTTTCCCTGACAGGGCTTTATTCTCTTGTTTGGTCGGGGCGAGAGGGGGATATGCCTTTTTCATGCAAGCATGTAAAAGAGCACGAATTTCCTTGTGGTGTCCCGCACCT